>Ga0265293_10008465_pt1 | contig 15222 bp, 14 predicted proteins | sample Munlanlewell138R_FD_192505 | JGI IMG/M metagenome (GOLD analysis project Ga0265293, IMG submission 192505) | Leachate microbial communities from a municipal landfill in Southern Ontario, Canada - Leachate well 138R | ecosystem: Engineered > Solid waste > Landfill > Unclassified | place: Canada...
TGAAAGGCTGGCCATCTTATCTTTCCCGTGTTCTCAGCCTTGCGTTCATACGGTTCACCACAAGTGAGAGCGTGCCGCAGATCAAAAGGAAGTACAGCCCCATGAGGATGAGGCATTCGACGATGCGCCCGGACGTCGCCATGGACACGCGGGCCACCGAGAACAGTTCCGTGTAGCCGATCGCCACGCCCAGCGACGTGGCTTTCATGATCACCAGATAGCTGTTCAAAGCGCCCGGCAAACCGAAACGAAGCGCCAGAGGTGCGGTGATCTTCCGGAAACGGTCGAGTCGATGGAGACCGAGCGCATCTGCAGCCTCGATGACGCCCTTGTTGACAGAAAGGATGGCGCCCCGGGTTATCTCGGCGATCTCTGCAGCGAAATAGAACGACAGGGCCGTGGTCAGCGCCAGAAATTCAAGCGGAACCTCAACCCCGCTGCGAAACCCGAACTTGCCCAGTTCAGGCGCCCGGGCATCGAGACCGAACCAGAAGGCCAGCAACAGGGCGACCAGCGCTCCCCCCACGCGTGTCAGGGCCGGCACCGGCAGGCGCCACAACATCAGACCGGCGGCCAGCACAAGCCCCCCCGCGATTGCAAGCTGTCCTGCACCTGCCAGATGCAGTTCCGGCAGGACAATTCCCCGGTTCGACAGAAAGACCAGCCCCATCAGATCGGGCGCCCTGGCCGGTGCCGGCATAAGAATGCCGACGAAATAGCAAAGCAGGATCACGAAGAGCACCGGCACATTGCGGAAGGCCCCGACATAGATGCGGCAGATCATCGAGGCTGTTGGATCGGCCATCGTGCCCATCACCCCGATCCCCACGCCGAGCAGCGTTGCGAACAGGATCGCCACCAGACCCACTGCCAGCGAATTGACGGCAGCCACGGAAAACGCCGTAAGAAACGACCAGGACGGATCCCACGGCAAAACCGCGGAGGAAATCTTGAGCCCCGAAGGCGAGAGATAGAACTGGTAATCGAGCGCAGACCCCAAGCCCACGATGATGAGCAGCGACATGACCGCAATGATCACGTTATGCCCCTGAAAGGAGGCCTTTTTCATATGGTTTTGACCTGTTCCACGAACTGACGCACACTGGCATGCGCCGGCGCCGTGAAAAAGCGGTAGGGATCCGAATCCTCGATGATCTCGCCACGATCCATGAAGACGATCCGGTCCGCCACACTACGTGCGAAGCCCATTTCATGGGTGACGCAAAGCGTGGTCATGCCCTCCTCGGTAACATCGATGATCGTGTCAAGCACCTCCTTGATCATCTCCGGATCAAGCGCCGATGTCGGTTCGTCGAAGAGCATGATCCGCGGCTTCATGCACAGCGCGCGGGCAATGGCCGCGCGTTGCTGCTGGCCGCCGGAAAGCTGGGAAGGATATTTCGCCGACTGGTCGGGAATTTTCACCTTCTCGAGGAAATGCAGCGCCAGGCTTTCGGCTTCCGCACGCTTCAGCCCGCGCACCAGCATCGGTGCGAGACAGCAGTTTTCGAGGATGCTCATATGGGGAAAGAGGTTGAAGCTCTGGAACACCATGCCGACATCCCGGCGCACCTCGTCGATGCGCCGGAGCTCGTCGGTCAGCGTTATGCCATCCACCACGATGCTGCCCGCCTGATGCCGTTCCAGCCGGTTGATGCAGCGGATCAGGGTGGACTTTCCCGAACCTGAACGTCCGCAGATCACGATCCTTTCACCCCGCCTGACCGTCAGCGAAACGTCGCGGAGCACCTGATAGTCGCCATACCATTTCGAAACGCCGGATATCCGGACAGCAACCTCGTCAGAGCCCCGATCGGCGAAGGCACAATCCTTGCGGGCAGTTCCGGTCCTCATGCGCGGGTCCCCTTTCCGCACTCAGAAGCCGGGAGAATACAACAGGCCGCCCTGGGAGACGTACCGGTTGAATCCTGGCTCGATCTTGCTTGCGCTGTCCTTGCCCAGATTGCGGTCATAGATCGCGGAATAGGGACCGACCTGCGTGATGATCTGCAGGCCCCAGTCGGCCGGAAGTCCCATGAACTTGCCAAGCTCGCCTTCGGTGCCCAGAAGCCGGCGAATGGAGGCATTGTCGGAACTTTCGGCGATTTCGGCCGCATTGTCGGCAGTCAGGCCGTACTGATCCGCTGCGATCGTGGCAAAGATCACCGAACGGACGATGTTGTTCCATTGCTCATCGCCTTCGGCGACCATCGGCCCGAGCGCGTCGACGGAGAAGAGATCGTTCAGGATTTCATGATCCTCGGCGTCGGCATATCCCTGCCGGAAGCCTGCCAGAAGCGCCGGCTCGGTTGCAAAGGCATCGCAACGGCCTTTCGAATAAGCCTCGGAGTTCGCCGTTATCGTGTCGAAAGGCACCAGCTTGACCGGCAGATTCTTGGCGCGGAACCACTCAGAAACCGTGGCTTCCATCGAGCTGCCGGAAAGAATGCAGATCGTGGCGCCCGCGAGATCCTCGAAGGAACGGACCTCGCTTTCCTTGCGGGTCATCACCGTAATGCCGGTGAAGAAATAGGCCGTCGGGAAATTGACCTGCATGCCGGTATCGCGCTCGATCTTGTAGGTGTGCGAGGTCGTCACGATATCGACCTCGCCGGAACGCAACGCCTCATAGGACTGGGCCCAGCCAATCGGATTGATCGCGATCTTCGTCGCGTCGCCCAGAACGGCTGCCGAGACGGCGCGGCAGAAGTCGACACCGAAGCCGACCCATCGGTTTTGATTGTCGAGGCTGTGCCAGCCCGGCGTGGGATCACCGACGCCGCAGCGCAGTTCGCCCCGCGCCTTCACGCGGTCGAGTACCCCTTCGGCCCGGGAGGCGGGACTGGCCACCACCAGCGCGGCAAGACCGATCAGTGCAGTTGTCAGAAGCTTCATTTTGAAATTCCCCTTTTTGCTGTCGTTGTTATCTGCCATCACAACACCATGCGGTGCGAGATATTCTTCACTGTCATGTAGTGGTGCAGGCCCTCGGCGCCGCCCTCACGGCCGTAGCCGCTTTCCTTAACCCCGCCGAAGGGGGTTTCCGCCACCGAAGCTTCGAGCGTGTTGATCGAGACGTTGCCCGCCTCGATCCGCTCGGCGAGCATATGTGCAGTATGGGCGGAATGGGTGAAACCGTAGGCGGCCAGTCCGAACGGCAGGGCATTGGCCCGTTCGATGGCCTCGTCGATCGAGTCGACCGGGTTGATCAGCGCCAGCGGGCCGAAGGGCTCGACCTCCAGCGCGCGCGCTCCGTCGGGCAACTCGGCCGCGACTGTCAGCGGATAGAAATAGCCCTTGCCGGCGGGGCGCTCGCCGCCGGCCAGAATGCGCGCGCCGCGGCTGCGCGCATCCTCCACCAGCGTCTCGATCGCCTCCACGCGCCGATGGTTGGCGACCGGGCCCATATCTGTGGCCGCGTCGAAACCGTCGCCGATACGGATCGCTCTGGCGCGCTCGACAAAGGCATCCAGAAACGGGCGGTAGATATCCTTGTGAACGAAGAAGCGCGTCGGCGAGGTACAGACCTGCCCCGCATTTCGCGCCTTTCGCGACACGCACAGGGCGGCAGACACTACCGGATCGACATCGTCGCAGACGATGACCGGCGCATGGCCGCCCAGTTCCATCAGCACGGGCGTGACACTGCGGGACGCGATTTCCGTCAGATGCTTGCCGACGGCCGTGGAGCCGGTGAACGCCACAAGGCGTACCTGTTCCTTCGGGATCAGGTAGGACGAAATGTCGGAGGGAACGCCAAAGACCAGATTGAGGACGCCGGCAGGCAGGCCGGCATCATGGAAGGCGCGGGCGATGTGCAGCGCACCGGCCGGCGTTTCCTCGGCGGCCTTGAGGATGATCGAACAACCGGACGCCAGAGCCCCGGCGATCTTGCGGGCCGGCTGGCTCATGGGGAAGTTCCACGGCGAAAACGCCGCCACCGTGCCGACCGGCTGGTGAATGACGATGTAACGGATGTCCGGCGCGCTGGGAATGACGCGGCCATAGGCCCGCACAGCCTCGCCGGCATCCCATTCGAAGAACTCGCAGCCGCGCTGCACTTCAAGCCTTGCCTGCGCGATCGGCTTGCCGTGCTCCAGCGTGATCGAGCGGGCGATTTCCTCGGCGCGCGCCTTCATCAGCGCGACGGCGCGAAGGATGACTTCGGCACGCTTCGCAGGCGCCGTCTGCGACCAGATCCTGAAGCCCTGCCCTGCTGCCTCGAGTGCGTCATCGAGATCCGCACGCGTGGCGACCGGAAGGGCGCCGATGACCGATTCATCGGCCGGATTGAGGACCGGGATTGTCTCCTTTCCCGAGCGCCATTTGCCTCCGATATAGAGCTGAAGTTCCGGGTAAGTCGTCATTCTCATACCTTGTTCGTCTGGCTGCGCCAGGATGCGAGGCTGGCCGTTCCTGCCCTTGCCTGGCCTGCCGGCATCGGTGGAACGGTCTGGTCCATCCAGACCACAACCAGACCATCGCATTGACTTTTTCATTCATCCAGAATGAATTATCTTATTAATTTATCGCCGATAATTATAAATGGAGAAGCTGATGCGCGTTGCCATCAAGCAGATAGAGGCCTTCCTCGCCGTCGCCGAATACAAGAGCTTTTCGGCGGCCGCCCGCCATATCGGCGTTGCACAGCCGGCATTGTCGACGACCATTCGCGACCTTGAAACGGAGCTTGGTGTGCGGCTGCTGGACCGCACGACCCGCCGCGTGGAACTTACACAGGCTGGCCAAGAATTCCGCATCTCCACCTCCAAAATTCTGGAGGACCTCGGCCACGCCGTGCAGAATACCAGGGACCTCGCGGCAAGACGGCGGGGCCGTATTCGCATTGCCGCACCGCCCCTGCTGTCATCGACCATCGTTCCGTGGGCGATCGCAGCGTTTCAGCGTGAATATCCCGGCATCACCGTCGAGCTTCTGGATGCGCCGGCGCAGGACATCCGCGCGGAGGTGTTGTCGAACAACGCCGATTGCGGGCTGGGCACCTTTTCGGCGCATGAAGAAGGCATCGAGAGAACCGTCCTGATGCGCGACAGTCTTGCCCTGTTCATGCCATCCGGCCATCCACTGGCAGCAAATGCCTATGTGCGGTGGGAGGACATGGCAAACCTGCCGCTGATTGCCATGGCTCGCAGCAGCGGCATCAGGCGGCTGATGGAGGTAGGCGCGGAATCCGCCTCGCAGGTCCTGCGCCCGAAATTCGAGGCTTCTCTGGTAACCACGGCGCTGGCCTTCGTGGGGGCAGGACTGGGCGTCGCAGTCCTGCCAACCTATGCGCTGTCACGCGCCGACCAGATCGATCTCGTGGCCCGTCCACTGGTCGACCCGACGGTTTCGCGAGACCTGTGCCTGATCCGCGCCAGCGGCAAATCGCTATCGCCCGCCGTCAGCAGTTTCATCACCGCCCTGCGCAGCCATATGCAGGGCCGCATCCCCACCGCCGGACGGGATTCGGGCACACATCCCAATTTATAATTTTATCCTATTAATTGATAGGAATTTTCATTCTTGAAATATAACTCATCCGCGGATGAAATCTTGGCGAAATAACCTTTCTCTGATGGAGTGCCGCCGATGAAATACAGCAGGGCAGACGCCAAGGCCCATGCGCGTGCCACGATGCGAGGTGTCTGGGCAGCGGCCAATGTTCCCTTCCGCGAAGACGGCGCCATCGATGAGGACGGCTATCGGCGCAACATGGAGCACTGGATCGGCGACCTGGGCATCGAGGGACTGTTCGTGGCCGGCAAGCAGGGTGAATTCTTCTCCATGTCGGTCGACGAGCGCAAGCGCATGTTCGACCTCTCCGTCGCTGCCGCCGGCGGCCGGGCCCAGACGATCATGTCCTGCTCCGACCAGAACATGGATGTGGTGATCGAGCTTGCCCGTCACGCCCAGTCCTGTGGTGCGGACTACATCGTCGTCCATGCGCCGGTGCTGCATTTCTTCAAGGCGCAGGATGAAACGCTGCTGCGCTACTACGAAACCATTGCTTCGAAAGTCGACATCGGGATGGCGCTGTGGTCGCACCCCGACAGCGGCTATCTGATGAGCCCGGAGCTGTGCAACCGTCTGGCCGATATCGAGACGGTGGTCGCGATCAAATATTCTGTGCCGCGCGAGATGTACAAGCGCCTGACGGCGCTTGCCGGCGACCGCATCCTCGTGTCCACCGCCTCGGAAGAGGAATGGCTTGAAAACATCATCGAACTCGGCTGGCAGCTCTATCTGTGTTCTTCACCGCCCTACACCATGCAGACGACATCCGACCGGCGTATCCGCGACTATACCGATCTGGCATTTGCGGGAAAATTCGACGAGGCACGGGCGCTCAGCGCCAGTCTCGATCCGGTCCGAGACGCGTTCCGCCGCACAAAGCCCGCGGAAAAACCTCATGCCCACCAGAAATACTGGCAGGAGCTTCTGGGACAGGTGGGTGGCCGGGTGCGGGCCCCGATGCTGGAACTGACCGAGGCTGAAAAGCGCGCCACGCGTGAAGCCTTCGAAAGCTGTGGCCTGAAGCTCGGCTGATGACGATCTGAAACCGGTGCGGCTGCGCCGAACCCAAGGAAAAGAGCAATGGGAAAGTTGAGCGCCTTCAATCTCCAGAAATGGATCGATGAGCACAAGCATCTTCTGAAACCGCCGGTTGGCAACCAGCAGGTCTGGAAAGATGCGGACCTCATGGTCACCATAGTGGGTGGCCCCAACCGCCGCACCGACTATCACGATGATCCGGTCGAGGAATTCTTCTATCAGCTCAAGGGCGACATGCTGCTCAAGGTGCATGACACGTCGACCGGCGAATTCTACGACGTGCCGATCCGTGAAGGTGAGATCTTCCTTCTTCCGCCCCATATCCGCCATTCGCCCCAGCGTCCCCAGGAAGGCTCGATCGGCCTGGTGATCGAACCGGCCCGCCCCCAAGGCGATCTGGATGCCGTGGAATGGTATTGCTTCGAGTGCTCGACCCGGGTGCATCGCGCCGAGGTGGATCTGGAATCCATCGTCGACGATCTGCCGCCGATCTACGCCAAATTCTACGCCGACGAAAAGCTGCGCACCTGCCCCAAATGCGGCACCGTGCATCCCGGCAAGACACCGCCAGACGGCTGGGTGCAGCTGTGACCGAAAGGGCCGCGGCACCCGCGCTGCGGCTGTGCCTGATCGGCTCGGGCGCGATCAGCGCGCGTGTTGCGGCCCTGCTCAGCGCATATCCCTCTGCGCGGATTGAACTGGCGGGCGTCGTGACGCGCCCCGGCGCTCCACGCCGCGACTGGTGGCCGTCAGATTGCCGCCAGATCACCGATGCGGCCGGCCTTGAGGAACTCGCGCCTGACGTGGTTGTCGAAGCAGCCAGCCGTCAGGCGGTGGAGGACTGGGGACATGCCGCCCTGCATGCGTGCCGCGAGTTCGTCCTGTGTTCGGCTAGCGCGCTGGCGGATGACGCCTTACGCACGCGGCTGTCGCAGACGGCAGCTGCTGCGGGCTCAAGGATGACGATCGCGCATGGCGCGCTTGGCGGCATCCATGCGATTTCTGCGGCCTCGCTGCGTCCGCTTGCCAGCGTTACGCATATCATCCGCAAGCCTCCCGCCGCATGGCGCGGCACTGCCGCTGAACGGCTTTTCGATCCCGGCAACCTCGACAAGGTGCTGGTGTTCTTCCGCGGCCCGGCGCGCGAGGCCGCATCGGCCTATCCCGCTAACGCCAATGCCGTCGTCACCACCGCCCTTGCCGGGATCGGTCTGGATGCGACGCTGGTAGAGCTTGTGGCAGACCCGCTAACGGACAAGAATATCCATCAGCTCCACGCGACCGGAGATTTCGGCAGCCTGAGCATGACCATTTCGAACGAACCCATGCCCTCCAATCCGAAAACCTCGGACATGACCGCTCTCAGCATCGCCCGGATGCTGCTCGACCGGGCTGCGCCGCTGGTGGTCTAGAGGCAAACCGGAAAGACCGAAGATGAACGATACTCCCCTGTGCGTTCCGCAGGCTTACAGGCTGGACGGCCGCCGCATTCTCATCACCGGCGCGGCAGGCGGCATCGGCTGGGCGACCGCCCGGGTCTGCTGCGAACTCGGGGCACAGGTTCTGCTCACGGACCGCAGCAGTTGTGAACCGAAGGTGCAGGCATTGCGTGCCGAAGGGCATCAGGCCAGCGCCATGGAGATCGACATCGCCGGCGCAGGCGCCGCCGACAAGCTCGGCGCATGGGCAGGAGAGATCGACGGGCTGGTCGTTGCCAGCGGGCTTTACCGGGTAATGGACTGGGATTCACCCGACTGGGACGCCCAAGCCGACCTTTCCTTCGAGGTCAATCTCAAGGCGCCGATGCATCTGGCGCGGGTCTTCGCCCCTGCCATGGCAGCGCGCGGGCATGGACGCATCGTGCTGATCGGCTCCGTCGCGGGCCACACTGGCGGCACCTTTCCGGGCGTCGCGCCGCATTACGGGGTGACCAAGGGCGCGATCCATACGCTGACACGCTATCTCGCGGCACGGTTCACCTCGCAAGGAGTGCTGGTCAATGGCGTTGCGCCCGGCACCATCGACACGGCCATGCTGAGCGAGATCGACGTTCCGGCGGCGGTGGCGCGCCAGCCGCTGGGCCGGGCCGCGCGCCCCGAGGAAGTTGCCCTGCCGATCGCGTTCCTCTGCTCTGACGCCGCAAGCTTCATTTCCGGCGCAGTCCTCGACATCAACGGTGGAAACTACCTGCGCACGTAGAGCGCATCGAGCGATCCCCGGACGCGCTTTCCGGTTCCGACACCCTCCACCAGAAGGAAACACTCAATGACCAGCTCGTCCGCCCCCCGCCCCTATGCTGTACCCCGCCCCTGCCCCGGCTCGGGCAACCCGTTCGAACTCACCGGCCAGACCATCCTGATAACGGGAGCCACGGGAGGCATCGGCTCCGAAACCGCGCGGCTGTGCGCCCGCCTCGGAGCCAGGGTCTTGTTGACCGACCGGGCCGGCTGCGCCGGACTTGCACAGCAGATCTGCGATGCGGGGGGCGAAGCCGAAGGTCTGGACATGGACCTGTCCGAAAGCGGGAACCTGCAGATACTGGCGGACTGGGCCGAAGCGGCGGATACGGTGATCATGGTAGCCGGCGTATACCAGATCGTCGCCTGGGACAGCCCGGACTGGGAAACCGCACTGGATACGGCGATGGACGTCAACCTTCGCGTACCCGCGCTCATCGCCCGCGCTTTCGCCGAACGAATGGTTGAGCGTGGAGGAGGCAGGATGGTGCTGGTGGGCTCGATGGCCGCCTCGACGGGTGGCAGCTTTGCCGGCATCGGTCCCCACTACGCAGCCTCCAAGGGCGCCCTGCACACGCTGATCCGCTGGCTGACGACACGTTATGGATCGCGCAACCTGCTGGTCAACGGCGTGGCTCCCGGAACGGTATTCACCGCGATGAACTCCGGCAATCCTCATCTTGCCGAGGTTGTCGCGCGCCAGCCCATGGGACGTGCCGCGCAACCCGAGGAGATCGCGGCACCGCTCGCCTTTCTCTGCTCGCCCGCAGCGAGCTTCGTCTCGGGGGCAATCCTCGATGTCAACGGTGCGAACTACCTGCGTTGATTGCGCAGGCAGGGAGGTTGGCAATGCGAAATAACGGCACGGACGACGAAACGGATGTCATTGTAGTTGGAGGCGGCGGAGCCGGACTGACGGCAGCAATCTTCGCCCGAAAGGCCGGGGCGCGGGTTGTCCTCTTCGAAAAGGACAGGCAGCTCGGCGGCGCCACGCGGCTTTGTGTCGGGACCTATACGGCCGCCGGAACGAGGCTGCAAAAAACCCGCAACATTTCCGACAGTGCCGATCTCCACATGCAGGACATGTTCAGGGTGCTGGGCAGGCATCCCGATGACGAAAGCCCCGATCTGCGCAGGATCATGGCCGTGGAAGCGGCGGAGATGCTCGACTGGCTTTCCTCGCTCGGCATCACCTTCTACGGGCCTGTTCTGGAGAAACCGAACAGCGCCGCACGGATGCACACCATCCTGCCCAATGCCGACGCCTTCATCTATTTTCTGGAGAAGGAAGCAAGGCGCCTGGGTGTCGACATAAGGCTGGAGGCGCAGGTCTCCAGGTTGCTGAAAGCGGAAGGACGCGTGATTGGGGTGGAAGTCGACGCGGGCGGCAGCCGGCAAACCCTCCGTGCCCGCTCGGTGATCCTGACGACGGGTGACTTCTCCGCCAGCGCCGCCTGGCGTGGCCGCTTCGATCCCAGGATGACGGAAATCGACGGGCTGGCGCCAACCAGTCAGGGCGAAGGGCACAAGATGGGAGAGGACCTCGGGGGCGCGATTCACGACGACACCTTCTTCTACGGTCCCAATCTTCGTTTTACCCCTCCTCCTTCGAAGAGTTTTCTGACCCGGCTTCCGCCCTACAAAACCTTTACCCGGATCATGTCATGGGCGCTCGACACATTGCCGCAGGCCTTGCTGCGGCCGTTCATGATGTCGTTCGTCACGACCTATCTCAGCCCGGAGCCCTTGCTGTTCGAGAAAGGTGCCATTCTGGTGAATCGGAACGGGGAGCGGTTTGCGAATGAGCTTGACGGCCTCAATTTCGCGCTGGCGCAGCAGCCGGAGAAATCCGGTTACATCATTTTCGACGATGCTCTGGCGAGAAAGTTCAACGCTTTCCCTCATTTCATTTCAACGGCGCCCGGCGTCGCATATGCCTATTTCAACGACTACAAGCGCTATCGCCCGGATATCTATCACCGCGGCGGCACCATTGCCGAGCTTGCCGTATCAATCGGGCTGTCTCCGGAAAAGCTGGCCGAAGCCGTGGCCAGCCACAACACAGCGCTGAAGACGACCGGCAACGACTCAGGCCGCTCCCCGATCTCGACAGGCCCGTTTCATGCGCTCGGACCCGTGAAGAGCTGGATCGTGCTGACAGACGGAAGCCTGATGGTCGACCGCAGGCAGCATGTCCTGCGCGAGGATGGAAGCACCATAGACGGCCTATTCGCCGCTGGCGCGACAGGTCAGGGCGGGATCATGTTGCCGGGTCACGGCACCCATCTGGCATGGGTGTTCGTCTCCGGGCGACGCGCCGGCATCGAAGCCGCGAAAGCATAATAGAAGGATGACCAAGCCCAACTAAAGAGTATCGAACGGCTGTTTGGGCGGTTGCAGCAGTCTTCCCGATGACCGACATGGGGCGATGTGGACCAGCCGGTTCGGGGCAGTTGTCGCACGGGCAATTATCCGTCTTGGATCTTCTGAAACGGACCGCTCGACCAGCGACAAGTTGACCGCGGTGAGCAGTTGGCCGCAAAAACCCTCCACCGACTGCAGCTAATCAAGCCTAACATCGAGCGGTTGCCCCACCTCTAAATCAAAGGCGAGCAAATTCTGCCTTTTGTTCAACGCCTTTAGGGTTGAGACTCAATTTGGTGTCCACCAAGTGATTGCGGCTGCGATGCAGTCGGCTGACAGGAAGATGTCGGCGCGTTTCGTAGCATGTGGCGATTCTGCGGAAGTCCTTGAGACGGCAGAACATGCACTCGATGAGGTTTCGGCCACAATAGGCGTCGCGGTCGTAGGCGTGTGGGTGATTGCGCGTGGGATTGCGCGGGATGACAGGCTCGGTTCCACGTTGGGCCAGCCAGTCGCGCAGACTTGCTGCATCATAGGCGCGGTCGGCCAGCAGCTTGTGGCTGGGACAACGGATGGCGAGCAGCGCCGTGGCGCCGGCGAGGTCATGAGCATTGCAGGGCGTCAGGGCGAAGGCGACGGGGCGGCCGCAATCGTCGCTCAACGCATGGATTTTCGTCGTTCGCCCGCCGCGCGAGGTGCCAATGGCATGATGACAAGCCCCCCTTTTGCGCCCGCCGCCGAGCGATGCGCCTTGATGTGGGTGGAATCCACCGAACCCGTGAACACGCTGGTCGACCCGGTCAGGCCGTAGAAGATCCGTTCCCACACACCCTGACGGCTCCATCGGTTCCAGCGGTTGTAGATCGTGGTGTAAGGGCCCATAGACCGCCGGACAGTCCTTTCAGCGTCCGCCCGAACGCAGCATGCGCATGATGCCTGAGATCACCCGCCGTGCACCACGCCTGCCGCTCGGCAGATGTGGCTGGATCGCCTCCCTTTGCGCATCCGACAACCAATAGACTTCTTGCTTCCGTGCCATCCGAATACCTCCGGACACATGGAATCAGACACGTGCAGAAGCCGCAAGGGCTATTGAGTTTCAAGCCTAGAGCGGTTCTGCGTTTGTAGGGATCGAATAGGATTCCGTTTTTGGCTGTTCTGTGATTTAGGATGCTGGCTGGAGTGGAGGCCAGCATCTGATGACAGCACCTCTTTCCAATGATCTGCGCGAGCGGGTTGTGGCAGCGGTTCTTTCCGGCGAGAGCTGCCGCCCGGTCGCAGCCCGATTTGGTGTCGCGGTGCCGTCGGCTGTGAAGTGTGGTCTCGGCGCTACCGTTCGAGCGAGCCTGTCGCACCCGGCAAGATGAACTGGCGGCGTGCGGTGTGAAAGTGCCCCACGACACAGTGGGGCAGTTTCTGCGCCGCGAGGGTCTGCTGTTCAAAAAAACTCAGCTCGCTCTTGAGCAAGCCCGAGCCGACATTGCCCGCCAACGCAATCGTTGGCGGGCAATGTCGGCTCGCATAAATCGGCCGAAGTCCGTAAGATGATAATGGCCGCGGGCGCAAGGCTCTGGTTCCTGCCGCCCTATTCGCCCTATCTCAACCCCATCGAGCAGGCCTTCGCCAAGATCAAGCACTGAATGCGCATCACTCAGAAGCGAACGATCGAAGATACGTGATGACACATCGGCCACCTTGTCTCGACCATGGGCCCCCGCGAATGCGCAAAATACCTCGAAAACGCAGGATACGATTCCGTCAAAATCTGAAAGGATCTAGAAACCATAATCTGGCTCCGCCATCGGTGATTACTGATGGCGCTTGCGCATTACGGCGACACGTTAATCCGTTTGCATTTGAGCGTTGCCTTGGCCGGCTGGGACCAAACTCCGAAGCGTTTTGGCGCTTTCAGGATGTATGCAAATAGCTGCTGGCCAGGTGCTGAACAGGATATGCTGTTTGATCCCAGTGTTTGATGGTGCAATCTTTTCTGGAATGGAAGAAAGCACTATGGGCCAAATACTGCACGGGAGCGCGACGACCACGCACGCAATCCGAGCTGCAATACAGCGATCGCAAGCTTCGGCCGCGGAGCCGAGCCGGAGCTACGGGATCAATCCGAAGACGTTTCTGAAGTGGCGCAAGCGGACGACGGTCGAAGACCTAAAGTCGCAAGGGGCGGCCTTGTAACGAGCTAGTGCTCTGAGCCCAAGGTTCTAAGACGGCCTGCCAGCACCTTTGTGCTCCCGGTGCCCCGCGCCCCGGATGGGCTCACCATAAGGCCGTTTTAAACAAAGAAACAGCAGGACGATCAAGGAGGCAACCGTCAAATGGTGGCACTACGATAGCCATCATCAACTTGAAGATACATTGGCGATTTCGTTGCGACATATAATTTCGCACGCCGCCTCAAGCCACCTGAGAGGCCTCACGCCCCATGCATATATCTGCAGTGTCTGGACCAAAGAACCAGAAAGATTCAGGATCCGATCCATCAAATGCCGGGACCATACACCTATCGCCGTTGCCGATTATGCCGGCAGAGCATAGCACGGTGCGTATCAGGCTGCCTGCTCAGGCAGGCACCGCATCTGGCTGGGTTTCGGGGGCGGCTTGTGCAAAAGCAGGCAGGGCGTTGCAGGCGGCGAAGATGCGCGCCAGCGTCGGCCATTGCGCGCTGTCAATGTCGAAACGGCGGTTGTTGAGCATCTGCGCGTAAAGGCAGATGTCGGCAAGGCCCGGCTGGTTGCCATGGCAGAAATCGCCGGTGCGGCCGTCGCCGGCCAGTATCTGCTCCATCGCCGACAGAGTGGTCTGCGCCCAGTGCGCGAACCAGGCCGCCTGCGCATCTGCGTCTGCGCCGAAGGCCCTGCCGAGATAGCGCAGCACCCGCAGATTGTTGAGCGGATGGATTTCGCAGGCGATCATCGCCGCAAGCGCGCGCACCCGCGCCCGCCCTGCCGCGTCCTGCGGCAGAAGCGGCGGCTCGGGGAACCGCTCGTCGAGATATTCGATGATCGGGATCGACTGGTTCAGCACCAGACCATCGATCTCCAGCGCCGGGACCAGACCTTGCGGGTTGATCGCAAGGAACGCGTCGGATCGCTGGTCGCCCTTGCGCAGGTCCCATCCCATATAGTCGTAGGTCAGGCCTTTGAGGGCGAGCGCCGCCCTCACGCGGGTCGATGTCGACGAGCGGAAATAGCTGTGCAGGCGAATGTCGCTCATGCACGCGGACCGACAGCCGTGGTGACGGACGCCAGACCACCGATCTCCACGGTGCAGACGTCGCCCGCAACCAGCGGGCCGACACCGGCAGGCGTGCCGGTGAACACCAAGTCGCCCGGCTTGACGGCGACGGACGCGGACAGAGCCGAGACGATCTCGGCCACGTTCCAGACCATCGTGTCGAGGGTGGCATCCTGACGCTGCTCGCCGTTGACGGTCAGCCGGATGCGGGTGTCTCCCGGCAGCTCCCTGCCCGGCATCGGCATAATCGTTCCGACCACCGCCGACGCGTCGAAACCCTTGCTCCAGTCCCACGGACGGCCACGATCACGCAGGGCGAACTGAAGGTCGCGACGGGTCAGGTCGTTGCCGGCCGCATAGCCGTAAACATAATCCAGCGCCTGCTCGACCGGGATTTCCGCACCGGCCTTGCCGATGGCGACCACCAGTTCGGCCTCGTGATGAAAATTCTCCGTCAGCGGCGGATATGCCACCGCTGCTCCGTCGGCAACCAGCGCGTCGACCGGCTTGGTGAAGAAAAAGGGCGGCTCACGCTCGGGCTGGAACCCCATCTCCTTGATATGATCGGCATAATTGCGTCCTACGCAGAAAATGCGGCGTACCGGGAAGCGACGCGTCTCGCCCTCGACGGCAATGCTGAAAGTGGGAAGCGGCTCGAATAGATAGGTCATCTGGACTTTTTTCTCCTGTGTGTTGATTTCCGCTGAGAGCTGACCCGGGATTGAGGGATTTTTCCATTGAGAAGTGACCCATGTTTGAACCCACCCCTGCTGGTTGATTGCAGGGGACTTTGGAGTGATAGACATGGCGTTACTGA
>Ga0265293_10008466_pt1 | contig 15221 bp, 12 predicted proteins | sample Munlanlewell138R_FD_192505 | JGI IMG/M metagenome (GOLD analysis project Ga0265293, IMG submission 192505) | Leachate microbial communities from a municipal landfill in Southern Ontario, Canada - Leachate well 138R | ecosystem: Engineered > Solid waste > Landfill > Unclassified | place: Canada...
TCATTATCCCGCCCGAGGATTTCCTGCCCAGGCTGAGGGCGTTTTGCGACCGCATCGGGGCTCTGTTGGTGGTTGATGAGATCCAAAGCGGCTGCGGACGCAGCGGCGCCATGTGGGCCGTCGACCATTGGGGAGTCGCCCCGGATTTGATGACGATAGGCAAGGGTATCGGGGGAAACATGGGCGTCGCCGCGCTGGTCGGCAAACGCGAGCTGATGGCGTGGACGCCGGATGCCTATAGTTCCACTTTCTTGACCAACCATATAGGGTTGGCGGCGTCGATTGCCGCCATTCAGGTCGTTCGCGAAGAGGGGCTGGTGCAACGGTCCAGGATGCTCGGGGATAAATATTTGCCCTGGCTGCAGGAACGGTTGGCCGGCCGCCCCGGTGTCGCGGATGTTCGTGGACGCGGCCTGTGGTTCGCCATCGAAATGGATGCGACGGAAAGCGCGACGGCGGCGCAGCGCGCCGCGGCGGCGGCCAAAGCGCTGCGCGGCAAGGGCGTCGTCATCGGCACGGGCGGATACGAAGGACAGGTTTTCAAGATCGCGCCGCCGCTCGATATCGAAGAAAGCGTGCTGGTGGACGGGTTGCAACGCGTATGCGATGTCGTTGCGGAGGTTCGCTAGCCATGGCCCACGTTGAGGGAAATACGGATTCAGGGGCGATGGGCGAGGCGGGACGCGCAGGCTGGGGCGCATTGGAAGGTGTAAGAGTCATCGATCTTACCCGTATGCTGTCCGGGCCGTATTGCACCATGCTGCTGGCCGACCAAGGCGCGGAAGTCATCAAGGTGGAGTCTTTCGACGGGGATACGAGCCGCGGCCACGGTCCGTATCGCGAAGACGACCCGGACCGCGAATTCGGCGGATACTTCCAGAGCGTGAATCGGAACAAGAAAAGCATCGTGCTCAACTTGAAGGACCAGGCGTCGATCGAGGTCATGCGCAAGCTCGTGGCAACCGCCGACGTGCTGGTGGAGAACTTCCGGTCGGGCGTGATGGAACGCCTGGGGCTGGGTTACGAGCAATTGCGCGAGATCAATCCCCGGCTCGTCTACGCCGCCATTCGGGGGTTCGGGGATCCGCGCACCGGCGCCAGTCCTTATGACGACTGGCCGGCGTACGACGTGGTGGCGCAGGCCATGGGGGGGCTGATAGGCATTACCGGGCCAGGGCCGGGAGAACATGTGAAGGTGGGTCCCGGCGTCGGGGACATATTCCCGGGAGCCATGGCGACGGTAGGCATCCTGAGCGCGTTGCACTACGCCGGCAGGACGGGGCAAGGGCAGTTCGTCGACGTGGCCATGTATGATGCCGTGCTTGCGCTTTGCGAGCGCATCGTTTATCAGCATTCGTTTTCAGGCGCCGTTCCGGGACCCGAAGGCAGCGCCCATCCCTTTTTCAGCCCCTTCGGCCTATACCCCGCCGCGGACGGCTGGGTAACGATTGCTTGTCCGAACGACGGTTTCTGGTCGGCGCTGACGCGCGCAATGGGCTGCCCGGAACTGGCCCAGGACGATCGAACCCGGACCAAGGTGGATCGCGCCAGGAACTCGGCTTTCGTCAACGAGACGGTACGGGCGTGGACGAGCCGGCTCACCAAGGCGGAGCTGGCGGAGCTCCTGGGCGGCAAAGTGCCGTTCGGGCCCGTTCATACCGTGGCGGATATTTTCGCCGATCCGCACGTGCGCGCGCGTGGCATGTTGGCGCAGGTCGCGCACCCCGGTTCCGAACGGCCATCCACGGTAGCCGGCACCCCCGTGCATTTGGCCGGCACGCCGGGGGGAGTGCGCACGCGGGCGCCTTACTTCGGAGAGCACACCGTCGCCACGCTGCAGGAACTGGGCTATAGTCGCCCCGATATCGAGGCTATGCGGGAACGCGGCGCGGTGCGGGCAAACTAGTTCCAGTCCATCTTATTCATTTCTCCTGATATTTGATAAAATTTATCGGAAGCCGCTCGCCGGCATACGAAGGAGATGGTTGGATGCAAGCACAGGAGATCGAGGGCGCCCCCCCTGTTACAAAAACGGATTACATGTACAGGACGCTGCATGCCGATATCATGGGAGGGGTGCTGCAGCCCGGGCAGAGACTCAGGCTTGCGGAGCTGGCATCGCGTTATCAAATCAGTGAAATGCCGGTCCGGGAAGCATTGCGCCGCTTGCAGGCCGACGGCTTGGTGGAGTTCGAAAATCATAGAGGCGCCACCGTTACCGCCGTCCCTTTATCGCGGGTCGTGGAAATCATTTCGACCAGAACGTTTCTCGAAGTGCTGGCCATTTCGGAATCCACGCCGCATCATACCGCGCAGACTTTGCAGGAGGCGCGTCGCGTCAATGCGGAACTCAAGGCCGCTACGGATTCGAAACGGGCCAGCGAACTGAACCGGCAATTCCACGTGCTGCTTTATATGCCTTGCCCGAACATCTTCCTGAAAAAGGAAATCGACGCGTTGTGGAACAAGGTCTGGAGCACGCAGCAGCGCTCGGTTTTTGAACGATCCCCCGTGCGGGTGGGCGGAGCGGTCGAGGAGCATGAGGAAATACTCAAGGCTATCGCCTCCGGCTCGCAAGAGGCCGTTCGAATTGCCGCATTCAAGCACAGGGACGTGACGTTGGCCAGCTGGGAAGCTCAACTCGCCTAGTCAATGGGCAACGCGTCGTCGCGGCGGCAGTGTGAGTGGCCGCGCGCCGATGATGCTTCTTCATAACCAGGTCCGTTCATGGACCTTTTTTTCTGCTTTATCACGATGACGATGCGCCCGGAGCCGGCCGTGGATATCGGCATGATCCGACCGTCGTTTTCAAGTGCGTGGGTGAAAACCCTTATACAAGAAAGATGATATTTGATATCAAATATCATCTTTGTCGCACCAACCACATAAAAAGGAGCAAGCTAGATGGCAATCGGAACATATCTCGGCCGGATGAAACTGGTCGCCGCGGCGACGGCTGTCGCTTTTTACGGTTTGTCTGTTGCGCCCTCGGCAGTGGCCGCCACGCCTCAGAAAGGCGGCACGCTGAACATCAGCTTCCCGGGCTCTCCTCGCCTGCTGGATCCGGCCATTACGGGTTCTCTTGAAGAATGGGTGGTGACGTCATGGCTATATAACAACCTCACGCGCATGAACTCGAAGTACGAGATCGAGCCCGATCTGGCAGAAAGCTGGGAAGCGAGCGAAAGCGGCAAGGTATGGACGTTCAAGCTTCGGCAGGGCGTGAAATTCCAGTCGGGCGGCGAATTGACCGCCGATGATGTGGTGTTTTCCATCAAGCGCATTCTGGATCCCGAGGTGAAGTCGCGGGGAAGAGGCGCGATCGGACCGATCGAGAATGTCGAGGCGGTGGATCAACACACGGTTCGCTTTACGCTGAGCCGGCCGATCGCCGAGTTTCCAGCCAACATGACCTTGCCTTACGCCAGAATCATCCGCAAGGACACCGACGTCAAGCTCGATACGGCTTCGGACGGAACGGGGCCGTTCATTCTCAAAGAGTATGTCGTGGGCGATCGCGTGGTCGTGATCAGGAATCCCGATTATTTCCGCGAGAACGAGCCCTACGTCGATGAAGTGCGCGTGCAGGTCTATCCGGATGCGACCGCGGAAATCAATGCGCTGAAGGCTGGCCAGACGCACATCATGTGGCAGGTGCGGCCCGACCAGGTGTCGCTGCTCGACGGCGATAGCGCGATCAAGGTCGAAGAGATACCCAGCGGCTCGTTCGTGACGGTCGTCATGCGTTCCGATGAGCCGCCGTTTGACAACCCGCTCGTGCGCAAGGCGCTCAAGCTGAGCGTGGATCGGGAAACGATCGTGAAGGCCGCGCTGCAGGGCCACGGCGCCATCGCCAACGATCAGTCGCTGCCGCCCAACTCGCCCTTGTTCAACGACAAGGCTTTACCGGCCAAGCGCGATATCGCCAAGGCAAAAAGCCTGCTCAAGGAAGCCGGCTATCCCAACGGCCTCGACCTTACGCTATTCACCTCCGACGCGCGTGTCGGCATGTTGCCCTTGGCTTTGATGACTCAGCAGATGGCCAGGGAGGCGGGCTTCAACATCAAGCTGCAGACTGTGACCTGGGACGTCTTCCTCAATCAGGTCTGGGAGAAGAAGAATTTCTACGTGCAGAACTGGTTTGCGCGGCCGACGAACGATTCCCGCATCTCGCCTTATTTCCTGTCGCGCGACAAAGGCGGCTCGTTGAATGATTACTACTATTCGAACCCCGAGCTCGATGAATTGCTGCTTCAGGCTCAAGGCGAATTGGACCAGGAGAAACGCAAGAACCTGTATCACGAGGCTCAACGGATCATTTCGGAAGACGGTCCTGGGATCATTCCGTTCTTCAAGAACAATATCTCGGCCTACCGGACCAATGTGGCGGGTTTCTCGGTGGATCCCGGCATCAATCTTTCCGCCGAACAGGTCTGGCTCAAAAAGGATTGACCGCAACCCGCAACCCCTTTGCACACGATCATCAGGAAGCTATCCGGCATGGAGATCCTCAAGTCCATCGTTCTGCGTCTAGGCTATACGGCGTTGATATTGCTTTGCGTGTCGCTCATGGTGTTTGCCGTGACGGAGTTATTGCCGGGCAATGTCATCACCATGATATTGGGCACCGATGCTACCGAGGAAGAAGTGCGCAGGCTTACCGCGCTGATGGGCCTGGATCTGCCGGCTTGGCAGAGGTATCTGAACTGGGTGGGTAGCGCCGTCCAGGGCGATCTGGGGACGTCGTTGCGCATGCAGCAGCCGATTTCGGGATTGCTGCTGCAGCGCATGGGCGATTCCCTGGTCCTGGCCAGCGTCGCGTTCGTCATGGTGGCGGTGGGCGGCATCCTGATAGGTCTGATAACGGCCCTTTTCGAAGGGACGCGTATCGACCGGTATATATCGGGCATCGCGGCGATCGGCACGTCGTTGCCCGAGTTCGTGACGGGAACGGTTTTCGTGCTGATCTTCGCCGGCGGCGTGTTCAGCTGGTTTCCTCCGTCGGGCTACGGCGGGCTGGCCAACGGCTTGGGTCCGGCCCTGCACCAGCTCTTCTTGCCGGCGCTCACGCTGTCGATCGTTTTGATGGCCTATGTCGGTCGTGTCACCCGGACATCCACGATTGACGCATTGCGGTCGGATTACGTGCGCACGGCAAGACTGAAGGGTGTGCCGGAATGGAAGGTCATCACGCGGCATGTCATACCCAATGCGTTCGTGCCGACCGTAACGGTGCTGTTCATGAACATCGGCTGGATGGTGGGCGGCATCGTGGTCGTCGAGGCGGTTTTCGTTTTTCCCGGCATTGGCCGTTTGATGCTGTTTGCGATTGCCGAGCGGGACTGGCCGCTCATTCAAGCGTGTGCCTTGGCGATTGCCGCCATCTATGTATTCAGCAATCTCGTGGGCGACTTGCTGGCCTTGTGGCTGAATCCGCGCCTGCGCGTGGAAGGCCGTTGATGCGGCATTCCGTGTTTTGCCTTCTATCAGCGGTTCGAGGCTGGAAATAATGGAAAGCATATGAAGTTACTCAAGGATCGTGTGTTCGTGATTGCCGCAGCCATTCTGAGCCTGCATGTCCTGCTTGCCGTATTCGGTGAATGGCTGGCGCCGTTTCCTTTCGATGAAATGCAATTCATGTCGACGTTGAGCGGGCCGGATGCCACGCACTGGTTCGGCACGGATCAATACGGAAGAGATGTGTTCTCCAGGGTGCTGGTCGGAGGAAAAACCACGCTGGTGTTCGGGTTCGGCGCGGTGGCCGTGTGTTTTCTCATCGGCTTGCCCGTCGGTCTGGCCAGCGCATACTACGGCGGTCGGGTGGACCAGGCGTTGATGCGCGTCATGGACGTCCTGATGTCGTTTCCCACGCTGTTGCTCGGCCTGCTGATACTCATCATCGCGGGCCCCGACATGGTCAGCCTGATTGTCGCCGTGGGCCTGGTTTATTGCCCGCGCACGGCGCGCATCGTGCGTACCGCCGCGCTCAACGTGCGCCAGTCTACGTACATAGAGGCCGCCCAGGCGCGTGGCGAGAGCGGGGCGTACATCATGTTCCGGGAGCTTTTCCCCAGCGCCGTCGGACCGATACTGGTCGAGTTCTGCATACGGTTGAGCTATGCCATTTTGCTGGGAGCCTCGTTTAACTACCTGGGCCTGGGGATACAGCCGCCGGAGGCCGACTGGGGAGCGTTGGTGCAGGAAGCCCGCAGCACGATGATCCGCGCGCCCTGGACCGTGCTGTTTCCCATCCTGTTCATTTCCACGCTGGTCGCTCCCTTGCATCTCATGGCGGACCGAATCGATGATCAACTGAAGGGAGGTAAAGGTGCCTGATTCAGCCGTAACGGTACCGCTATTGGAAGTTGCGGATCTATCCGTCGCCTACCATACCGATAGAGGGGAGGTGTTCGCCGTCAAGAACTTGAGCTTTGCGATCCGCCGCCAGGAAGTGCTTGCGCTGGTCGGCGAGTCCGGCTCGGGCAAGACGTCGGCGGCATTGGCGGTGCTGGGATACCTGGGACGCGGCGGCAGGATCGCCGGCGGAAACGTGCGTTTGCAAGGCGTCGATCTGGCGTTGATACCGGCGCGCGAGCGCCGGGCGATCTACGGCCGCCGCATCGCGCACGTCGCGCAAGACCCGTCGTCCAGCCTCGATCCCGCCATGCGCATAGGCGACAATCTGATGGAAGGCATGTTCGTTCATTTCGGTCTTTCCAAGAAGGAGGCGTACAAAAAGGCGCTGACGCTGCTCGGCGAGGTCCAGCTTCCCAATCCTGAAACGGTCATGGCCTGTTATCCGCATCAACTGAGCGGCGGCATGCAGCAACGCGTTTGCATCGCCATGGCGCTGGCCTGCGATCCCGAGCTGATCGTCATGGACGAGCCCACGACGGGACTGGATGCCGCGACAGAAGCCGCGATTTTCAAGTTGCTCAAGGCATTGCGCCAAAGCCGGGGCATATCGATATTATTCATATCCCATAATCTTGCCGCCGTCCGGGGGATCGCCGACAAGGTGATCGTGATGTATCACGGCAAGGCGGTGGAGATCGGAGAGAACGAACACGTCTTCAATCGGCCCGCCCATCGTTACACATCCCTGTTGTTCAGAGCGCTGCCGACGATGCGCGCGATGGACGGCATGCCCGCCGAAATACTTTGGCAAGACGGTGTTGCTCCCGACACGGGATGCGCCTTTCGGCCGCGCTGCGATATGGCCCTCGATGCGTGCGGGCAGTCCCTCAGCATGAGACCTGTCGCGCCGGGTCAGTGGTCCAGCTGCGTGCGCTCGGACGATTTGCTGGCGGATGCTCAGGAAATTCGCTTGGCGGAGTCGCTCGCCGATTTCCGGGAAAGCTCGGCGGATGCCCGAAAACCGGACGCCGGCGTCAAGTCGGTATTGCGCCTCGATAACGTGACGCATAGCTACGGCCGCAGGGGATTTCTCATAAAGCGCGGCAAGGAAAAGCGTTCGCTGGACGACGTGTCTTTCGATGTGCAGAAAGGGAAAGTGACGGCGCTGATAGGCGAAAGCGGCTCGGGGAAATCGACGCTGGCGCGTTGCATCGTCGGTCTGGAGCGCGTGCAGCGAGGCGCCATGGTTTTTCAGGATACCGATCTGGCGCCGCTGCGCGGCCGCCCCGTGCGTATCGCCCGCAGGCTGCAGATCGTTTTCCAGAACATCGCGGGCTCTTTGCATCCGCGCAAGACGATCGCCGACATACTCGCGCGTCCGATACGCTTGTATGAAAAGCGCTCAGCGCCATTCAAAGAGCTGGAGACGCTCACGCACAGCGTGGGAATCAAGTCCGACCTGCTGTACAAGCGGCCTTCCGGATTGAGCGGCGGCGAACGCCAAAGGGTGGCACTGGCGCGGGCGTTCTCGTCGGAGCCTTCCTTGCTGGTGCTGGACGAGGCTTTTTCCGCTTTGGACGTTTCAATGAAAGTGAAGGTAATGAACCTTCTGCGGCAAAAGAAAAGCGCCACCGGCATGGGTATATTGCTGATCACCCACGAGTTGCCCATCGTACGGTTCCTGGCCGATCGGGTCGCCGTCCTGTATCGCGGCTGGCTGTGCGAGGACGGCCCGGTTTCATTGCTGCGCTCGCCGCCGATGCATCCTTATACCGAGACCCTGTTGTGGTCCGCTCTCGAACTTGAAGGGCTGTCTCCCGCCGCGCTGCGCATGGAACGTTTCCTGGCTCCGGGATCCGTATCGGCGGAAACGCCGTCCGAAGGCTGTCCGTTCCAGTTGCGCTGTCCGCGCAAGGTGGGCGATATCTGCGAGAAAACGCGTCCTCCTCGGCAGCGGGTAGACGGGCATCATAGCCTTGCCTGCCATATTCCGGTTGCGGAGCTCGGCCGGGCGCAGCAGTCCGAATGGCCGACTTCTATCGCCGCATCTTACTTGGCCGAGGAGCCGTCGACATGTTAGGACCGCATCATGATGAAGCGTTGGCGCAGTTTGCCGTTTCCGGATTCCGGCGGCCCGATGAATCCCTGTTTCCGACCGCGTGGCGGCATATCCTGGATACCTGGGCGGTAACGATCGCGGGCAGCGCAACGCCGGTGTCGAAGCGGTTCAGGGCGACGTTGCCCGTGACGGGCGAAGGCGCCCGCGTGTTCGGCTCCCAAGCCAGGTATGCGCCGAAGGACGCGGCTGCGATCAACGGCATGGCGGGCCACGTTCACGATTACGATGACGATGACCCGAACCTTTGCGTAGGTCATGCAAGCATTGCCGTGGTGGCGGCCCTATCGGCCGTTTCCGAGAGCATGGATCTTGCCGTCAGGGACTTTCTTGCGGCGTATCTCGTCGGCATTGAAACGACCATGCATGTGGGCCGCATGGTCAATCCCTCTCATTACAACCGTGGCTGGCACTGCACCTCGACGTTGGGCGTCATCGGGGCGGCAAGCGCGGTTGGCGCGCTGCGCGGCTCGGCCATGCAGGAAGTGGCCAGTGGCCTGAGGTTTGCGGCGACGATGTCGTTGGGCTTGAAGGCCAATTTCGGGACGGATGCCAAGCCGTTGCAAGTCGGCCTGGCCGCCGGCAACGGCGTATGGGCCGCCGATCTTGCGCGGGCCGGCATGAGCGTCGGGGAAAACAGCTTGTTCGGCCCGAAGGGCCTGGTCGATTTGAACAGCGACGCCAATGCGGACGAGGATGCCTGGGATCGCTTCGGCAACCCTTGGGGCCTCGTCCGTCCCGGAATGAATATCAAGCTTTATCCTTGCTGCTCCAGCACGCACACCGCAGTGGACGGCATACTGGCCGCCATGAAAGAGGGGGGGCTGATGCCGGATCAGGTGGAGCGCATCGATATTTGGATCGGCGAGGACGTGCCGGGCATCCTGATCCACGACGTGCCGGCCAACGGCATGCAGGGCAAGTTCAGCATGCGCTATTGCGCGGCCGCGGCCGCCGCGCATGGCGCCTTGACGCTCGCGAACTTTACCGACGAGGCCGTTCGCCGTGAGAGCGTCGTAGGCATGATGAAGCGCACGCACATACATATCGATCCGTCGTTGCCCAGGGAAGAAACCGGTGTGACGCATCAGTCGCGCGTCGTGATAACCAGCGTGGCCGGCGCCCGGATTCAGAAGGAGTACGCCCAGCCGTACGGCAGCGCCAGCCGGCCCATATCGCAGGAAGACCTCCAAGGCAAGTTCATGTCCTGTGTTCAGCCTGTCGTGGGCGGGCCGCGGGCGGCGAGCTTGTGGTCCGAGCTGGCGGGCGCGTCGTTCGACGGGCCTATGCATGCCGTGTTCGATGCTTTATATGATGCGCGTTCCTAGTCGGAATGGATAGGTGGGATGCATAGTTTAGGAGTCAGGCGTTGAGTGAACCCAATAATTCCGCCGCCGCTGGTCCGAACGAGCCGGGCGGGCCGGTGGGCGAGGCCGGTTCGGTTCGGACGAGTATCGCGGCACAGGCCGTGTCCGCCGGCCGTCCCATGCTGGCGAGAAGCTTTCGTATGCATCGACCGCGCGGCGCGTTCTGTCATGACGGCTGGTGCCAGCAATGCAAGGTGACGTTGCCCGACGGCCGCGTGGTCCTTGCGTGCCAGACTGCGGGTGATCCGTCCAGCCTGCCTGCCGCCGGTTGGACATGGAAACGCGTGCTGGGCCTGATCGCGCAGCGCACCCCTCCCTGGTTTTACGAAGGGAGATTTCTGCGCCCGAAATTCATGCGGCAGCATTATCTGAACTGGTTGCGCGGCGTATCCGGCGCACATGCGTTGCCGCAACGCTCGTTGAGCCGGGAGGATGCCGGTCGGCGGTGGCGCAAGGTCGCCGTCGATACGCTGGTGGTGGGAGGAGGATTGGCCGGCCTGGCCGCGGCGGGGAAGCTTTCCGGCAAGGGGAAGCGCGTGGCCTTGGTCGAGAGGCTGGCCGCCACTGAGCAGGATTCGTCCGATGACCGGATGCGGCTTGCCCGTGAGGCCGCGCGGGCGGGCGGGTGCGATATATATGACGGAGCTCTGTGCGTAGGCTTGTACCAGGATCCGAAGCGTGCGCTTTGCGTGGCGGACGCCGGCGCGCTTTCCATCGAGTATGCTGAGTTGGTCGTCGCAACCGGCGCCTACGATAAATGGCTTACGTTTCCCGGCAATGACTTGCCGGGCATCGTAGGCGCGCGCGCTTTCGCCAGGCTGCTGCGCCAACGCGCCGTGCCGGCGAACGCCCGGATCGGTGTCTATGCCGACGAGCGCTCGGCGGCAGCGATCATCGACGAGGCGCGCCGTGCGAACTGTGCGATCGCGTGGCTCGCGGGGCCGGATCGACTGCCGGCGGGGGCGATGATTCAGGTTCCGGATGTTCGGCTGGAAAGCGCGTATGGGATGCGCAAGATTCGCGGCGTGCGGTTGGCAGGACGCCGACTGCCGTGCGATATGTTGGTGCTGGGGTTTTCGCAGCCGACCTATGAACTGCAGGCTCAGGCCGGCGCGCGCATGACGCTCGCCGGTTCCCCGCCGATCGCCGTGCCCGTCGGAGGCGATCCCGCCGTTCTGGCGGTGGGGGAAGCGGCGGGCGACTTCAGCGCGGATATCATGGAAAGCACGCGGCAGCGTGTCGATGCCTGGCTGAATGCCCGTGAGCCGGAACCCGTGCCAAGCCCGGCCGATCATGAAAAACTGAAACTCATGCCGGACGAGGCGATCGTGTGTCCATGCGAGGACGTGCGAGTGCGCGATCTGCGCAATGCCGTCGAGGACGGGTATCGGGACATCGAATTGGTCAAGCGCCATACCGGCGCGGGAACAGGCCCGTGCCAGGGAAAACTGTGTCATGGCGCGATGCTGCAATGCATGGCGGATGCGGGCCTGGATGTCCGGATCCCGACGCCGCGCCCGCTCGTGCGGCCCACTCCGTTGAGGATGTTCCTGGGAGCCGATGATGAATAGTCGCATCGTTCACGACGCGGATCATGTCATTGTCGGGGGAGGCATGTTTGGCGTTGCCATCGCCTTCGAGCTGGCGCGCCTGGGGCGCAAGCGCATCGTGATTCTCGAGCGCAAGCATTTGGGTTCCGGCGCGACGAGCCGCAATATCGGCCGCGTGCGCACATCCCAGTTCAGCCCGGAACTGGCGATATTCGCGAAACAAGCCTTCGCCAAGCACGCGTCGATGGCCGATGAGCTGGGCTCCAACACCTTGTTCTGGACGCCGGGTTATGCGCTGGTCTTCTATGACCAGGATGAAATGGAGCATATGGACGAGGTCTGCGCGATGCTGGCCGGCCTTGGCCAACATGCCGAGTATCTGAAGAACGGGAAGGTGGTGGATCGCCTGCCCATCCTGAGCGGGGGGGAGCCGCCCGCGGGATGCTTGATCAGGCCGGACGCCTGCGTGCATCACGATGCGTTGTTGTACGCCTATCGCCGGGCATTGGACCGGCTTGGCGTCGAAATACGCGAGCATGTCGAAGTCGTGGAAGTGCTCAAGGAGGACGGCAAGGTTGCGGGTGTGCGCAGCGAAACCGAGCAATGGCGGGCGCCCATGGTCATCAATGCGTGCGGAGGGTGGTCCAATCAGTTCTCGGCGATGGCGGGTGTTCCCGTGCCCAATGTGCCGCTTAGAAGAGAAGTGCTCGTTACCGATTCATGGCAGCCGCTCATGTCCACGATGATCACGTTCTATCGGCCGATAGAAGGCTGGTTTCATCAAACACTGCGGGGTGAGCTGATCATAGGCGCAGTCCATCCGGATGAGCCGCAAGGCATGAATATGGCCGCCTCGGACCGGCATCTCGGTCGAGCCGCGCGCCACATGCTCAAGAAGGCTCCCGTTCTTGGGCAGGCGAGGGTGGTGCGGCAGTGGGCGGGAGTATATGACATGACGCCGGACCGCAAGCCCATGATAGGTCCGGTCGACGCCTTGCCCGGTTTCATCCAGGCCAATGGCGATAACGGCCGCGGCATTGCCTTGATTCCGTATCTGGCGGAGCTTTTGGCGCAGTGGCTCGTCCACCAGGAGCAGCCGAAAGCGTTGCAAGGGTTCGAGGCGCGGCGCTACAACGGCCGCGAGGACACGCCCGTCATAACGGGCGACTACTACGCCGCGTATCGAAAGACGGCGGAACCGGAGACGGATGCGTCGGCATGAAGCCGCCCGGATGACCGTAGCCCGGAAATATGTACACAGGATTGGTTCGACAGAAAGGAAGGAAGATGACACAAGCACATTCATTGCCTCGCGTGACCTATACGAGCACAGAGGATTTCAGCCCGTTGCAGGACTATCTGGACGGTCGGCTTCCTCAGTTTCGCCAAGATATGCTGGGACGGCATTGGCCCAGCATCGTCGCGGGCGAGGCGCGCGACCAGGGCGACGTCGTGCTCTGCCACAGCCCGGTGGACGAGACGGTGCTCCTGGGCAGCTATGCGGCCGCGGACGGGGCGACGGTCGCGGATGCCATTCAGGCTGCCCGCAAGGGTTTCGCCGTATGGGGACGCATGGATTGGCGCGAACGCTTGAAACACATGCGCAGGCTGGCTGATGTGCTTGATAGGCATCGGCATGATCTTGCCATGGCCATCGTCCTGGAGGTGGGCAAGTCGCGCATGGAAGCGTTGGGCGAAGCGGAGGAAGCGCTTGCGCTCATCCACTATTATGCCGACGAGTTCGAGCGCAACAACGGCTACGTATCGCCCGCATGGCGCAGCGCGGACGGTTCCGAGCAGGCTCAAACGCAGTTGCGGCCCATGGGTGTTTTTGCCGTGGTGACGCCCTTCAACTATCCCGTGGCGCTGGCCGCCAATATGCTTGGCGCCGCGCTGGTGGCCGGCAACAGCGTCATTTTCAAGCCCACTCCCAATGCGGCGCTGACCGCGGGCATGCTGGCCAGGGTTTTCGAACAGGCCGAGTTGCCGCAAGGCGTTTTCAATCTGGTGTATGGCCAAGAGGCCGGTCCGCTGCTGATGGATTCCGACGGTATCGACGGCGTGGCCTTTACCGGATCGAATGCTACCGGCATGGGCATGCTGCGCAAGTTCGCCAGCGAACGCTACATGCGTCCCGTATTGGCGGAAATGGGCGGCAAGAACTATGCCTATGTCACCGCCTCCGCCGATTTCGATATCGCGGTTAACGGCGTGACGCGCTCCGCTTTCGGATTCCAAGGGCAGCGTTGCACGGCATGCTCGGTCGCGATGGTCCATGAGTCCCTCTACGATCGATTCGTGGATGCGTTGGCGCGGCAGGCCGCGAAGATCTTGCCCGGCGATACCGCCGACCGTGCTGTCACCCATGGACCGCTGATCAACCGAGCCGCCTTGGACCGTTACCTGGCCGCTGCCGAGCACGGCCGCCGTGCCGGCCGAGTGGTGTGCGGCGGCGAGCGCCTCCAAGGCGGTCTCTTTGACAAGGGCGCTTTCGTGAAGCCGACCCTCATCGCCGACCTTGCAGCCGACGACAGGCTCTATCGTGACGAGCTGTTTGCGCCGGTATTGGTGGTATCCCGCTTCAAGACGCTGGAGGAGGCGATCGCGCGCGGCAATCAGGTCGACTATGGCTTGACGGCGGGCCTGTATTCGAAGGATGAAGCCGAAATCCAGCAGTTCCTCGATCATGTCCAGACTGGCGTGATGTACGTGAATCGCTTGACGGGCGCCACCAACGGCGCTTGGCCGGGCATTCAGAGCTTCAGCGGCTGGAAGGGGTCCGGCATCACCGGAAAGGGGGCGTTGGGGCCGCATTACCTGCCCCAGTTCATGCGCGAGCAAAGCCGCACCATACGCGTGATCCGTTAGAAGGGCGGCCTTGCCGCGGCGTGCGAACGTGCGACAATCCGTCATTATGTTACGCGAGGTCAGCATGTTCAGTTCGTCGGCGGGGTTCTATTTATTAACGGCCATTGTCTTTGAGGTGGCGGCGACATCGGCGTTGAAGGCGTCGGCGTCTTTCACCAAGCTTTGGCCCAGTGTCGTCGTGGTGGCGGGTTATGCCGCCGCTTTCTGGTTTCTGTCGTTGACGCTGAAAACCATACCGGTCGGCGTTGCCTACGCGGTTTGGTCCGGCGTGGGCATCGTTCTGATATCGCTGGTGGGCTGGCTGTGGTTCAAGCAAAGCCTGGATCTGCCGGCGGTGATAGGCATGTCGTTGATCGTCGCGGGTGTGCTGACGATCAATCTATTTTCCAGGTTGTCGGCGCATTAGATCATTCCGCGCATTTATCAGTTTTTGAGGGAAGGCCAAGTCTGCCGTTTTCGGCTCCGTCTGGCCGCCAATTGGCGCCCGCCCACGACCAGGATGACGCCGGCCACGATCCATATCCATAGAGGAACCGCCGGCGCCGTTTCCGCGGCGGGCGAAGGCCCGAACACCACGTCGTGCATGATGCGGCCCGGCAGGAAAGTAAAGAACGTGGCCACCAGCAAGGCGTTGTAGAAGGCCGCTTTCATGAGGCCGGCGTGCAAGGCTACCTTGCGTTGCCGGATGGCCAGGTAGGCGCGCACGAGCAAGACCAGCGTGATCACCGAAAGAATGTGAATGGGGCTCCATGGTCCCCACATCCGCAGCTCGTGGACGAAGAACGACGACAGTACGGCAGCCAGCATGAGAACCAGCCAGAAACGGCCTGTCCAGCGGTGCGGCGTATTGCCTTTGGGGCGCGCCAGCACCCATATCCCGAGGGCAAGGGCAAGTATGGCCGTCCAGGTATGCAACTGGATGACCGTCGATGCGGATGTCAATGGAGCGAGGCTCATGCGGCA
>Ga0265293_10008467_pt1 | contig 15218 bp, 9 predicted proteins | sample Munlanlewell138R_FD_192505 | JGI IMG/M metagenome (GOLD analysis project Ga0265293, IMG submission 192505) | Leachate microbial communities from a municipal landfill in Southern Ontario, Canada - Leachate well 138R | ecosystem: Engineered > Solid waste > Landfill > Unclassified | place: Canada...
GATCTTTAGTGAGTAAACTTTTATGTTTCACTAAAGGAGGAATTATGGAACAAAAAAACATTAAAGAAGTATTATTAGAACTTCAAGTCGACAAAGACATTGGTTTAACGCATGAAGAAGTCAAAAAAAGACAGGTTATCCACGGTCTTAATGAACTACCAAAGGCTAAAATGAAGACGGTTTTAAGTGCCTTTTTAAGTCAAATGAATAATGCGATGATTTATATTTTATTAATCGCTGCGATTATTTCTTTTATCCTAGCCATTATTGAAAAAGAAGGTGGATTCTTTGAACCAATCTTAATCTTAACCATTGTTATTATTAATGGTGTTATTGGCACTATTCAAGAGTTAAAGGCGGATAAGGCGTTAGAAGCACTTGAAAAATTGAGTGCACCAACGACAATTGTCCGTCGCAATGGTGAACTTAACGAAATAAAAGCTAGCGAGCTTGTGCCGGGCGATATCGTTATATTAGAAGACGGACGCACGATACCTGCTGACCTTCGATTAATTAGTAGCGTTAATTTAAAAGTAAGTGAAGCAAGCTTAACCGGTGAAAGTGTGCCGGTCGAAAAAGACGCAAATTTAGTCTATGAAAAAAGTATGCCAATTGGTGACCGCAAAAATATTGTTTACATGTCAACACCCGTTGTTTATGGACGGGGAGAAGGCGTCGTTATTGGCACTGGTTTACATACCGAAATTGGTCAAATTGCGAAGATGCTTTCAAGCACTAAACAAGAAGAAACACCGCTGCAAAAAAGACTTGCGGACCTTTCTAAATTATTAGGTATCATTACCCTTGTTTTAGTTACTTTATTATTTGTTATTGCTTTAATAAAAGATTCAAGTTTTGACAACATTAAGAATATGTTCTTATTATCTATTTCCCTTGCCGTAGCAGCGGTTCCAGAAGGATTACCTGCTGTTGTTACGATTACGTTAGCGCTTGGTGTCCAGCGTATGGTTAAGGTAAATACGATTACCCGTCGTCTACCAAGTGTTGAAACTTTAGGCGCTGTTAGTGTTATTTGTAGTGACAAAACAGGGACGCTTACCCAAAACGTCATGACAGTAGTAAGTTCCTATGTAAACGAAAAACAATACGAAAATCTAGACTTTAATGAGCAAAACGTAGCTATTTTAGCCGACGGACTCTCCCTTTGTAGTGATGCTACGGTTGATCACGGTGTTTATGGTGACCCGACGGAAATTGCGCTTGTTAACTTTGCAAATTATATCGGACATCATAAAGATGCTTTAGAAAGTAATACGCCACGCGTGCAAGAATTACCATTTGATAGCGTGCGTAAAATGATGTCAACCTTACATAAAGTTGACGATAAATTTGTCCAATATACTAAAGGGGCAATGGACAATATTTTAAAGTTTGCCACTCATATTGAAATTGACGGAAAAGTACGTTTCATTACCGCAAAAGATAAAGAAAATATTAATGAAATTGCCGCTAATATGGCGCACCGAGCATTACGTGTTTTAGCGCTTGCCAAAAAGGTCGTTGATAGCGAAGTTATTAGCGAAGATAATTTAATCTTTGTTGGGCTTGTCGGTATGGTCGATCCACCGCGTCCTGAAGCAATTCCCGCCGTTAGTAATTTAAAAGAAGCGGGCATTACGACGATTATGATTACCGGTGACCACGCTGATACTGCATTTGCGATTGCGGGTGAACTTGGTATTACGAGTAAACAGCAAAATGTTATGACTGGCGCCGAACTTGATACATTGAGTGATGAAGAAATTCAAGATGCTTTAAAAACAAAACGGGTCTTTGCCCGTGTCTCCCCTGAAAATAAAGTGCAAATTGTTAACGCGCTCCAAGCAAATGGGGAAATTGTTGCAATGACGGGCGACGGTGTTAATGATGCGCCAAGCTTAAAAGCGGCCGATATTGGTATTGCCATGGGCATTACCGGAACTGACGTTGCTAAAGGGGCCGCGGATATGGTCTTAACCGATGATAACTTTGCAAGTATTGAAAAAGCAGTACGTGAAGGACGGGGCATTTACGCTAATATTAAAAAAACAGTGTGGTTTTTACTCTCTAGTAACTTTGGGGAAGTAATTACAATGCTCGTCGCAGTCCTTGTCGGCTATCCTTTCCCTTTAACCGCCCTCCATATTTTATGGGTTAACTTAATTACTGATGGTATACCCGCGCTTGCTTTAGGGGCGGATAGTAAAGATCCTGACATTATGAAGGAAAAACCTAGAGCGAAGAAGGAGTCATTGTTCGCTAAGGGCGGATACGCTTTAACAATCTTTTATGGAACGGTAATTGCGCTTATTACTACGCTTGCCTTCCTTTATATTCCCGTTATTGGTCATGGTGCAAGAACAATCGCCGAAATTAATAATGTCTTTGCCGATGAAGCCCTTAAAATAAGAGCGATGACATATGCCTTTACGACACTTGGTGTTAGTCAATTATTCCACATGTTTGGCATGTCAAATATTAATAAAACATTCTTCCGGCAATTTACTAAACAAAAATGGTTCTTATGGGTTGCTTTTGTCTTAGGCTTTATCTTACAAGTTGCCGTTACAGAATTACCATTTTTAACAACTGCGTTTGGCACAAGTGAACTTGACTTTATGGAATGGGTGTATTTAGCCTTACTTAGCACTTCCCCTCTCGTGTTACATGAAATTAGAGTTTTCTTCCTTTTCCTTATGAAAAAGATTAAAAAGTAGATTATGAGATAACAATTTAAAGAAGGCACAGCAATATATAATGTTGTGCCTTTTTATATGTGGCGCAAATATTTAAAATAGTTATCGTTTATGCTTAAATAATATATATAGGTGTTATAATACACCTTACGAGGTTATTACTATGTCTAAAATTAAACATTTATTCTTTGGCGTCTTATTCGCCCTCTTAATTAATCCTTTTGTAGTGCAAAAAAGTGTGGAGCGTCAATATGTCGCTACTAGTGCCTGGAGTGGGCCACAAACGAGCACCGAAGGCAATTATTATGCTAGTGTCGGTAGTGAAACAGGCGCTGCCCTTACAAGCAAATTAAAAAGTATTATAAGTGTCGGCACAAGTGAAAGCTATGACTGGTCGCGTTATGAAGCCGCCGACGAAGCAGAAGGCGTAAGCGACAGCGTCTTACTTATTTATTCACGCCAAGTTGTTAAAAAAACTTCGAATGGCAGTGCCAACACTAATTGGAACCGTGAACACACATGGCCACAATCAAAAATTGGCGCTCAAGCGAAAAGTGATAACCACCATATTTTCGCTGATAATGTTAAAACAAACTCCGCCCGTGGTAATAAATTCTTTAATGAACTTAATAAAAGTTCAAGCACCCGTGTAACTGACGGCTACGGCAATATTACTGATAACTACACAAATAGCAGTGAATTTATGCCAAACGATGCCGCTAAAGGAGAAGTGGCACGCGCTACCATGTATTTAAATACCCGCTATGGCTATTCGATAACTGATTCGGAAAATGGAAACTTTAAAAGTATCGCTGTAATGCTTCGTTGGCACCTTGAAAACCCAGTGAGTAACCGCGAAATATATCGTAATAATACGGTTCATCATTTACAGGGTAATCGCAATCCATTTATTGATCATCCAGAATACGCATGTCGGATTTGGAGCGAAACAAACACCGAAACTAGAAGTTTATGTGCGGGTCAAGCCGAAGTTGATGTTGAAAGTGTAAGTGTAACCCCGACTAGTGGCACGATTAATCTTTTAGGTGCTAATAAGTCATTACAATTAGTAGGCAAAGTATTACCGACAAACGCCACAAATCAAACTTTAACATGGCAAAGTTCGAACCCAAGTGTCGCTACTGTTTCTAATACTGGGAATGTTAGTGCATTAAGTGTTGGTGAAACAACAATTACCGTTCGTTCTGCTGCTGATAATACAAAGTTTGCTACGGCAACTATTAGCGTTATTAGTGAACCAATCGCCGTAACTGGGGTAACCTTAAATAAAACGACTTTAGCGCTGCAAGAAGGGGAGACTTCAAATTTAGTTGCAACTGTTCAACCGAGTACAGCGACAAATAAAAACGTTACATGGTCGACTAGTAACTCAAGTGTCGCGACCGTCGATGATGGTAATGTTAAAGCTGTTGCGTTTGGTACGGCAACGATTACAGTAACAACTGAAGACGGCAATAAAACGGCGAGTGCGGAAGTAAGTGTCCGGAAAGCCCCGGAAATCATTGGCAAGGCGACAAAATTTAAGTTTAACAGTAAAGAATGGACCGCGATGCCCAATAACTGGCAAAGTATTACGAATGCATGGGGCTTTGATGGTACAAGGGGTATGCAAGTAACCGGAAATAATGAAGCGGTTGGTAATAGTCCATATTTTGAAAATATTGTAAAAGTAATTGTAGGTACGTCCTCAAGTTCAAATGGTGCGGGCACATATAGCGCGCGGCTTGTTGATTCTAAAAATGCGCCTAAAGGGGAAGGGGCGCAGATTGATGAAGTCATAAGCGTTAATAAACCAGGAGCGTCGATTATTGAACGTGAATTCAATTTAGAAACACCGACTTCAGGTCATGTGCAACTTATTGTCGAAGCTACTGTTAATTCAATTTATATAAGTCATGTCACAATTGTTACGTATGTTGAAGATCCACACGCTGATGCTTTAGCGTGGGGCACATCATTTTTAGCGTTAACGAGTGATGGCTGTGCGCAAAGTTCGAAAACACTTTTAGAAAATGTGTGGGGTGAAGCTAAAACTAGTTACCTTGCTTTAAGTGACGAAGCAAAAGTAATCGTTAAAGAAAAAGATCTTGACGCGAAAGGTGATGATTTAAGTCACGCCAAAGCGCGTTATATATTACTTGTTAGTAAATATGGGTTTGAAAACTTTATTGAACGAAATGTGGGCAGTGAACAAAGAAATAACGCGCTCAGTGTTGATGCGCGTTATGCCTTACCACTTATTCTCTTTAGTATTGTTATCAGCGGTACTTTAATTACCACTTTAGTGTTAAAGAAGAAGAAGCGTTAATTATTTCCAGTAATAATCGAAGAATTTAGCAATGTATTTTGCGTTAACTTCATAGCGGGCTCCAGGAACAAACCGGGGCCCGCTTTCTGTTTCAACGACTAAACCTGGGTCAATTTCTTTGCCGATTTCACTTTCATACTCGCCTAAATATGTTTTACCACGAACGCCGTTAAAGTATGAAGCACTAATTTTGTAAACATCACCGACTTTTTCAATGAATTCATTTTGGAAGACGATCATATCTTTAATGATTGGACTTACGTCACCAGCGGCGACATAATCATTACCGTCAGGATGAATAACTTGTAGCCCTGGGACAAACCCCGTGCCGTAACCAGACACCGTATTTAATTCTTCGCTTAAGCCGTACACTTTTTTAATTTCGGTCCAGTATTCAGGTTGATTAACGCGAATGTCGTACGTTTCCACTAAGTAATACGGTAATTTTTGGCTGATGACATTGTCTTTTAAGTAACCAGGCATAAACTTATCATTTAATGCTTGGCAATCAGGACATGGTCCAAGTGACCAATTTATAATAAAAGGTTTGGTTCCTTTTAATAGTTCGTTTAATTTATCAAAACTTATAAATTTCATTATTGGCCTTTCTATGTGGCGATCAATCCACTTTGTAAATTTGTCTTTTTGGGTGAAGACGCTGCTATCTTCGTTATAAGCAATCCCTACTTTATAGACACCTTCATTATATACGCCAATGACCGGCGTGTTTGTTAATTTGCGATTTATTGGTAAACCTTTAAAGTCATCACCTAATAAACTAGTTTCAATAACGTAGACAGGAATCGCACTATCTTTCACAAACGGATTTAAAATATGTTCGCGGAAAGTACTCCAGCAAGAACATGTTTTATCAGCGTAACTTACTAGTAAGAAATTATCCTTATTAGTAATCATGTCATCAACGTCTTTTACATCACTAAATTCGGTAATAGTTGTAACTGTTTCATCGCCAAAATATATCGGCGTTTTTTCGACTTTTCGTTCTTTACAACCACTTAACATTAAAGAAGTGGCAAGTAAGAATAGTGTTGTTAGTTTTTTCATATTATTCACCTACTTTATTTACTAATTCTAACAAGTTTTAATAGTGTTTGCAAAAACGACTAAAAAAATAGTGAAAAACTTCAGCGTAATTTTAAAAATTATTCTCATAAATTGAAATAAAACCTTGCAATAATAGATCTAATTATTTCATAGAGCGTTATCATTTGTAATTTTATGTATTTTCCATTATATTTTATCTATGATAAGGGGGGGACTAATAATGGATAAAATAACGAAGCATAATGTCGCACGTGAAGATATAATTATCGAACTACAAAACGTTAGTAAAGTATATGATGGAAAGACGGTAGTCGATGGTTTTAATTTATACGTTAAAAGAGGAGAATTCATTACGTTTTTAGGACCTTCTGGCTGTGGGAAAACAACGACGCTACGGATGATTGCCGGTTTTGAAATCCCAAGTGAAGGCAAGATCATTTTAAACGGTGAAGATATTACTAATTTACCGCCTTATAAAAGACCGGTAAACACTGTATTTCAACGCTACGCTTTATTCCCACATTTAGATGTTTATGATAATATCGCCTTTGGGTTAAAGATAAAGAAAATTAAAGATGTAAAAAACGGGAAAGAAGTATTACGAAAACTAACTTCGAAAGAAATTGACGAAAAAGTCGTGAAAGCTTTAAAGATGGTCGACCTTGAACAATTTGAAGCCCGTGATATAAGTACGCTTTCTGGTGGTCAACAGCAACGGGTGGCGATTGCACGCGCCATTGTTAATGAACCAGAAATTATTTTACTTGATGAACCGCTCGGTGCGCTTGACTTAAAGATGCGCAAAGAAATGCAACTTGAATTAAAGTCGCTCCATAAAAGATTAGGCATTACTTTTATCTATGTTACCCATGATCAAGAAGAAGCCTTAACAATGAGTGACACGATTGTCGTCATGAATGACGGGCTTATTCAACAAATTGGTGCCCCGACTGATATATATAACGAGCCGAAAAATCCCTTTGTCGCCGACTTTATCGGTGAATCAAATATTTTTAACGCGCGGATGGCGGGGAAACTGCAAGTTAAGTTTTTAGGCGCAACCTTTACGTGCGTGGATGACTTACCAAATAACGAAAAGGTTGATGTCGTCATTCGTCCTGAAGACGTCGAAATCACTAAAGCCGGTAAAGGGCAAGTGGACGGCAAAATTATTAATAAAGTATTTAAAGGTGTTCACTATGAATATGTCGTGCGGGTTGGCCGTAAAAGTGAAGTCATCGTGCAAAGTACACGCGACTATCCGTTAAATAATGAAGTCGGGCTAAATATTGACCCTGAATCAATTCATATTATGAAAAAAGAAATTACTGCGAATGTCTACACTGATGCATGGATTAATAATAAAAATGAATTAATGATTGGTGACGCTGCCTTTGCCGTTGATGTTACGCAACTCTTAAAAGGAAGCACGGTCGATGAAGAAGGTTATTTAGTCGATAGTAAAGGCGTTAAATATGATTTAAATGATATTGATGTTATTGCAACGGTTGATTTTAGTGATGTCGAAATAAGTGATGACCAAGAAAGTGGCCAAGCATTTGGCAGCGTCATCAGTGTCATTTGGCTTGGCGACCACTATCAAGTTGTCGTCCGGACCGAAGACGAAGAAGACTTTATTATTGATTCCCCATATCTTTGGAACGAAGAAGACCATGTCAGTATTACGATTAAAAAAGAAAACATTGTCTTAAAGGCTAAAGGAGAGTTAGTGCCTTATGAAAATTAATTTCCGGCGCGCGCATCTTGGGATACCTTATGTTGTCTTTATGATACTATTTGTCCTTTTACCGTTATTCTTTATTCTTTTCTATGCATTTACGAATAGTAGTGGACAATTAAGTGTCGAACCGCTTGTTAATTTCTTTACGAGCAGTGCGAAATGGCGGGTCTTATTTGTATCCTTTATCTTTGGCTTACTAAATACGGCCTTAACCTTACTTATTGGTTATCCTTTAGCGATGATCTTAGCGAATAAAAAATATAATAAAAACGCAGTCTTAGTCATGCTTTTTGTCATGCCGATGTGGATTAACTTTGTTTTGCGCACATGGGCGATGCGTGACGTGTTAAGCTTTCTTGGTTTAAGTGGGGGTGAACACCCTGAACTTGCGACTTTACTTGGCTTAACATATAACTATTTACCGTTTACGATTTTACCGCTTTATTCGACAATGCTGAAACTTGATAAAAGTCAAATTGAAGCAAGTCAAGATTTAGGCGCGGGACCAATTCGGACCTTTACGAAAGTTATTTTACCAATGACGATGCCAGGCATTATAAGTGCGGCAACGATGGTCTTTATGCCGACAATGACAAGTTACGTTATCGCGGATATTTTAGGAGAAGGCAAGGTTACTTTATTTGGTAAGTATATTGAAATCTACTTCACCCAAAACATATGGAATGATGGCTCTTTCTTAGCGCTTATCATGTTACTCCTCATTTTACTTAGTGTCTTATTACCGCGTTTATTCGCGAAGAATAAGGTGAAAGGAAGTAATGTATGGTAAAGAAAATACTCGCTAAAGTATACGTATACTTGATATTATTCCTTTTATACTTACCAATTCTTTTCCTCATGGTCTTTAGCTTTACCGAAGCACAAACGACCGGCGTATGGACGGGCTTTAGTCTTGCGCTTTACGGCAAAGTATTTTTAAACGCTAAAATAATACGTGCTTTATTTAATACGCTTTTAATTGCATTAAGTGCGGCGCTTGTCTCCACTATTTTAGGAACATTAGGGGCAATCGGCGTTTTCTATATGAAGAAAAGACCACGCCAAGTTATTGAAAGCGTTAATGAAATTCCCGTCGTAAACGCGGAAATTGTTATTGCAATTAGTCTGGCGATTGTCTTTAAAGTAACGACTAATGCCCTTATGAGTATGGGCTTAACGGTTGATAGTCCAAACTTTGTTACGTTATTAATTGGCCATGTTGTCCTTAGTATTGCCTTTGTTTATTTAAATGTGAAACCAAAACTATTACAGATGGATCCAAATGATTATGAAGCGGCGCTTGATTTAGGCGCTAAACCGATGTACGCCCTTTATAAAGTGGTGTTCCCGGCAATTATTCCGGGCATTATAAGTGGCTTTATGCTCGCCTTTACATTATCGTTAGATGATTACATTATTACGTCGTTTTTACGTAATCAATCTTTTGATACTTTAAGCACTTTTGTCCAAGGTGTTATTGTTAAATCAACAATTCCCCCCGAATTACGGGCATTAACAACGTATATCGTCCTTATTACTTTAGGCGTTGTCTTAGTGTCAGGCTTACGCAAAGATACGAAATCAGAAAAGAAAGCCTTAGGGCGCGAACTAAAATTACGGAGGATGCCATAATGAAACTTAAACATAGTTTATTCTTAACCCTCCTTGCCTTTACAAGCATCAGTGTTAACACTAGTCCGAATCCCGTTACTGTTAAAGAAGTGTATTATAAACAAAAGAGCGCGACTCCAAATGATAGTGAAACTTTAACGTTACGTATCTTTAACTGGGAAGATTATATTTCCGAAGGCGATGAAGATGATCCGGAGTCCTTTGATACCTTAAGTGCCTTTCAAGCGCATTATAAAGAAACATATGGCCAAGATGTCAACTTCATCTATGACACTTTCGCCACGAACGAAGAAATGTATAACATTATTAAATTAAATGGGGCTAAGTATGACTTAATCGCGCCAAGTGACTATATGATTCAACGGTTGTTACGTGAAGATATGCTAGAAAAGTTTGATGTTGATAGTGAAGGAAAATATACAAATGTTCCTCATTACAGTGAATATGTGAGTCATTATCATTTAAAACTATTTGAAGATGCAGGCTGGGCGGAATACGCGGTTGGTTATTTATGGGGAACTTTTGGTTTAATGTATAACCGTAATGTTAGTGAAACGGTCGTAGAAGACGTTAAAAGCTGGTCGGTCCTTTGGGATCAAAGCTATAACAAAAAGATTTCGATTAAAGACGCCATGCGTGAAGGTTATTTAGTCGGGTTATTTAAAGTATATGAAGAAGAACTATTAAAACTCGCCGCCGAGTACGAAGCGGGCACGATTAGTGCGGACGATTATAACTTAGCGCTAAACGATTTATTAAATGATGTTGACCCGGACACAATTAAAAAAGTTGATCGCGCCTTACGGGAACTTAAAAAGAATATTTATGGTTTAGAAGTCGACCAAGGGAAAAACGACATGATTAAAGGAACAATCGCCTTTAACACCGCCTGGAGTGGTGACGCTGTTTACGCAATTTATCAAGCGGCTGAAGAAGTCGGCGAAGACGTCTTACGTTATTCAATTCCCCGTGAAGGAAGTAACATTTGGTTTGATGGCTGGGTCATGCCTAAAGGGGCCAACACCCTTTTAGCGCAACGCTTTATTGATTTTCTAAGTGTGCCCGAAGTTGCAATCGCTAATATGGATTACATTGGTTACACTAGTTTTATTGCCGGTGAAGAAGTATTAGAGTACGTGCAAGATTATGATGATTTACTTACTGAAGAAGATAGTGAACCCGGGGTTGACCTTGACTTACGTTATTTCTTTGAAGGAACAATTCCTAATATTGATGACGCCATTATTACGATTAAAGAAGAATATGTTGGTGGCCAACTAGCGACCCAATATCCAACGCATGAAGAAGTTATAAGAAGTGCAGTTATGCGTGATTTTGGTGAAAGCAATAAACTCGTTATTGACATGTGGGCAAACTTTAAAGCGACGGAAATTCAAACGTGGATGCTAGTCTTTACAACGATTATTGTCCTTGGCGTTAGTGCCGCGACCATTTATCATTTGGTCACAAAACAAAAAGCTGCACGCCGGAAACGGAATTTAGGCAAATAAATGAAAAAAGTAGCCGTTATTGGAGGGGGTGTAAGTGGTGTTACTTTCGCCCTGGAAACGCAAGAAAAGTGTATTGTCACAATCTTTGAGCGGGAAAACGGTTTACTTTTAAAACTACTTAAAACGGGTAATGGTAAAGCAAACATTTATAACCGTGATATAAAGTTAGATGCATATAATGACCAAAACTTTATGGTTAATCACGCGTTAGAGATTGAGAAGACGTTGGACGCTTTCTTTTTTAAACTTGGCGTTTTAACGTACACTGACAGTGAAAAAAGAGTGTATCCCTATAGCCGGAGCGCAAGTGGGCTCCGTGAATATTTATTATCACTATTAAAAGTGAAAATTAAAGTTAACACAAATATTGATAGTGTTAGTAAAGTAAACGGACAATATTTAATTAATGGTGAATATTTTGATTATGTTGTGCTCGCCACCGGGTCAGGAGCGGGACTATCTAAATATGGCTTAACGAATAATAATGATCCGTTACTTAAAAGTTTAAACTTAGAACGTTCAGCTTTAGTGCCAGTTATTAAAACAATCGCCGTTAAAGAAAACTTAAAAGTCTTAAATAACCGGCGCGCTGATGTCATGATGACTTTATGGCTAGACGATAAAGTACTCGTAAAAGAACGCGGGGAAGTGCTTTTTAAAAGGGACGGCCTAAGTGGGATCGTTAGTTTTATCGTATCAAGTTACTTTGAATGGGCAATTCAAGAACAAAAGGACGCAAACTATAAAGTAACACTTGACTTAATGCCTGATCACACAAGTAGTGACGTCTTAAAAATTATTAAAAGTAAAGATGATTACCCTAAAGTATTTGCCCCTTTTCTCGTTGACTATTTAATGAATCTTAAAGATGATAATATTTTGAAAAATGTGAAAGCTTTAAACTTTACCCCAGTACCCTTTAATTACCCCGAAAATAGCCAAGCAATGAGCGGAGGAATCAAAGTTCGGGAAGTAGCTAATGACTTTGCCCATCAAAAAGAAGTAGGACTATTTATCTTAGGCGAAGTTTTAAACATTGATGGTATCTGTGGCGGCTATAATTTAGGCTTTGCAATTTATAGTGGAATTATCGCTAGTAGAAGCCTTTTATACAAATTGTCAATTTAATGGGTTTTCATTAGACACTGTCTTATTTTCATACATTTAACGGCTAAAATGCCGTCATTAGTAATGAATTAGTAGTTATAAAGACTACTTTTTTCTTTATTTTTAAATATTTTTAAATACTACAAAACTACTACTATCGGTAGTCTTTTATCTACTTATAACTTTGTTTGATTACTAATGTTTTATTCGTTATATTTATAAGCACGAACCGACATATTAGAAGGAGGATTTATGGTTACTCATATTAAGAAAAGAGACGGACGTCTCCAAAAATTTAACGCTAGTAAAATCGCTAACGCAATCAATAGTGCGTATGGTGATAATAACGATGTGCAAAGCTTACTCTACGCTGCGGAAATCGCGGCAACATTAAACACTAATTACGACGGGACAATCGATATTGAAGTTGTCCAAGATGAAGTCGAAAAATATTTAATGAAGAAAGATCAAGTCATTGCTAAAAAATATATTTTATATCGGAAAGACCGTGAACGTATTCGCAATGCTAAAGGGACTGTTTTTAATTATAAGAAGTTAGTCGAAGATTATTTAAATGTTAACGACTGGCGCGTAAAAGAAAACTCGACGGTTAACTATTCTTTAGGCGGCCTTATTATAAGTAATAGTGGCGCTGTAACCGCTAATTACTGGTTAAGTGAAGTATATGACGAAGATACGGCAAACGCCCACCGCAGTGCGGCGATTCATATTCATGATTTAAGTATGCTTGCGGCCTATTGCGCTGGCTGGGACATTGAACGCATTATTAAAGATGGTGTCGGTGGCGTGGAAGGTAAAATTACGAGTAAACCGGCAAAACACTTATTCACCTTAAGTAACCAATTAGTAAACTTCCTTGGCATTATGCAAAACGAATGGGCAGGCGCCCAAGCTTTCTCAAGCTTTGACACATATCTTGCGCCTTTCGTTAAGGCCGATAACTTAACATATAAACAAACAAAACAAGCAATTCAATCCTTTGTCTTTGGTGTTAATACGCCAAGTCGCTGGGGTTCACAAGCACCGTTTAGTAATATTACCCTTGACTGGACCGTCCCCCAAGACTTAGCCGAACGCCAAGCCATTGTCGGTGGGGTCGAAGTCGACTTTAAATATAAAGACTGCCAAAAAGAAATGGATATGATTAATAAAGCCTTCTTAGAAGTAATGATTGAAGGTGACGCCAATGGCCGCGGCTTCCAATATCCAATTCCTACATATTCGATTACGAAAGACTTTGATTGGAATGAAAGTGAAAATAATCGCCTTTTATTTGAAATGACGGCGAAATACGGCACCCCTTATTTTAGTAACTATATTAATAGTGATATGGAACCAAGTGATGTCCGTAGTATGTGCTGCCGCTTACGGCTTGACTTACGGGAATTACGGAAAAAAGGTGGCGGATTCTTTGGTGCGGGTTCAAACACTGGTTCGGTTGGTGTTGTAACCCTTAATATGCCGCGCCTTGCCTACATTAGCGCCACCGAAAATGATTTCTTTAATGAACTTAATCGTTTAATGGATCTAAGTGCGAAAAGCCTAAAAACAAAACGTGATATTGTTTCAAAATTACTCGCTGATGGCCTTTATCCGTACACTAAAGTATATTTAGGTAACTTTGATAACCATTTCTCCACGATCGGTCTTGTCGGAATGAATGAAGCGTGTTTAAACGCGAAATGGATCCAAAAAGATTTAACGAGTAAAGAAGGCCAAGAATTTACAATTAAAGTCCTTAACCATATGCGTGAACGCTTAAGTGATTACCAAGAACTTTATGGTGATCTTTATAACTTAGAAGCGACCCCCGCTGAAAGTACGGCCTTCCGCTTCGCAAAACACGATAAAAAGAATTTCCCCAATATTATTACGGCAATGGCCGCTGACGGCACACCGTTTTACACGAATAGCAGTCACTTACCAGTCGGCTACACGGAAACGGTCAGTGAAGCGCTTGCCATTCAAGATGAAATGCAAACCTTATATACATCAGGTACCGTCTTCCATACATTCCTTGGCCAAAAATTACCAAGTTGGGAAGTCGCGGCGAACTTAGTGCGGAAAATTGCTGAAAACTATAAACTCCCGTACTTTACAATGTCACCTACTTATTCAATCTGCCCGACCCACGGCTATTTAGTGGGCGAAGTTAATGTTTGTCCAACTTGTAATCACCAAACTGAAGTATATTCACGGATTACTGGTTACTATCGCCCACTTAAAAACTGGAATGACGGGAAAAAGGCGGAATTTGAAACACGCTTAGAATATAAAGTAAGTGATGACCGTCATAATGAAATGCAAGCCGAAGTAAGGGAAAAACTAAAAAGTGAAGTTAAAGAAGATGTCGTTGAAGAAGTATTAAAAGAAGTGCGTCCCGGTCAAGAATATTTACTCTTTACGACGAAAACTTGTCCGAATTGTCGCCTTGTTAAAGTTGCCCTTGATGATAAAAACATTAAATACACAGTCGTCGACGCTGAAGAAGAAACGGACTTAAGCTTAAAATATAATATTCGCAGTGTTCCGACCCTTATTCGCCGCGATGACTTAAGTTATGAAGCATTCATTAACTATTCAAACATCGTCCGGCATTTAAAAAATAAAGATGAATAATAATAAATTACGCATTGCTGGCTTCGTTAATGATTCGCTGGTCGATGGTCCGGGCATTCGCTTTACGATCTTTACCCAAGGTTGTCCTTATGCTTGTCCAGGCTGTCATAATAAAGATACGTGGGATATTAAAGGGGGAGAAGAAATCCTCATTGCAGACTTAATCGCTAAATGGCGGAAAAACCCGCTTCTTGACGGTATTACTTTAAGTGGCGGGGAACCTTTAATGCAAAAAAAGGCGCTCTTACCTTTAATTGATGCCGCGCTCGAAGATAACTTAAATATCGTCTTATATAGCGGTAATACTTATGAAAACTTAATCGCCTTAAATGATGAAACAACAAACGAAATATTAAGTAAGGTGCATTATTTAGTCGACGGGCCCTTCGTCTTAAAAGAGAAGAACTTAGCCTTACTATATCGCGGTAGTAATAATCAACGCATTATTGATTTAAAACGAAGCACGAAAGATAACCTTGTGTTAATCCATAAAATAG
>Ga0265293_10008469_pt1 | contig 15216 bp, 14 predicted proteins | sample Munlanlewell138R_FD_192505 | JGI IMG/M metagenome (GOLD analysis project Ga0265293, IMG submission 192505) | Leachate microbial communities from a municipal landfill in Southern Ontario, Canada - Leachate well 138R | ecosystem: Engineered > Solid waste > Landfill > Unclassified | place: Canada...
ATGATGGTGGATTTGCCATTATGGCTGGTGTAGAGCAGCTAATCGAATATTTAAAAAATCTTAAGTTTAATGAAGATGATATCTCTTATTTCGAGTCTAAAAAGATTTTTGGAGAAAAGTTTTTAAATTATTTAAGGGATTTTGAATTTAAATGTGATGTATGGGCTATTCCTGAAGGAACACCAATATTTCCTCAACAACCAATAGTAGTAGTTCGTGGTCCAATAATACAGGCTCAACTTATAGAAACCATGGTACTTTTAACCATAAATCATCAAAGCTTGATTGCTACAAAAGCCAACAGAATTGTTAGAGCTGCTGATGGTAGAACTGTAATGGAATTTGGGTCTCGACGGGCCCAAGGCTATGAAGGTGCAATCCTTGGTGCAAGGGCTGCCTATATTGGCGGATGTATTGGTACTGCCAATACCATAGTAGATAGGGATTTTGATATTCCTGCCATGGGAACCATGGCCCATAGCTGGGTTCAGATGTTTCCTACTGAATTAGATGCTTTTAGGGCCTATGCTAGAACTTATCCAGATAATTGTACTCTATTAGTAGATACTTACAACACCTTAAAGGAAGGAATCCCCAATGCCATAAAGGTATTTGATGAAGAAGTGGTACCTAGGGGATTTAGACCAAAGGGAGTTAGAATTGATAGTGGAGATATTGCCTATCTATCAAAGGAATGTCGTAGGATGTTAGATGAGGCAGGGTATCAAGATTGCAAGATAATTGCTTCCAGTAGTTTAGATGAATATGTTATAAGGGATTTGTTGATTCAAGGAGCAAAAATTGATAGTTTTGGTGTTGGAGAAAGGTTGATAACTGCAAAGTCCCAGCCAGTTTTTGGAGGAGTATATAAATTAACTACCATAGAAGAAAATGGAAAGCTTATTCCAAAAATAAAGGTCAGTGAAAATGTGGGAAAAATTACTACTCCAGGATTTAAACAGGTTTATAGATTATTTGACCGTTCTACTAACAAGGCTATTGCCGATGTGATTACTTTACATGATGAAACAATAGATGAAAATGTGCCCTATGAAATATTCCATCCTCTATATACATGGAAAAGAAAGACTGTAACTAATTTTTATGCTAAAAAGCTTTTGGTAAAAATATTCAGTGAAGGTAACTGTATCTACGAAAGCCCAACTGTCCATGAAATTAAAGAATATTGTAAGGATCAGCTGAATCTAATGTGGGATGAGGTTAAGAGATTTGAAAGACCCCATAGATATTTTGTAGACTTATCCCAAAAACTTTGGGATATAAAGGATCAACTATTAAAAGAGCATAAGTAAGATTAAAAAACCGAGGGAATTCCCTCGGTTTTATAGTTTTTTGGTTAAGTTTTCCATTTCTTCCACCACATTTTTATCTACATCCTTATTTCCATAGCGACTATCTATATATATTTGTCTAATTCTTTCATTTTCTTCCCCATATGTTTTCATAGCCTTTTCCTTTACATCTAGAGAAGTATCTGATTTCAAAACTTCTATCTTTCTTTTATCTAGTTTTTCTAAGTATCTTCTATAGTAGTATCTTATTTGGGCTTGCAAACCCTTTGGATATTTTTCTCTCCTAAGTCTCCTTCTTTTCTTATCTGTGTTCTTTATATATTCCCTTTCTTCAGTATATTCTAAGCCTCTATGCTCTCTACTTCCTACTCTAATGATTAGCTTATATATTATGTAAATTAAGATCACAGTCAATAGAGTCCTAGTAATATTTAGAGTTGATTTATAGTATATTTCTGTTATTTCCATATCTGTTGTATCTACTAATCCTTCACCTAGTTCACCTAAAAGCTGTCCTAGAGCATTGTTTTTCATTGCCAGAGCCATTAAATATCCTACGAATTTTCGGGCAAGGTCCAACAGGATTGTAATTGGAAAGGCCAATATTCGTATTAACAAATTCACCAAAAAAACATAGATTGTTTTAAATATGGAAAATATAAAATTTCTTAATCCTTCTAAAGTAACTATAAAGGATATAAAACTTACTAGGATCAAGTATCTAATATTTATTCTTTTTATTTTGTCCATATCCATTCCTGAATCCAAATGCCTTATGGAGCGTACTAAGACTATGGTAGAAAGCAAATAAATAATGATAAAGGGAATACTTAGGCTAATCAGTCCGTAGATTTTCTTGCTTCCTAAAGCTAAAACAGCCAATACTCCATATACTATATAGTTTATTTTTAGTTTTCTAGTATATTCACCATAATTTCCCCTTATTAAAGATTTTGTTATATATAGATAAATAAATGTTGTAGTTAGGAGAATAAAGTAAATAGATTTTATATCATAATAAAATATAAGTGGTAATAGTACGGTCAGGATAGTAAGGTTGTGAAATGTTGATTTCTCATGATTTAATCCAAATATGTAAGATCCTATTATAGTCCAAATAAATACTAGAAAAACCTGCCCTATGGAAGCAAAGGAAAATAATATAAAAAATATGGAGTATAAAAATGAAACTATGGATATTATTTCAAGTAAAATTATACCTGCCATCTAAACACCCCTATACTTTACTATATTATTATTTAAACTGTCTAAACCCTCTTCTCCTACTGATATGACCACTGTTTTTGTCACAGTTCTACTTAAGAAATTTATAGGCTCTATATAAGGTTCCAATATCCTTGGTGTGATAAGTATTACTGTAGTATAGTTGCCCTTAATCCTCTGTATATCCTTTATAGTCTTTTCAAAGGTTGATGATATTATATAGTTAATACCTCCTAGAATTTCCAGGAAGTTGTTTAACTGATTTTTCCCTAGTCCTGGATGATAAAAATGTCCCTTCACATAATCAGAACCAGTATTATAAGCGTTTGATGCAAATCCGTAGGGGATTTTTAAATCCTCTAGCTCTTCCATTATTGCCCTAGTGATATTAATGCTTTCCTCTATTAGTTCCCTATCCATATCCTTCCAATAGGGTTTTACACTTTCAATATTTAAGACTACCATAACACTATTGTCTGTTGTAAAATCAAAGTTTTTCACCATTAGGCTTCCATGCCTTAAGGTGGAAGGCCAGTGTATAAACCTTTCTGGTTCATTTCCTGTATATTCTCTAATTCCGATGGTCATCAAAGGATCATCTATTATCCATCTTTTCACCGATATGTCACCCATAAGACCACCATAAGGTAGGATTTTTTGTTTTAGGTCTATTTTTCTAGGAAATATTATTAACTGATTCTTTAATTCAATGTATTCTTGAGAACTATTAAATCCCACAAAGTCACCTAATTCTAGATGTACATCCTTTATCTTATATAATCCTCTTTGTTCTCCTACTATCTTATAAGTTCTTTTTACTCTTTGATAGGGCATTATGAATAAAGTGTATATATTGCTTTCAAAATTAAAACCCTTTGGAAAGCTTTCTTCAACCTTTAGAAATGATATGGACAAGGGTTTCTTATTTTCAATAATAGAGTAGATTTCCACTTCTTCCCCTATTTCAGCAGTTCTCTTTGTTATTTCCATTTTGTATATTAAGTTTCTAAAGCCATAGTGCAATGTCAACTCATTTATTAAATAGGTGAAACCTATTAGTCCTAATAAAAACCATATCATATTTCTTACCTATATATCTTCTAAGGGAACTTGGACTGTATCTACTATCCCCTTAATAAATTCTATTGAGTCTTCTATATTATTGATGCCACGGGCTATAATCCTATGGTTTAGTATATATGGAGCCATAAACTTTATATCTTCAGGTGTTATATAGTCTCTTCCATTGATTACAGCATATCCTTGAGAAGCTTTAAATAAGGCTATGGAGCCTCTAGGACTTACTCCAAGGTCAATTTCCGTTTTGTTCCTAGTTTCATTTACAATGTCCACTAAATAATCCATCACCTCATCTGCAATGGATACTTTATATACATTGGATAATATGTAATTAAGCTCTTCATGATTAATAGTATCTTCTATGCTTGCTAATGGGTCATTTATATTTCTCTTAATTATTAGTTTTTCTTCTTCCTTCGTAGGATATCCTAATTTGATACGCATGAAAAACCTATCTAGCTGAGCTTCAGGTAATGGAAATGTTCCATAGGATTCTACTGGGTTCTGTGTGGCTAATACCATGAAGGGTAAATTTAGTTTTCGAGTTTCTCCATCTGCAGTAATTTGTTTTTCTTCCATGGCTTCCAGTAAGGATGATTGAGTTCTTGGCGTTGCTCTGTTTATTTCATCAGTAAGTACTATATTAGAAAATATAGGTCCCTCTCTAAATTGAAAATCTCCTGTTTTTTGATTGTAAAAGTTAATTCCTGTAACATCAGAGGGTAGTAAGTCTGGTGTAAACTGAATTCTCTTAAATGGAAGGTTCAAAGTTTTTGAAAAAGCTTTTATCATCATGGTCTTTCCCATACCTGGTATATCCTCTAAAAGCACATGTCCTCCTGATAGAAATGATACTATTATTAGCTCTATTTCCTTTTCCTTACCTACTATTACCTTTGATACATTTTCTATTACCCTCTCCTTAAATTGGATGTATTTTTGTAAATTCATCTGTTTTTGCCTCCTTTCTTATGATAGATTATACATTATATACAAGAGATAAAACAAGGAAGAAAAACATAGCCACGAGATTTCTCCCATGGCTATATATATTTATAGACTTATTCCTCTTTCAAAGGCCTTTAAATTTACTTCATGTACCCTTTCTGGAAGGAATTTCTTGATTTTACTCTTCCAGTCTATGGCTTCTAATCCTAAAGCCTTAACTATTAGTCCTAGCATTACTATATTTTGTGACCTTGGTTCTCCTAGTTCTTCTGCTATGGTTCTTGCATTTATAGACATTACATTGTCTAATTTGTTCTTTAGTTCTTCCATAATTCCTTCAGGATATTTTTCAAACCCTGCTAATACTGGCAAAGGCCACATTTCCTCTTCGTTTACTATTAATGTACCTCCCTTTTTAAGTAAAGGCACATATCTAGCTGCCTCTAGCTTTTCGAAGGATACTAGTACATCTGCTTCTCCCAGGTTAATAGTTGGTGAATATACTTTGTCACCAAATCTAATTTGAGTAGTGACAGATCCACCTCTTTGTGCCATTCCATGAATTTCTGACATCTTCACATCATAGCCTTCTTCTAAGAGTCCCTCTGATAATATTTTAGATACTAATATGGTACCCTGTCCTCCTACACCTACTAAAAGTAAAGATTTTGCCACTTACATCACCTCTTCCCCAAAAGATTCTATAGCATTGAATGGACATACTTGAAGGCAAACTGTACAGCCATTACACATTGAAGTGTCCATGCTTACCACATTATCCTTCATAGATATGGCTGGACAACCTATTCTTAGGCATGTCTTACATTTTCTGCATTTCTCTTGATTTACTTGGCAATATAGATTTGCTCTTCTTCTTTGTACATCTTTAATAAGTGCACAAGGTTGCTTTGTGATGATTACGAATGGCTCTGTAGCTTCTAATCCATCCTTTACTGCATTTGCATTTGAATCCATATCGTATGGATCTATGACCCTTATGTTTTCTTCCTTGACTCCAATGGCTTTTACTAGATTTTCTATATCTATCTGTGGTGCTTCCACACCAGAAATACTCTTACCTGTACCTGGATTTTCCTGATGACCTGTCATGGCAGTAATTCTATTGTCAAGAATTACAACTACCATATTGCTCTTATTATATACTGCATTTACTAGACCTGTCATACCAGAGTGGAAGAATGTAGAATCTCCTACAAACCCAAATACCTTCTTATTTCTATCTGCCATCTGATTTACTTTATCAAAGCCAATTCCCGCAGTAATCCCTGCACCCATACATATTACAGTATCGCCCATGCCCAAAGGTGGCATAGCTCCTAATGTATAGCATCCTATATCCGATGTGACTACTACCTTGTTTTTGTGCTTAGACAGTGCATAGAATATACCTCTATGAGGGCATCCTGCACATAATGCTGGTGGTCTTGATGATACTTCTAGTTCTAAATTATATAGTTCTTCTATTTCTTCACCAAGCATTGCTTTTCTTATGATTTGTGGGTTTATTTCACCGCATACTGAAAATATTTCTTTTCCTATACAGTCTATTCCCATGGCTTTTATATATTGCTCCATATATGGTTCGTTTTCTTCTATTATATACAGTTTGTCCACAGCGTCTGCGAATTCTCTAAATAACTTGTCTGGTAGTGGCCAGCTAAAACCTACTTTTAAATAAGATACAGTATCTCCAAATACTTCTTTAGCGTGTAGATAGCTAGCACCTGATGTTATGATACCTATTTTTCTATCGTTCCACTCTATCTTATTTAGTGGACTATTGTTTGAGTATTCCCTTAGTCTTGGAATTCTATCGGTTTCCATTTCAATGTGTTTTGCTTTGGAATTAGCTGGAACCATTATGTATTTCTTAGGATCCTTTACATATTCCTTTATTCCTACTTCATTTCTCTCGCCAAATTCTACTACTCCCTTACTATGACAAACCCTTGTGGTCACCTTAAACAATACAGGAGTATCATAGGTTTCTGAGATTTCAAAGGCGTGTTTTATAAAGTCTTTGCACTCTTGACTATCTGATGGCTCCACCATGGCCACCTTTGCATGGGGTGCAAACAGTCTGTTATCCTGCTCGTTTTGAGAGCTGTGCATGCCTGGTTCGTCAGCTGTTATCACCACTAATCCACCGTTTACACCTTCATAGGCTATGGTAAATAGTGGGTCTGCTGCCACATTTAATCCAACATGCTTCATTGCTACTAAGGACCTAGCTCCTGCTATGGAAGCTCCAGCTCCTACTTCTAAGGCTACCTTTTCGTTTGTTGACCATTCTGAATAGATTTCTTCGTATTGTGAGATGTTTTCTAGTATTTCTGTACTGGGTGTCCCCGGATAGGCTGCTGCTACTAAGCATCCGGCTTCATAGGCTCCTCTTGCAATAGCTTCATTACCTGTTAAAAGCTTTTTCATAGAATCCCTCCTACTTTACATGGTATAGATATTATTATATCAAACTATAGACCCCCTGGCCATAACCTGTTACTACATATTCTTTACTGCTTTTTCTTCTTCCTCATAAAAATATACTTTACATGCTGATTTTATTTCCCAATGCAAGACATAATGCAAGCCTACCCTTAATCCTGCAATACCTACCAATACTATTAAACCTTCTATAGTTTTTGTTAAAATAGTGTGTAGTATTTCTCCAGCAAGTAAAAAACTCAAGCTCAATGACATGCCCTTTGCCAAATCAACAGCAACATGTTCATCCCCAAAATTAAAACCATTTTTAATGAAAATATAAAGTCCCTTTATGGCTGCCAAGGTGATAATAAATACACCTACAGCTTCTAATACTCCTGCTATGTAAGGTATTATGGCTTCTAAATAATGCTCTATTACCAATTAACTCTCTCCTCTTAAGTGAATTTTAACTACCAGGGGGACGGTATAAATTCTATACCGTATATTATATTTTAACATATAATCCTTATTTATGTTAGTATATAATTAGTGAAAAAAATATAAGCAAAAGGGGATATTCCCCTCTGCTTATATAAATTTTATTACACTATCTAAAGAACTATATACATCATTTTCATTAATGGCTGTAAAAGGTATTTCTATTCCTACTTCCCTTAAATAGTCCTTTAATTCTTCAATGAATACACCTGAAGTTTTGATTTCTTTTAGAGTTCCCAGGATATTTTCTAATTCCTTATTGTTTGAAAATTCTCCTCCAAAATCTCCTGAACAAGTATAATTTACTCCACAACTTGGACTACCATCTATTCCTACAACTCCTAAAATTTCATATCCTGAATCTATATAACTTTTAGTTTGCTGTACTATTGGTCTAAGGATTTCTCTGCATTGCTCCCTGTAAAACAAAGTATCAAACTGCTCCTTTACATGCCCCCATCTTTTTATCCCATAGACAATCATTTCTGGACAGGGAAGTTGAATGATGCCAATCCCTTTCTCCCCAATAATATCTAGGAACTCTTTAAAAACTCCTCCGTATTGACTTAGACCTTCAACTTTGGAATTAGAGTTGATGATGCAATGACAAATTAGTATAATCTTTTTATTTCTTTTCAATTATTTCCTCCTAAATTATTAAGTAGTTATAAAGCGATGCAATTGTTTTTATTTAATTTCAAATGTACCCATTGTCCTAGACTATAAAGTCCAAAATCATTAAATAGCACATCCACTTTTAAAGAAACAGAGTTTATATCAACTGTATATCTTATAATATTACCTTGAGGAAGTATATCAGCAATCATACCTGAAAGAAGATATGAATCCTTGCAATCTTCAAATTTTAAATTTGATATTTCAATAGCCTCTGGTCTAATTACAACTCTTGGAGAAGTCATATTATTTTGTCCTATTAACCTAGAGAATTGGTCTTTTTCTAGTATGTTATAGTTTCCTATGAAACTGGCTGTAAAAATATTCTTTGGCTTACTGTATATCTGAAAAGGGTTTCCTGATTGTTCTATAACTCCGTCTCTCATTATATGAATGGTATCTGACATAGTCATGGCCTCATCCTGATCATGAGTAACAAAAATCGATGTCATATTTAGTTCCTTGTGTATTTCCTTTATCCTAGATTGCAGAGATTTACGAAGCTTTGCATCTATAGCACTTAAAGGTTCATCTAATAACAAAACCTTAGGTTTAGTCACAATGCACCTTGCCAAGGCTACTCTCTGCTGTTCGCCACCTGAAAGCTGATATGAATATCGCTTTTCATAGCCTTGAAGATCCACCATTTTTAAAGCATTTTTCACAAGTTCATTAATGGTTTCCTTTTCAATCCTTTTCATCCTTAAGCCAAATGAAATATTATTATATACATTCATATTAGGAAAAAGACTATATTGTTGGAATATCATCCCAATATTTCTTTCTTTGGGACTACGATAAGTAATATCTTCTCCATCTAGAAGTATTTTTCCACTAGTTACCTGTTCTAGTCCTGCAAGACATCGGAGAAGTGTACTTTTCCCACAACCTGAAGATCCTAACAATGTAACAAATTCTCCTTGTTTTATAGACAAGTTAGTGCTTTTCAGGACATGATTTTTATCATAATATTTTTCTATATTTTCAAAAACAATATATCCCATGTTTATCTCCTTAATCTAGTTAAATCATGTACAAGTAAAAATTAATCTAATCTGCAGATATATCTGGAAATTAGATTAATTTATAAGATATGTCTATTTAATAATCTTATTTTTCCAACGCTTTCCTTGCATTATTCACATAAGACATATCAATAACATTTTCATATCCAATAGGATTCTTTATAATACCTTGTTCTAAGCAAAAACCTTCTATAGCACCATAGCCTTCTTCAGAAAAAAAGCCATCATTTGAAAGTGACCCTCTTAATATACCAACTATTTCTACTAAATCCCTATCTTCAAACATAGGAGAAACTAGTTTTGCAAGTTCTTCATCCGTATGTTTAGCTTGCCAATCCATAGCCTTTATTACAGCATTTACAAATTTTTGAACTGTTTCAGGATTCTTTTCTGCAAACTCTTTAGTAACTGTAACCATTTGGGATTCATAATATTTTGAACCATAAAGTGCCTCATGTTGAACTGGATCAGATGTATTAATGAGAATATTGGCATTTAAATTTTTGAGTTCATTAATATGAATTCCATCAAAGAATGATGCTGCTATGCTTCCTTTCTCTAGGGCAACTAGTGCAGCCCCATATTCCATGTTTATCCATTCAACATCATTTTCAGAAAGTCCTGCTTCTTCTAGGGCAGAAAGAACAAAGGAATAAGGAGCAGAGCCTGGCATTCCAGCAAATATCGCCTTGCCCTTTAATTGGTCAACACTTGTAATTTCAGAATTGGCAGCAAAAATATATTGTTTATTCTTAACTGTTGATATAACAATTTTAGACTCTAATCCTTCTTCAAAAGCACGAAGTACTGGCTCAGTGGATAACATACAAAATTGTGAGTCACCTGCATGCATACCTTGAAAAGCTATTGGTCCATCCTTAAAAACAACCCATTCAGTATCTAGACCTTCATCCTTAAAATATCCTAGCATTTCTGCTGCATATACTGGTATCCAAGATTCTCCCCTCATTTCAGATATTACAATTTTTTCAAGATCAGTAACATCAGAACCCTTCTTTGTAGTACACCCTATAAGTATCCCTGCTAATAAACAAATCATAAGTACAAAAAGTATTGGTCTTTTCATTTTTATTGCCTCCTTATATAGTTAAGTTTCCAAGCCTAAACATTTTTTTCATGCTGCAGTGATAGTTTTGTCGCCATTCTCCAGCGTAGTAAATGGGATTCAATTTTATCAAGAATATAGTTGAGAATAATACCTACTATTAACAAAATAAAAATGCACGACATGACACGGGCAATTTTAAAGTAGGATGATGCATAAGCAATCATCCATCCGAATCCAGCTGAAGCACCCATAAATTCTCCAATAATTGCTCCAATTAAAGAAGCACCTACACCGTTACGAATACCTGCTATTACCCAAGGCATACTAGATGGCAGTACAACATAATATAGTGTTTGTATTGTTCCAGCACCTAGCAAATTTGCAGACTCTACGAGTTTAGGCTCTACATTTTGAATTCCTGCATAGGTTGAAAAAAACACATTAAAAAATACCATTAATGATGCAAGAAATATCTTTGATGTTAGACCTAGTCCAAACCATAAGATGTACACTGGTGCCAATGTAAGTTGAGGTACACCATGAATAGCTGCGATTATTGGTAAAAAAATTTTGCCTAAAGCTTGTATCTGTCCAAATAAAAGTCCTACAAAGATTCCTATTACTGTACCATAAAACAAACCAGCAAGCGCCTCTCGTAAAGTTATAGATGTATGCTTTACTAAGTCTCCACTTAGAAAAAATTGCTTTAAATCTAAAAAAATCTCACTGGGATAACTTGTAAAAAAAGCATTATAATACTTTAATCTAGCGGCTAATTCCCAAAACATGAGAAACAAAGCAATTATTAGTATCCTAATAATAAGTATATGTTTGTTTTTTTTACTTCCCATAATCACCATCCTTCTCTTTAATTGAATGTCTGTGGAATAATGTTAATAATATAACGCCATATCCGTATTATAATCTAACAATATAGGATATTGAAGTATTATAAAATAAAATAATAGCAATTAAATTGCTATTATTTTATTTTATCATATAATGCCATAATCAACTATGACTGAATACTAGGGGCTACTCATATTGAAAAGTTTCTTTGCTTCTTTTATCCTTTGATATACTGTAAATATTATGAGTAAAGAATATATTATTGTTATTGCCTTAATATGTTTTGAAAATATTATCATTAAGCTAAACATAATGAAGCCCTCAGTCCTTTCCATTAATCCTGCTTGATAGTAAAATGATTTTTTTCCTTTGTTATCAGTAAGAGCTCCCACTGTAAGAAATACTGTCATTGATATGATTATTGAAGAAGAGAGCAAAATCAACTGAAATCTAAGATCTGGATATCTATATGCTAGAGCTATAATAATAGTTATCTCTACAATTCGATCAAAAGTAATATCCATTAAAGTACCTAAGGGGGATGTAGTTTTTTGTTTCCTAGCCAAGGCTCCATCTACTGCATCTAATAATCCCGATATCCATAATAGTACTATTGGTAATGCCTTTAATCTAAATAATATTCCTATTCCACTTGAAACCCCCACTAAAAAAGCCAATATCGTTACATGATTGGGCTGGAAACCAAACCTATTAAATTGTTTGGATATTCCTTCAATGAGTGGATCTACATATTTTCTTCCATGGGTATCTAACATAGCTTCACTTCTCCTTAAATATCTTTATATTATCAGTATTGATATCTATAGATATCTTCTCCCCTACTTTAAATATCTTGAAGGGTTGAGATACTGCCATTAACTCTATTCCATTGACTAATATAGTATAGTAAACTCGCTGTCCTCCATACTTACTAGATAATATTACTCCCCTTAAGTCTGTGATTTCTTCAGTATAGATTATTATATCCTCAGGTTTAATCATAGCCTTTCCTTTCTTTATATCTTCCATTTTTGTAGGAAAGCTAAGTAAACCACTATTAAATGTGTGCTTTGCTATATTACAGCTAATATAATTTTTTTTACCAAAGAAGTCTGCTATTTCTATAGAGTTTGGATTTTCGTATAATTCTTCTGGGGTGCCAAATTGTTTGATTTCACCCTTCAACATAATAGCTATTTTATCTGAGGACATTAAAGCTTCTTCCTTATCATGGGTTACTAAAATTGTGGTTATGTTTAGCTTTCTTTGTATTTCCAAAGTAATTTCTCTCATATCCTCCCTAAGCTTTGTATCTAAGTTTGAGAAGGGTTCATCTAACAATAGGACTTTTGGCTCTATGGCCAAAGCTCTGGCCAAGGCAATCCTTTGCTGCTCTCCACCTGAAAGTTCATGAGGGTGCTTCTTATTGTATCCCTTTAATTGGACTAATTCTAACATCCTTTCTACTTGAATATTTATATTTTTCTTCTTTAGCTTTGCCATCTTAAGACCAAAGCCAATATTATCTTCTACATTTAAATGTGGAAACAATAAATAGTCTTGAAACACTATTACAGTCCCTCTCTTTTCTACGGGTACATCTGTTATAGCCTTATCTCCTAGAAATATCTCTCCATTATCAGGAAAGATTAGTCCTGCTATTATCTTTAAAGTAGTAGTCTTGCCACAACCAGAAGGTCCTAATAATGAAACTACCTTTCCTTCAGGAACTTCGAAATTAATATTTTTTAATACTTTAACTTTATTAAAGGATTTTTCTATGTTTTTTAAAGCAATCTTAGACATAATTATGCTCCTTCAGCTTATTCTTATAAAATTTATTTGTAAGTTTTTCTACAATGATTAAAAATGTTAAGGTAGTTAATATAAATACTACGCTATAAACAGAGCCCATCATTCTATCTCCACTTTGAATATATGGAAACATGAGCATGGAGAAGGTCACAATCTTTCCTCCTCCTATTAAAAATGTAAGAAAGTATTGGCTAAAGGAGACTATAAAGGCCATACTTCCAGCAGAGATTACTCCAGGAAGTAGGATGGGAAAAGTTATATAAATAAATGTCTGTAAGCTATTAGCTCCCAATACCTTGGCTTGAAGCTCCATGTCTTCACCGATTAACTCAAAAACAGATTTTAGTATTCTAATACTATAGGGGATACAAGGTATAAGCTGCACCAATACTACTCCTAAAAAGGTATTTGCTAGACCTATTTTTATAAACTGAAGGTGTATACCCATAGCAACAGTTACAGTAGGTACTATAATTGGAGCAAATATTAATAACTCTATTAATTTTTTCCCTTTAAATCTATAAAGAGCCAATGCCTTTGCAGCTGGTATCGTTATACCTAAAGTAATCACTGTAACTGTAAAAGATAAAAATATACTAAAAATTAAGGTAGATATACTCTTAGATGATGGGTTAATAAAATATAGCCATCCTCTTAATCCAAAATTTTCTGGCAAAATTTTAGGCCAAGGCCAGTTCTTTGTAAAGCTCCATATAAATATTACTGCTAAGGGTAATAATAAAAAGCACAAAAATATGCCTACTATTACCTTATACACTAATTTTGTTTTTTCTTTCATATTATCACCTATGGTATTTGTATGTTTTTTCAAAGGCTTTATAATAAAGCCCTGTGAGAATCAAAGCTATTAAAGTAATCAATATATTATACACCATGGCATAGGGTCTATTTGCAAGTATGGGACTACTATATTGGATAAATGCCTGGACTGATAATGCCTTAGGTTGTGTAGGTCCTAACAGTAAAGGTACTTCATATGCCCCAAAAGAAAAGGCAAAGATTATAATAAAAGAGGAAAAAACTGAAGGTGCAATAAGTGGTAAAAGTACATAAAAGAATACTTGTCTCTTATTCCCTCCTAGATTTCTAGCCACATCTGATAGTTTATTGCTAACTTTGCTAAGTATTGTATAGGTTGTAAGAGCAACAAAGGGTATCTCCTTCCATAGATACGCCATTATTATACCTACTCCATTTCCTTCATATAAAACAGACGGAAACTGGCTATGATCATTAATCAAGCCAGCTTCGTAAAAGATTCGTGGGATTAACCCCGATTGAGATAAAATATTGTAAATAAGTAGTACTGAAACTATGTGAGGCACTATAACAGGCACCCTATATAGGGATTCTACTACTTCTTTTTTTCCTTTTATTTGGAGAATGGCATAGGAAAGTAAAACGCCACATACTATTGCTATAATAGATGATGTAAAAGCAGTATAGAGGCTAAAACTAAGAGATGATAAAAATCCTTTGCTTCCCAATACATCTTTATAATATTGTAGTGAAAATTGTGTCAAACCAACAGCCTTAAAATATCCTAAACTTTGTATAAATCCCATTATTATTCCTGAAACAAAAATAGTAATCAAAATAAAAAGTATAGGAGATAGTAATAGATATGGTTTTAGTTTTTCTTTCAAATTAATCACCTTCACCTGGTATCTCTTCCATCCATATTTTCTCAATTATTGGAACTAAATCTACTGGCATTTCTGGAATTCTATGCTCTAATAATATTTCTTGAGGCAATGTAGCAATACCCAGTGGAATAGATGCAAACCTTTCCTTTTCCTTTTGACTTAATTTATCATTGTCTAATACTGGCAAATCTCCCCATGTTGCTGGCTCATATTTTGTAGCTTGAGATTCTACATTTAATATATAGTTTATAAGAGCCATGGCTCCTGCTTTGTTTGGAGCATTAAATGGTATGGCTAAAAAATGTGTATTGCCTATGGTCCCTTTATGGAATATAAAAGTTCTAGTGGAGTCTATATATTCACCTGTTGCTATCTTTCCTGATGCTACATTTGGATTGTAAGTCATAGTCATCCATACCTCTCCATCACCATACATATTGTCAAGAAGAGGTGCGTCTCCTGGATATGTCTTGCCTTCTTTCCATAGGTAAGGTTTCAGTTCTTTTAGATATTCCATAGCTGGCTCTATTGCCTTCCTTACAGTTTCTTCATCTGCTTTCATATCTATAAACTGTTCATATCCTACTATATCACATATTATATTT
>Ga0265293_10008470_pt1 | contig 15214 bp, 14 predicted proteins | sample Munlanlewell138R_FD_192505 | JGI IMG/M metagenome (GOLD analysis project Ga0265293, IMG submission 192505) | Leachate microbial communities from a municipal landfill in Southern Ontario, Canada - Leachate well 138R | ecosystem: Engineered > Solid waste > Landfill > Unclassified | place: Canada...
TTCGATCGCTTCCTCCTCTTCAATCCTGCCCGCCACGCAAACGATGGTATTGGGGGCGGTATACTGCTCTTTCATGTATTCAAAAAGGTCTTTTCTGCCAATCGAAGAAACCGTTTCCTTGGTGCCCGCAATATCCCATCCGGCCGGCTGGTCTCCGTAAAGCAAGCGGTTCCACAATAATCCGACTCGCGACATGGGATTGTCGTAAATCATGTTGATTTCCTCTATTATCACACCTTTTTCCCTTTTGACTTCTTTTTCCGGAAGTAAGCTGTTTAAATAAATATCGGAAACCCATTTTAAAGCCAAGTCGAATTTGGAAAAAGCCGTCTTGGCGTAATATCCCGTATATTCCTCCCCCGTAAAAGCGTTGTATATTCCCCCGACTTTATCCAAGGTTTCGGCTATCTCCAGCTTATCTGGCATATTTTTCGTCCCCTTGAAGAACATATGCTCCAAAAAATGGGATATTCCGTTAATTTCCCTGGTTTCGTATTTAGAGCCGGTCCCGACCAAAACCAAAACAGTCACCGCTTGGGTGCTCTTTTGGGGAACGGTAATAATCCTTAATCCGTTGCTTAGGGTCGTTTTTTTAAACATTGAGCTTTTCCTTTATTACCGAAAGCAAGTCAGCCACCTTCACCCTTTCTTGTGACATGGTGTCGCGGTCTCTCAAGGTAACATCATTGTTTTCAAGAGTGTCAAAATCGACCGTAACGGCAAACAAGGTCCCTATTTCATCCTGCCTCCTGTACCTTCGCCCGATTGAGCCGATTTCATCGTACTGAGCAGAAAGCTCGGGCTTTATCATCTGAAATATTTCTTTAGCCTTCTTAACTAATTCGGGTTTGTTTTTAACCAAAGGAAGAACGGCTACTTTGACCGGAGCCAAGGATTTATGGAGCTTGAGCATCACTTCTTCCTCCTTGGCGGACTCGGTCGTCTTGGTCCGCCCCCCCTTAACTTCGTGATAGGAATCAATCAAGAAGGCCAGGAAAGACCGATCTGCCCCTACCGAAGTTTCTATGACGTGAGGGAAATACTTTTCCTTCTTTTCCTCGTCATAATACTGAAGATCCTGCTTGGAGTTTTTAGCATGATTTGAAAGATCCCAGTCGCCCCTGTTGTGAACTCCCTCTATCTCCTGCCAGCCGAAAGGAAACTTGTATTCTATATCCACGGCTCTTCTGGCATAATGGGCCAGCTCGTCTTTGGGGACCTCCTTAGTCCGTATATTCTCTTTCTTAATTCCCAGCGACGAATACCATTTCAGCCTGGACTCAAGCCAGTATTCGAAAAACTTATCGGCTGTCTCGGGGCGGCAAAACCACTGCATTTCCATCTGCTCAAACTCCCTGGTCCGGTAGATGAAATTTCCAGGGGTAATTTCGTTTCTAAAGGCCTTTCCTATCTGGGCTACGCCAAAGGGAATTTTCAGCCGCATCGAATTTAGAATATTATTGAAGTTTACATATATTCCCTGGCATGTTTCCGCCCTTAAATAGGCTTCAGAGCCCTCTTCCTGAACCGGGCCTATGAAGGTTTTCATCATTAAATTGAATTTTCTCGGCTCGGTCAGCTCTCCTCCGCAATCAGGACATTTATCCCCTTCCAAAAAATCCTTCCTGAACCTGCGGTGGCATTTCTTGCACTCTACCAGCTCGTCGGCAAAGCCTGCTGTCAGATGCCCGGAGGCCTGCCAGATTTTCGGGGACATGAGAATGGCCGAATCCAGAGGAACTACGCTCTCTTGATTCCTGGTCATTTCTTTTCTCCAGGCGTCTTTGACGTTGTTTTTCATTTCTGTTCCCAGAGGACCGAAGTCATAGCAAGAACCGAATCCTCCATAAATCTCGGAGGAAGGAAAAACAAAGCCTCTTCTTTTTGCGAGCGAAACAATTTTATTCATTAGGTTGTCCATAAAATTCTGTTGAGTTATCTGACCGTGCCGTCGGAAACAGAGTCGTCGTCAGGCAAAGCAGCGTTAATCGCCTCATCTGTTCCCTCTACGGTAAACCCGGTAAACTGGTCTTCGCCGGTTATTTCAGCCGGCCCTATTATATTGGGAACAGTTCCTATTTGGGAAGAATCGGGAGAAAAACGAACCTGGAAGGAAACATTGGGTCCCGCTCCTGTCACCCCTTTCCCGGCATCCAGATTATCCAGCTTCCAGACTACTTCTCTGGATACGGAATCGTAAGTCAGATTTGTTCCTTCGGGAAAAATCCTACCGGTTAAAGATACGTTTCTGCCGAGAGTAGCGCTTACCTGCATATTATCCACATCGCTGTAATAGTTTTTAGCCTGCCAGGTAATCGTATAAGTGGTAGTTTGGCCGACCTCGGGAGGAAGAGGTCCGGAATTGCCGAATATTTCGTCGACGAAATATCCTCTTTGGCCTATCTCCACGAGAGTGTTAACTTTATTGGCGAACTCCTGGCGGGCCTGGCTCAGATAAACGTTATTTTTAATGACGGGATTCTTGTTCTGGGCTCCAAAATCTTCCTTTAGGTCAATCCAAAATTCCACCTTTCCTTCTTCTTGGGCGTCTAAGAACTGCAGGTCGGAAACCCTCCTCCAGTCGAAAACTATGGAATTGTCTCCGCTCTCGAATTCTCCCAAAGGAGCCCTTAGGGTTTCGAAATCAAAGGCTGCTCCCTCCAGCCTGGCCACCAAAAACAGATTATTAAAAGCTTCGCTTCCGATATTTTTGAAGATAACTTCGTAATGCAAGGTGTCTCCGGGATTGGCTATATATTGAGGACTGCCGTTGATTTGCTGGGAAATGTAAAGCGAGGGGGTGACTATCCTGACCGCCCGAATTGATTCTTTAAGCAAAACAAAATTGCCGTCCTGCCAGCTGCCCAGCTGGGCCTTAAACATTTTTTCCTCCTCAATTTGGCCCATAATGGTCCCTGTTACCTCTATTCTTCCTCCCTCGGCCTTATTTAAAAGGCCTACCTCCCATTCAGAAGAATCCAAGGGGCTAGGCGAGGCGGACTGGAACTCGAAATCCGAAGGATACTCCATTCTTATCGCCAGATTGGAAATCGGGTAATCAACATTGGAGAAGTAATTAAGGTTAAAGCTCAATTCTTTTCCGGATTCGATTCTTGAGGGAAGGTCCAAATCAAGAGTTAAGGGGACGGTTCCTATTTTTGTCGTAAAAGAAGTCTCCGATTCGTATCTGGCATTTAGATTTTTCGGCTTGTAGCTAAGCCAGGCTTTGGCTTTTTTAAGCTCTCCCGCGCTGCCGACTAGGCGTACGCGGAAATGAAATGTCTCCTCTTGGCCTGGATAAATGTCCTGAAGCACCATTTCTTTTCTCAAAGATCCGCCGCCGGAGGGAACTGAATAGTCGGGGAATTCGAAAGTAAGTATCGGCTCTTCAAGGCGAACGTTGCCGTTGTTTTTATACTTAACCGTGTATTCTATTTCTTCTAAAAGATCGGCCTGATCGGCTCCCAGTATTTCCAGCTTGAGAACTTCTTTGGAATAAGTGTTTTTCTGGTAATACCAGAAAGCGGCCGCTCCCAAAATAACAGCCAAGATAATAACGATTAGAATTATTTTATTTCTCATGTTTTTATTATATCAGTTTTTTGATGATTTCATCCAGATAATTCTGGGAAACTTCTTTTAATGATTTTTTTAAATGAGGGGCGGTCTTCAATCTGGAAACGACATTCCAGTCCTTGCAGACCATTACCCTTAAGATTTTTATCAAATCTTGATCGATTTGGAAAGCAGCCTGGGCTTTGCTAAAACACTTTTTGCATATCAGCCCTCCCTCTAAAGGACTGAAATAAAGGAGGCCGGGGGCCATCTTTTTTGCGCAAATGGAACAATTATAGAGTTCGGGCAGATAACCGAGCAGGGAAAAGAAATTCCAAAGGAAATAATAATAAAGCAGTCCGGCCTTGCCCTTCTCGGCTTTTTCCAGCTCTGAAAAGGATTCTCCTGCCAGCCTCCACACTCTTTCGTCTTTTTCCTCAAATCCGGTCATCTTATCCAGAATTTCAGCCATGCTGTAAGCGACTTTCATTTTTTCAAAATCCTCTCTTAGGCCGGGAAAGCTTTCTATCAGGCCGGCGTCGGTCAAAGTCTTTTGCGCCCTGCCCTGTATGAACTCTATGTCTGAAAAATATAAAAAATCGGCGCCCCCTCTCAGCTTGGACTTTGTTTTTCTGACAGCCTTGCCCAAAACGCTCAGCTTGCCGAAATCCCTCGTATATATTTTAAAAATCTGGTCCGCTTCTCCCCGGTCAATCTTTCCGATGACCAGGCCCTTGGACCTGTAATGGACAACCATTTATCAAAAGCGCTTAATTCCCCTGTTTCCACTTTTCCAGCATTTTAATCTTTTGGTCCAGCTCTTTTTTAACCTTGTAGTCCTTGGTATACATCTTCTCTTTCTGCATTTTCTTTAAAGCGGTATCGAATTTCTGCTTGGAGAGGCCGTAAGAGCTACCGCTGTATTTTTTCAGAGTGTCCACCAGCCCCGTCCTTTCCTGCTTGCTGAACTTTTTTCCGTATCTAGGAGCCGCCTCGTAGGGAGCCTTTCTGGCAAACTGTTTTAGATTGCCGAAAGTTTGATAGCCCTTTTCGCCGAAAAGGCCTTTCGGCTTTTCAGCAGGCTTTGGAGGAGCTTTGGGCGCCGGCCTTGAAGGTGGAGGAGAAGGCCTTTTTCCGAATCCGAATAAAGCCATGTGATTATATTTTTTTAATTCCCGCCCATAATTTGTAATTGCCGACCTTTAATTCTTCTTCAACGTCAAAAACGTCTTTCAGCTTAGGCCTCAACATGAATTCTTCCGCTTTTATCTCTTCCAATATTTTTTCTTTGTTTCTGGAAAGAATATCGTTAATGCCTTCGTCCCCGCTGTACTGCACCTTAATTTTATGCCTGGGCTTGTAGCCGGCCATTTTTCTCATCCTTTGTATTAATCTGGAAACCTCCCGAATTATCCCCTCTTCTTCCAGTTCGGCGGTAATTTTCGTGTCCAGCTTAAGCTCTTTGCCAAAACCGACTTCTTTAATATTCACCTCTTCTTTTATCAGATCTATCAGCTCTTTATCCGGTATTTTTTCCGGAATCACCAATTCCCGTAAAGGCTGGCGGACCTTGATTTTGGCTTCCGCCCTTGCAGAAAGAGCCAGATTAACCGTTTCTCTAACCTTTTCCATTTTTTTATTTAGCTCTTCGTTAATGAGTTTTTTGTCAGCCTTAGGCCAGTCTTCCAAATGGCAGCTGGCTTTGCCGCCTCCGACATTCTTGTAGATCTCTTCGCTGATAAAAGGAACGAACGGAGCGGTAATCTTGGACAAAGACAAAAGGACGAATCCCATGGTTTGGGCGGCCTCATTGAGTTCCGTCTTGTTTTGGGGCCTCTGAAGCCTCCTCCTGGAACGCCTTATGTGCCACTGGGAGAAATCATTAATAACGAATTCCTCAATGGCTCTGGCTGAAGCAATGACGTCGTAGCTTTGGAGTTTTTCGGTAACCTCTTCCGTCAGCTTATTAAGTTTGGAAATTATCCATTTATCGAGAATATTCTTGGAGCCGGCTTTTCCTTTAACGCGGGAACTGCCCGAATAGGTTTGGTAGAAAACAAAGCTGTTCCAGTAAGTCATAATAAATTTCTTGAGAGCTTGGTCGATGTCCCTTTCTGTAAAAAGCTTTGCGTCTCCGGGCTGGTTGACGGTGAAAAAATACCACCTGACGGCGTCTGCTCCGTACTTTTCTATTACCTCCCAGGGAGATACTATATTGCCCTTGGATTTGGACATCTTCTCCCCTTTTTCGTCTAAAACGTGCCCGAGGGAGATAACGTTCTTGTAGGGAGGTCCGAAACCCAGAAGAGTGGAGACCGCCAAAAGGGTGTAAAACCATCCCCTGGTCTGGTCGACCGCTTCCGATATGTAATCTGCGGGAAACTGCTTCTTTTTATCTATCAGATCCTTATTCTCAAAAGGATAGTGGTATTGGGAAAAAGGCATGGAACCCGAATCAAACCAAACATCGATAAGGTCGGGGACTCTTTCCATGGAGCCTCCGCATTTGCTGCATTCCAGTTTTATTTCGTCGATAAAGGGGCGATGGAGATCTATTTCCATTTTCTTGTTCCTGGGAAGATTGCTGTATTTCAACTTGCGCCATTTCCCCGTACCTATTTTTTTTGCAGGTTTTCTCATCCTCCATTCCAAAACCTCTCCAACGCTTTCCCCTCTGGCCATCCCTTCCATCATGGAGGTGGTAAGCTCGTGGGAAACAACAAGGACATTCTTTCCTTTATACTTTTTTTCCATGGCTTTCAAAAAACCGTGCGTCCTTAATCCTATATCAACAAGCCTCTCGCCTTTGGGCAGTTTAGTAAAAATCATATCGCCGGGCCTGCTTTTGAGGTAATCCCAGCTCTTCTTCGGGTCCTCGCCGTTGAAAATACCGACATTGTACTCTCTCAGCCTTTTATCGAAAATAATTTTGGCTCCCAATTCTTTGGCGGCAATTTCGGCAGTCTGCCTGGTCCTTAAAAGGTCTGAGGAATATATAATGTCTATTTTTTTCTTTTTCAGCTCTTTAGCTGATTTGCCGACCTGCTTTTCCCCTTCTTTAGTGAGCGGGCATCGTATCTTTTCCGGCCAGCAAACCGCTTTTCCGCTTTTCTGCCGGCAGCTGTCCCCGTGGCGAAGAACGAAATAATTGTTATTCACTTTCCCTAAAGAAGAAAGCTCTTTTAGAGATCCTACTGTTTCCGTATCTTTGCATTTGCTGCATTGCCAAACCGGCAAAGGCGTCCCCCAGTACCTCTCTCTGGAAAAAGCCCAGTCTTTAAGCTCTTTGAGCCATCCGCCGAACCGGCCTTCCTTTAAGTGGGAGGGAACCCAGTTTATTCCCCGGTTGTTCTTAATCAAATCCCGCTTGGTTTTCTGGACGTTTATAAACCAGCTTTCTTTGGCGTAATAGATCAAAGGACTGCCGCATCTCCAGCAGAAAGGATAGTCGTGCTCGTAAAGCTCCTCCTTGAAAAGCAGGCCTCTCTTGCTCAAATCCTGGATTATGGCGGGGTCGGCGTCTTTAACCCATACTCCCGCCCAGCCTTTGACTTCTTCTTGAAACTTACCCTCCTTGTCCACGTTTAAAATGACCGGCAAGCCGTTTTTCTTTCCCGCCTCCATATCATCTTCTCCGAAAGCGGGGGCTATGTGAACCAATCCTGTTCCTTCCTCAAGGGAAACAAAATCTGCTGGAATAACAAACCAGGCTTTTTTGTCTGGTTTTGTAAACTTATACAAAGGCTCGTATCCGGTTCCCAATAAATCCTTTCCCTTGATTTCCTCTATAACCTCTCCCTCTATTCCCAAGGGCTTAATTCTTTCCTTGGCCAGTATTAAGTACTCGTTTCCAACCCTCACTTTGGCGTAAACGAATTCGGGGTTTACGGCCACGGCCACGTTAGCGGGCAATGTCCAGGGAGTGGTGGTCCAGACCAGCAAATAAACGTTGGGCTTTATTTCAAGCTTTACGTAAACAGACGGGTCTTTAACGCTCTTATACCCCAAAGCCACTTCATGGGAGGAAAGGGACGTTCCGCATCGGGGGCAGTAAGGAACGACTTTATGGCCTTGGTATAAGAGGTTTTTCAGCCTCAGCTGCTTTATTATCCACCAAAGGGTTTCCATATATTTGGGCTGGTAGGTAATATAAGGATCATCCATGTCCAGCCAATACCCTATTCTTTCGGTCAGCTTCTCCCATTCGCTTTGGTACTGCCAAACCGACTCCCGGCACTTTTGATTGAATTTGGCAATGCCGTATTTCTCAATATCCTTTTTATTTTTCAGCCCGAGCTTCTTTTCTATTTCCAGCTCTACCGGCAAGCCGTGGGTATCCCAGCCGGCTTTTCTTAAAACCTTGGAGCCGGCCATAGTCCGATAGCGGCAGATTATGTCCTTGAAAACCCGGCTTTCTACGTGGTGGATTCCCGGCCTGCCATTGGCAGTCGGAGGCCCTTCGTAAAATACAAAATTCGGCGAGTTTTTTCGCTGTTTTATGCTCTTTTCGAAAATGCGGTTTTGCTTCCAGTATTTAAGCGTTTTCTTTTCCAGTTTCGGCAGGCTTAAATCCATAATCTATTATATAGACTATCATTTTATCTCCTTTTTATCAAAATAAAAAAGCAGAAAAACGGTATTCCTGCTTTTTATCTTACCAGCTGAGGAAAACAATGGTGCTGCCGATATCTCCCAGGCCTTTGATGCCGAAAACTACTTTCCAGCGGTCTACTGCAATATACAAATCTTTTAAGCCGTAGGAAACGCCGTTTTCTCCTCCACTCCAGAATATATGGAGGGTATCGTCATCCATCTCTATAGCCTCAAAGACATTTTGAGATCCGCCGTATTCCACTGTTCTGCCTTTGAGCCGGTCCTGATTGTCTGCAAGAAAGCCCAATATGCCCGGGCAATTGTCATTGCCCGAGGTTGAAGGGCCTCTGAAGATCTGCTTGTTTTCGTATTTCGAACCGGCAAATTTGACGCATTCCCACAGACGATGACCGCCTGTCGCCAGGTAGCTGCAGGTTTCCCTCCATCGTCCCGGCTTGCAAAATTTCCTCACTTGCTCCTCTGTTGGAAAATTTAAAAGAACTTCAAGAAAATTCATTCTTTCCTCCTTTAATATTGATTTCCCGTTTTTTATTGTAAACGAGCAGGCAACAGCTCTGCCGTCTTACATTTTATCAGGCGCTGAAATGCCCATTAAATCTAAAGTATTTTTCAGAACGATTTTAGCTGCCAAAACCAAGGATAAGCGGGCTTTGGTCAGTTTCTTGTTTTCCGATATTACTCTGCAATCGTGATAGAACTGATGGAAGGCGGCCGACAGTTCGAGAGTGTAAGCGGGCAGCCTCTGCAATTGGTAGTCTTGGGCCGTATCTTCGACAAGCTCGGGAAACTTTAAAAGCTCTTTCATCAACTTCAGTTCCGAAGGATGGTTTAAAAGTTCTTGGGAGAATTTTTTATCCGCTTTGGCCTTTTCCAATATGCTGCAGATTCTGGCGTGGGCGTATTGGGCGTAGAAAACGGGATTCTTGGTCGACTGCTCCTTAGCCAGGCTGACATCTATGTCCATATGGGTATCCAGGGATTTCTGGAGGTAAAAAAACCTGGCTGCATCCAGTCCTATCTCATCCACCAGCTTCTCCAGGGTGACTATTTCCCCCTTCCTCTTGGAAAGCCTTTCCCCTCCCTTCAAGGTAACCAGCTGTAAAACTAAAATCTCCAGATCTCCTTCGTATCCCAGCATCCTACCGACGGATTTCATTTTTTGAACATGGCCCTGGTGATCGGCTCCCCAAATATCGATTATCTTATCAAACCCCCTATCCATTTTATCTTTATGATAAGCGATGTCGGACAAAAGATACGTGGGCTGGCCCGTTTCTCTGACAACAACCCAGTCTTTTTCGTCGCCGAACTGCGAGGTTTTTATCCACCAAGCCCCCTCTTTCTGATAAACCAGCTGCTTTTCTTTCAGCCATTTAAGCATCTTTTCAACCTTATTCTTTTTGTATATGGCTTTTTCCTCGGAAACCCAGTTATCGATTTTAATGCCCAACTTCTTTTCTATAAACTCCTGATTGTCCTTTTGTATGGAAGCGGCCACTAAAACTCCGGCCTCAGATTCGCTTTTGACCTTCTCTAATTTCGGCCTTAAAGACTCTATTTTGGATCTTAAATAATCGGTCAGGTACGATTCTCCTTTTCCCAAAACCGTCTTGCCCAGCTCGTTAATCTGCTTGCTGTTTCCAGCGTCGTTAATAAAATACTCCCTGGTTACTTTGAAGCCCGCCTTATTTAAAACATTGGCTAAAACATCTCCCGAAAAAGCGTTTCTACCATTGCCAATGTGCAGCTGCCCCGTGGGATTGGCTGAAATAAGCTCGATATTTGCTTTACTTCCCCCGCCCACTTCCGCTTGTCCGTACTTGTCTTTATCTTCTATTATCCCCGGAATCCGGCCTTGTAAATATTTTTTGGAAACAAAGAAATTAATAAATCCGGGGTCGACAACTTCTACTTTTTCAAACAGCCCCGGGGACATGTTCAATATATGGCCCTTAAGGTTGTCGGCTATGTATTTTGGGGCCATTTTAAAATTTGAAGCCGCCTGCATGGCAAAATTAGTGGAATAGTCTCCGTGGCTTTCCTCTTCCGGCCTTTCAATCTTAACCGGTGAAACAACCTTAAAACCGGCCTCAATAGCGGCTTTTTCCAGCAATTTTCTTATTTCCGTTCTTAACATCACTTTCAGTTTAGCCTAATTTCAGCTAAAATCAAAGAATGAAGGTATTAGCGGAAAACAGAAGAGCCAGATACGACTACGAAATACTGGAAAAATTCGAAGCGGGAGTGGTTCTGGCCGGATATGAAGTAAAATCGATAAAGCTGGGCAGAGTAAGCCTCGGCGGTTCTTATGTTGTATTCAAAGACGAAGAGCCTTTTCTTCTCAACGCCAACATTCCCCCATATCAGCCCAAGAACACCCCGAAAGACTACGACCCGACCAGGCTGAGAAAGCTGCTTTTGAATAAAGATGAAATAAAGTACCTTATAGGCAAATCCCAGCAGAAAGGCTTGACTCTGGTGCCCTTGAGGATGTATACTAAGGGGGGTAAAATAAAGCTGGAAGTCGGAGTGGCAAGAGGAATGAAAAAAGCCAGCAAAAAGGAAATCCTCAAAAAGAGGGATATAGACAGAGAAATAGACAGAGAATTGAAGGCGCGGGGATGAACCCGATTCGATGGAGGGATTCTTTAAAACAGGGCAGGCAAACTTTAGAATATCTGGCAAGATGTTCAACCAACCCGCTTTAGCTACAGCTTAAAGCCATCCGAATTACCGATTCTCGATAGGTAACAAGGGTGCCATATTATCGAGATAGCCGGTACTTTTTGCCTCAGAAGAACCGGTGAAACAATCGAGGATAGGAAAAATGAAATTTTGTTTGTTTAGTATTCATCTTTCCGAAGCCATTAAACAAACTAAGCCTGTAGAACTGTCTTAAAAACCTTTCAGACGGGAGCTCATTACTCCCCATCTCCACACCATAATTTTGCAAAAACCATTAATAAACAACCAAATAAGGGCTAAAGAGGTAAGGCTGATAGATGAAACCGGGCAGCAGCTGGGAGTCGTGAAGCTGGAGGATGCGCTCTTGAAGTCCCGGGAGCGCAATTTAGATTTAATACAGGTGACCGAGAAGATAGATCCCCCGGTATGCAAAATAATGGACTACGGCAAATACCTCTACCAGCAGAAAAAGAAAGACAAGGGAGCTAAGCCGAAGGGAGGCGAAATAAAAGGAATCAGGCTGAGTTTTAATATTTCCGAACACGACATGCAAATGCGGGCAAGGCAAGCAGAAAAATTCCTGAAAGAGGGCGACAAAGTCAGAATTGAAGTCAGACTGAGGGGCAGAGAAAAAGCCCTGGGAGACCACGCCAAGAGCAAGGTTAATAAGTTTCTGGAAATCCTTCAGGCTGTTATCCCCCACAAGGTGGAAAGAGAGCTGAAGAGAGAACCGAGAGGAATGTCAATGATTATTTCCAAAAAATAAAGTTATGGGAAAAACAAGAAAATCGATAACAAAAAGGTTTAAGATAACAAAGAACGGCAAAGTGCTTCGGAGGCCGACAGGACAAGACCACCTGCTTTCTAAAAAAAGCGGGCAGTTTAAGAGGAACCTCAGAAAATGGATAGAGGTCCCCGCAGTCGAAGCTAAAAAGATAAAAAAGCTAATCCATGGTTAGAGTAAAAAGAGGAAAACAAGCCAAAAAGCATAAAAAGCATCTCTTAAAACATGCTAAGGGTTTTAAGTGGGGCAGAAAAAATAAATACAAGCTGGCTAAAGACGCCCTGCGCCACGCCTGGGAGTATGCCTACCGCGACAGAAAGACTAAAAAGAGAGACAAGAGGCAGCTCTGGCAAACCAAAATTAATGCAGCCTGCAGAGCCCAGGGAATTTCTTACAGCAGATTCATCAACGCCTTAAAGAAAAACAAAATCGAGCTGGATAGGAAGATAATGGCCGACTTGGCTGAAAACAAACCCGAGATTTTCACCAAGATAGTAGAAAAAGTGAAAGGATAAAGCTTAACACCAATAAAAATCTCCATCTTTGCAGGATGGAGATTTTATTTTCCTTAAAAAGAGGGGTACTGCGGGCATTCACCGGTAAAGCAGCCGAGGCAGAGATTTTCTATCCCTATGGGATTTTCTTCTCTCCTTTTGGCGTTCTGTATCGATACTATCGCTTTAGCAAAATCCTCGACGCTGTTGAAGGCCAGGGTTTTGACCCCCAGTATTTTTCTCATTTCGTCGACAGAATGGGTAGCGGCAATCAATTCGCCCCGCCGGGTAATATCGAACGGGCAGGGATGTTTAATCAAGGGCGTTTCTATCATTAGATGGACTTCTTCCGCTCCGGCTTTCTTGATTATGAATATCCTGGCCAGAGTCTGATTGCCCTCAACCACGGAGTCATCCACCATTACTATCTTTTTCCCTTTAACCGCCCAAGGCATTATCAAAAGCTTGTTTCTCGCTCTTTTAGCTCTTTCTTCGGATTTGAAGGGAAGAAAGCTCCGGCCGCCGGCCGACAGGTTAAAATCAAAAACGCTTTGGTAGGGAATTCCGGACGCCTGGTGAAGGCCTTCGGCAGCCGAATTTCCCGACATGGGAAAACTGGAAACGATATCGGCTTCGGGGCAAAACGGAGCCAGCTTCCTGCCGGCGACGTTTCTGCTTTCCCCCACCCAGATATCTTCCATAACCGAGGACGGTCTTGCCCAGTAGCCGTATTCAAAACTGCAAATCTTAAGGCCGGGGCTGGGAATCTGCTCAAGGGTCTTAAAACCGCTTACTCCCACGGAAACTATTTCTCCGGGCCTTATGTCTCTTATCAGCTCCATGCCGATGTGCTCCAGACTGGCTGATTCGGAAGCAACGGCGCAACCCATTCTCTCGTCTTCAAGAAAACGGCCTGCAATCATCGGTCTGACTCCCAGAACATCCCTGGCCGCAAAAACCCCCTCCATAGTCAGCAGTACCAGGCTGAAAGGGCCTTTTATATTCTGGTAGACCCTCTTCAGCCCCTCCAGGGGATTGTCTGCAGAAGCAATGATTCTGGCAAAAATGCTGACGTCGGATCCGACCAGGTAGGGAGATTTTCTCTGGAGCTCCTCCCTGTTGGCGATTTTTCCGTCAAAGGCCAAAGCAATAGGGCCCATCCTGGTCTCTTCGATTCTGGCCGGCTGGGGATTGTACTGGCTAACCTGGGCAATTATCTTTTTGGGGTCTTTAAGCTTCAGCCCTTCTTTTTCCAAAAAGGGCGTTATTTTGCCCCTGTCCGCCTCTCTGATAATTTCATCTCCTTGAATGACAGCGAATCCGCCCCATTCGTCTCCTCTGGGCTGGATAATACCTATTGCGTCCGTCATTTCGCTCCAGCAATTTTTATTAACCTCGATTCCAAGCACTCCTGACATTTTCTGCCTCCTCTTTTTAGTATTTAAAGAACAATTTTGGCGTTTTTAACTGAAACGCCGTCTCTTTTTAGTAGCGCGATTTTTTTCTTTTGTCCACCCCGATAGCCCCCGACCCTGCCGTCGGACCTGACCACCCGGTAGCAGGGTATATTTTTTAAATCTTTATTTTTATTTAAAATATTGCCGACCGCCCGGCAGGCTCCGGGCTTTCCGGCCAGCTCGGCTACTTGGCGGTAAGTCATAACCTTTCCCTTGGGAATTCCTTTCACTGCCCTATACACTCTTTCCTGAAAGGAAGCTGTCGGCTTTTTTGAGAATTGCCTTGGCATTATTGTAAGTTAATTGCTTTATCGCCTCATCATATGGAAGCCACTTAAAACCGATATGCTCGTAAGACAGTTTAACTTTCTTTTCTTCGCTTGCGGCCAGAAAGAAAGTAACGAATTTCATTATATTCTCCCCTTTGAATTTAAAAAAATACTTCATTGTTTCTTTGAAACCGGGCAAAATGCGCAATTCCTTTATTCCTGTTTCTTCTTCAACCTCTCTTTTGGCAGTATCTGCTATGCTCTCCCCTTTTTCTATCTGCCCCTTGGGAAAATCCCAGTGGGTCCGATCCCCTCGGAATCCGGGATAATGCAAAAGAAGGTAATGAATCTTACCTTCTTCTCTTCTGAATACTATTGCTCCGGCAGATTTTTCTATGGGCATATTAATTATTGAAAAAATTAAGGAGTTCGGCGGCAGGCCCGGCATTAAGAATGTCTTCTTTTTCCGCCCATCCCCTTCTGGCTTGGGCTATCCCGAATTCCATGTATCCCAGATGGCCGATGGAATGGGAATCGGTATTGATGACCATTTTTACCCCGGCCTCCTTGGCCCGGCGGATATTCTGGTCTTTCAAGTCCAATCTTTCAGGATACGAGTTTATCTCCAAGGCCACTTTGAATTCCTTGGCCGCTCTTAATATTTTATCGAAGTCTATTTCGTACTCATCCCTCCTCTTGAGAATTCTGCCTGTCGGGTGGGAGATAATATCAACGTTGGGATTTTTGATTGCTTTGATTATCCTTTCGGTCATTTCTTCTTTTGACATCTTAAAATTGGAATGAACTCCGGCAATAACAAAGTCCAGCTTCCTTAAAGAGTCGTCTCTGATGTCTATGGAGCCGTCTTTGAGAATATTGGTTTCAGCTCCCTTTAAAACGCGGAAGCCCTTTAATCTTTGATTAAGTTTGTCTATCTCTTTATTGCGCCTTTCCAGCTCCTTTTCATCCAACCCGTTTTCGATTTTAAGAAACTTAGTGTGGTCGGCGATTCCCGCGTACCGATACCCCATTTTCTGAGCGGCTCTGGCGATATCCTCGATAGAATCGGCTCCTCCGTCCCAATCAGAATGAATATGGAGGTCTCCTTTTATGTCGCCATAGCCTATCACTTTTGGAAGCCGGCCACTGAGAGAAGCTTCCACTTCCCCCTGGTCTTCTCTCATTTCCGGAGGCGCCATTTCCATCCCCAGAGCCTTATAGATGCTTTCTTCTGTTTCCCCGGCTATTCTCTTTTCCCCTTTGAAAAGTCCGTACTCTGAAAGCTTCATGCCTTTTTCCATGGCTACTCTGCGAACGGCAATATTGTGTTCCTTGGAACCCGTAAAGTACTGCAGG
>Ga0265293_10008471_pt1 | contig 15214 bp, 16 predicted proteins | sample Munlanlewell138R_FD_192505 | JGI IMG/M metagenome (GOLD analysis project Ga0265293, IMG submission 192505) | Leachate microbial communities from a municipal landfill in Southern Ontario, Canada - Leachate well 138R | ecosystem: Engineered > Solid waste > Landfill > Unclassified | place: Canada...
AAATCTGAGAACATGCACTTTGCCTTACCTGAATACTTTGACCTGAACATTGAGGATGAGAAGAGGTGCAAGTAATTACGGGGTCAGAGTCTATATATCTTATCTCTTCGGTAACATCGGGGGTATTATTGGTTGTTTCTGTGGGGTTGGTTTGTTCTGACTGTAAGAGTCTTTCAGCCTTTCCTAAATTGTATGCACCGTAGACGGCCACAACTCCAGCAAGAGCGAGAATTAAAATAGGAACAATCACGAATAGAGGACTTATGCCCTTTCTAACGCTACCAGTAGTCCCTAGACGCTTCTTTTTTCTAAAAAAGAGGAAATGTATCGAGTAGAACAATAAAGCCCCTAAAAACGCAATTATGCCCGTTATAATGGCAATCGCTATAAGTCCGCCTTGCTGCTCTGTAAGTCCGTTGTTAATAAACGCAAGTGAAAGGAGTACTAAGAAGTAGAACACTGAGAGTATCCAAACCACACCAAACAGGTGGGCAAGGTTGATAATCTTCAATAATTTCATGGTTAGTTAGCTACCATTAGTAGCACCAACCATATTGTACAGCTTGGAAAAAAATATTACAATCTCTGCGGTTTGAGACTAAATTGACTTAAAGAGGTCGGAGAGTGTGATATTAAAAGCCTTTGCAATAAGTGTAAGTTTCTCAAGGGTCGGGTTTTTCTCTCCCCGCTCCAGAAATCCCATGTAGCTTCTATCAACACCCACTTTATCAGCCAAATCCTCTTGTGTGAGCTTGTGCTTATCTCTCAATTCCTTCAATCTGTCTCCAAATTTTTTATGAGTTGGTGATACAATGTTCATTCCTCATAGCGTAAGAGAAATGGGACTGAGAGACCAGCTTCTCCTTGTAGCACGGGATTACTCTGAACTTTCGCTCATAAAATCAGGCTCTCTTTCTCGAATTAACTTAATGGCATCAGCCATTATTTCGGGAGCAACATTAAAGTTATTATTTTGAGTAGCATGGACTAGAGGCTGCTTATCTTGCATTCCATGGTTTGCCTTTAGAAGGAACGAAGCAAAGCGAGCATTGTATTTATTTGACAGCCCGCCAGAGATGAGTAGATGTTTTTGACTGTCCCGCAGCATATCCATAGTATGCTGAAATTCAGGGTAAGCCTCTTCCCATGCGTATAATGTCCTAGTACCTACCCCTAATTCAGACGCTAAGTGCTCTATTGTGGGAAAATCTTCTTCTTTCTGGCACTTCTTTATGTAATGCAATACACGTCTAGAAGTTTCCTTTGTGTACTTGGTGGGTCTACCCCGTTTGAGTGATATTGTTTTTTCTTCCATACTTCAATTATCCCCTAGAAGGTGGTCAAAAGTAATGTAAGAGAGCATTCTTGAAAAAATTGTAAATTTCTTATAGTAAAAATAGAAATTAGCTATTATTTATGTAATGATTACACAAATAATTTAAAATATACTTATGTCAAAGATATTAGGGTACAAGTATTTATTCCATTTTCCAGGGAACACATATAATATATGAAAATCCCATATATGAAATTCTTCCACTGCCAAATTCGGATATTCTAAGAGCTGTTATGTTTGCGGGCAAAAATAATTTAACTTCAGCTTTGATTGACCGAGAAACCTTCCTGTATTTAGAGACAAAAATTCCGTTGTCAAATCAGAATAGATATCGAAACCTTCGCGTTCTGTGCTATCTACTGGAGCTGGCAACAGGGCTTCCCTCTGAACCGAAAGAAATTAATATTGACAAACTAAGTAATTTTGAAGCCGTTTTCAGTAAGTTTAAAGCAAATCTCTTTTATGAACCTGAATTCAATTACGGAGGGCTAGTGAATGATAAAAATACTATTGCCAGAATTCCTGCTTATTCAAAATATCTTAAACATCTTTCTAAATCAGATTTACAAAATTTTGAGAACTCGCTGCAAACTTATATATGGGCAGAGGAAATTCAAAAACTTCCGAATCCTCAACTACATTACACCCTTTACATGACACTTTTTTTATCTTCTATTAACCAATTAGCGGAAAATCCTAGTCCCATTTGTGCGTCCAGTGTATTTTGTCCAGATTGTGATGCGAACCTTAACTTTAAACATTCAACAAGCCATGTTTTCGAAATGGAAAAGCTTATAAGAAGTTTAATAACGGGAAAAGATGTTGATGGTATTGTTAGAAAGGTCAAAAAGTTATATCACAATTTAAGGTCAAATTTTTTACATGACGGGCTATTAAGTGGTGAAGAAAGAGAGGGAGGATTTTTTTCAGATTTGGATAAGTCTATCCCGCTTGTAGAAGATATGGCTAATCTTACGGTTTTAAACCGTAAGCTCTTGGAACTATTTTTGCAGCAGAGGGCTTCGAATGCTTAAAGTTGTTCTCTTTTGACTAAAGCTATATAATCCCGATTATCATGACCGTTGTTTTAGGAGTAAATCTTCCAAGAAAAGTGTATTTATTTTCTGATACACGACTAACTATTGAAAAGAATGATGGGACAAAAATTTTTTCTGATGACTTACTAAAGTTTGATGTTCTAAATGAGAATACAGCACTGGTTGCTGCGGGAGACCTCAGACCTGCACAATACGCAGTGATTGAGCTAAAAAAGCTCCTTAAACCTACATCTGGTATTGATTATGTGCGGATGGTTCTAGAAGAAAATATTCAGGAAATAACAACAAGATACGTTAATGAAACGGGTAAACACTCAGGAACATTTGGGTTTATTATTGGCGGTTACAACCCTCATAGAACATTAAAAATTGATGCAGGAAGGTTAGGGCAAGTAATGTCAGCAAATCTTGCATCTCAAGGAGACGGTTCGCACATGGAATATGAAATGGATATGCGGAATATTAATCCACTAGTGAAGAAGATTGAGAGTCTCGGAAAATTAGGCAGAAGAGCAGAGAAAGGAATTAATATCAATTACCCAGACATTGCAGAATCCAAAGTGTTTGGTTTCAAGCATGATGTTAGAACAAATACTTATGAAGTTAAGGAAGCGGGTGTTTACGACCATATTATATTTCAACCAAAGTCCAATATTTTTGAATCAATAACAATTCCTGATGAGCTTATTTCCAAATTGGAATTTAGGGAAAAGGGTGAAGGCAAAAAAGAGGCACTGTTGCTTGATACAACAACGTATATGGGAGAAATTATGAAATATACATCCCAGGGACAATTTCCCACAGTTGGTGGTAACATTTTTCCTGTTCTGATTATCCCAGGAGCTGCGATTATTCAGGATATGGAATTACTATCATTTACTCCAAATGGGATTGAGATAATTGGTACTATCAGAGCTGATGAGAGCGGTCTTTATTACACTCTGAGGAATGGTGAGTCGGGGAAATATAAACTTCTTAGAGATTATAAGCCATCAGAAAATGAAAAGTTGGATATTTAATCCCATGGCTTCTCGGCATACCTGAAGAGAATTTCCCTGACCAGCAAGAATGTATCCTCAAACCAAGAATGGGTATAGGCTCCTCTTCCGTAGAGACCGAGGAGCTTCTCTCGGTCAGCATGAATTATGGCGTTGCGGTAATCAACCAATTTCTCAACTCGCTCAATCTCATCCTTGCCACACCCCATGATTTTTAGTCCGTTGATTATAAAGGACTTCTTTTGTCTCTCACCCTTAGGGACAAGAATACTTTCCAGTGCAGTGCAACTATCAATGGTTTTATCGTTGTTGGAAAAACGCTCCTGACTTCTCCTGAAAATGTCAAAAGCCATTGGTCTCATGTCATAGGCGCTCTTGAAGTTGGAAAAGTAGTCAACAAAGTCTGAGTCAATTTCCTTATCCAAATATTCTGAATATTGAGGCTGATACTGAGAGAGTATAAAGCCCATATGCTCTGAGTCATCAGCAGGAAGGATGGCAGCAAGTCCCGCCCTTCCATTTCCATACACAACAAAAGCAGCATCAATCATGTTTAGAAGCCTTATGGAAATGCCAGGAAAAGGCTCGCTGGAGTCGTCTTCGTCGAAGGAATAGTCAACTTCAAGGATAATATCATATCCCGTCCTCATGTTGTGCTTTTTGAATATCTCATGCTCATTTTCAAGGAGTTTAACACCGCGAAGTAGCACGCCGTCATCAAGTTGAATAGGGTCTCCTTTGAGAGGTTTTATTCCATATACAGGAACTAAGAACTTTACCGTTTTCATGGGATGATTATAGCTCAATAGAACTACGTTATCTACATGTTAAGGGTGCTATGTCTTTACTCTCCTCATGGTTCCATTGAGACTCCAGTCTATATTTTTCCACCAGTAAGCCCTCCCATACCCCATTGAGCACTGAACACTGCGTCACAGAGGCTACGACTCACAATAGTAAATTGAATGTACGTGGGTAATGCGAGTGGTATATGTTAGGCGTTTGCTTTTGCCTTTTTCCTTTTGAGTGTTTCCATTTGCTTATCCCAATCATCAGCCCATCCTTGTTGTTTTGCTTGCTCACACAATGCTATCGCCTCATCATATTTCCCTTGTTTTTCTAAGATAATTCTTAGTTGTCTATATCCTGCATGGGCTGGAAGTGGTTGTTCAGGATATTCTCTGAGAAATGCCTTTGCTGCTTGCGTAGCGAGTGCAATTTGCTCTCTACATGCGTTTATAGCGGTCTCCATCGCCTCAGGACTGGTTTCCCGTTCACGATAGTAAATTACCATTTTTTCTGAAAGGGTAAAATGACGGTCAAGAACATTTCCTCCAGCGGGAGCAAGCTCCTCAGCCTTTGTTATTATCTTCTTGGCAATTTCTCTATCTCTGGGATTATTAAACCAACCAGCAAGTGCTTGTAGTAGTCCAGTAGCAGTTCCAGAGCTATAGGAAATGTCTCCTTCTGTTAATGGTCTTGAAGTAGGGTCTGCGCCCATGGGATGAAAAACTTCTTCAATATGGTCTCTTTCTTCTTGTGTAAAAGCAGTAAGCCACCAATCTTGTAGCCCAAAGTAGCCTATTTCCCCTTTTATCTCATTCTTCTTACCCAAAAATCCTAACATACCCTGATTTTAGCATCTTGGGTATCAAAGCACAGCATATGAGTGCTTGAAGAAAGCTATTTCTTTCTGAGATAATGTGCTGAAGTAGGTGCGGACATCATTCGGTAGCCTACCCCAAAGTTTGCAGGATGAGATAAGCATATATCGCTATTACATTCCAAAACCAAACATGAATTCTTGTGGCATATTTTTTTCCGGAAAGTATAGAGAGGGAGATTTGCATGCTGAAGCCATAAGGGTTAGTTAAGGAGTTCGTTTTACGAAGTGAGAGGTCTTATTAAGTATTCTAGCCCTCAATCTTAAATTTCATGATATTACATGCTTCTTTTTCCATTTGGGCTGGAGTAAAGCTGTCGATTTGTAATTGTTTACCTCCATTGTTAGTTTGCGGTTTAAAGAAGTTAGTAATGAATGAGAATGGGCCCTGGTCTTCTTCCGCAATCTGTAATCCTTCATTATTATTCTCGATTTCATCTCCACCTCCAAATATTCCAGCAAAGAAATTTTTGATTTGGCCAAAAAATCCTATATTTTCATCTCGTTCTGCAAGTACTGCACGCTGTGTTTGTTGTTGGAGTGCTGCAGTTTTTTGAACGCAGTTGGGGACTGCCTGGATTCTATACTCTACCCCATTTTTTATTTGAGGGTTTACTGTCCAATCTGAGCGGTATCGAACTAGGGTTTGCGTGTTGCTTACTATAGATACTGGCCTGGTCGCTCTTTCTATCACAGGGATATTATTTCCTGAAGCTGGATTTCCTTCATAAATTCTAAAATTCATTCCTTGAACTTCAGCTTTCGAGGTATCTTGTCCTTCCACTTTGGCAAATGCTTCTACTTGTATCGGTTGTCCCGCTACGATTTGCTGTACGTTCATTTGGTCACATTTGCACATAGCTGTTACATCTGGTGTTGGTGTTGGAGGCGTTGTTACGATAGGTGGCTGTGTTACTCCAGGTGGTTGTGTTGGAGGCGTTGTTACGACAGGTGGCTGTGTTACTCCAGGTGGTTGTGTTGGAGGCGTTGTTACGACAGGTGGCTGTGTTACTCCAGGTGGTTGTGTTGGGGTTAAGCTTGGTGTTGCGGATGGTGAGCCTGTTGGGTTTGGTACACAATCAAAACAAAATGTCCCTCCTTGACTACAAGATCCTCCACTGGAGCTAAGCTGCCATGTACCAGAAAGATTACCATTGATTTGGCATTGAGTTCCTCTTCGCGCAATGCTGTAGCAAGAATTGTTCGGGCAAGTTTGTTCTGCTGGTGTTGTCGGCGTAGCCGTAGGTTTTATTGTGCAGCAAACATCTCCATAGCCACCATTTTTACATGCCCAGTCTCCATCCGGCTTAGGAACCTGTCCGGTCCTACATGCTGAACCGCTGACGCATTCATTTGCAGTTCCATCTGGATTTTTATTTAGACAAGAAGATACTGGTGTTGGGCTTGGTGGTTTCTTGCAAACTATCTTCAGAACTGGCTTTATAGTATTTCCATTAGTTCCGCATGAGGGGCCGGTAAGTTGTGAGGTGCAGCCTTTTTTTGTAATATCTTCAGCAGGGATATCAATACATCCAGGAGCATAAGGAGGACAGCTACAGTTGTCCAATATTACACTTTTCCCCGGTGTTACTGAGGTGCTCGTTCCTCTACAGTTTATTCCCGTGTCTCCATCACAGGATACGCGTATTGTTCCTCCGGGCCATTCCCCCTCTACTTGGGTTTGTAGTTCCATCCTTAGACAGTAAGCAAGATTTTGAGCAACTGCTTGTTTAGGACTTATAGAGAAGAAGCCAACTACGAAAAAACCAATTATCATCAAAATGATAAGGCCAAATAATTGTATTGAGTTAAGAGATTTATTCATATCGAACAAGTTCTGCTTCTTTTTGCTTGAGCCATTCAGTGTAACTTATGTTTTCACCTCTTTGGACTGATAGAACTTGAATTATCGATCCTCCAGAGCCATCGGGCCATACAAATCCTTCAATCTCCCCTTCCTCCATCTGGAATAACTCTTGGTAGAAAAATTTCTGTTGGTCTGCCTCTTCATAATAGTGGGTCCTAGGAGCATTAAAAATACTTTTATCCTCTGTAGCAGCGTATTGGCCTCCGTTTATGCCGATAATTCCTTTTAGAGAAGGATATTGAACTATAATATCCGCCAGAATTTCGTTTGGAGTCTGTCCATTTCTCAGCCTATTTGTTATGATCGGAACTGCTGCGTTGGTATCAGCTCTTTGCTGGATAAATTCTGGTATTTGTTCATAATCTGGTGGTGGAGGGATCCACCAGTTGATGTCATATGCTTCAATTTCTGTAATCTCACCCTTAACAACCTCTGCTTTTAAAGCTTCATAGTAATCAATTCGATTTTCAATATTTAAGCTAATCCCCTTCTGTTCCGCTTCAATGTCTAGAATAACACGTTCTATGGTTTTCGGAAGAAATTCTCCAATAAGCTCATCAGTAATAGCGGACATGGAATATTGCTCTAAGAGTACACTCTCAACATTGCTTCTATAAACATCTCTATCTCCTACATGCGCAAGGAGTACGTTTTCGTTGCCCGTAAGAGTTTCATTGGAGCTTACTACCGGCGTTTCTGGTCTGTTCAGTAATAAAAACGTACCTAGAAGAATAGCTACAAGTAATATAATTACTATTCCTCCTATTGCAATTTTTCTCTTCGTGAAAAAATTATTTTGTGATGGAATTAGGCCCTCGCTACCTACTGGTTGATCCGTTGGCCCCTGAGCAATTGGTTGTTGTATTTGTGAGTTGTTGTCATTGTGATCCATAAGTTTACAGTAGTATAAGCGCTGCGCCCCCGAGAATAAGCAATGTAATTCCTCCGATTATTAGTATGGTAGTTTCGAATGCACCGGGAGATTCGATGGGTGGTTTAGTAGGAAGGAGCGTTGGTGTTGCGGTCGCAGTGGTGGGAGTTGGACTATCAATGAGCGCTTCTGCTTCGCAGAGTAATGAATGACTTCCTGCGCCACCAGATTGTCCGGTTGCGTTTGTTGCAAAAACATCACATCTATACGTTCTCCCTTGAGTTACTGGAAATACTACATCTAACTGATCACTACCAATCGTTTGTGATTGTATTTGAGTATTGGACTCTACTTCTGTAATAGTGTATGTATAGCTTGCTGCTCCGCTTGTAGCGCTCCATGAGCAGCTTGCTTGTGTAAAGGAGGCTGTTTCTGACTCATCAATCGCAGGATATTCTACTAATACATCGGTTACATCTGGTGGCGGAGTTTGCGCGGAAGCGCCCATGGGAAAAGCAAAAAATATAAAACCAAATGCGAGAGCAAATAGAGTCTTTTTCATAATACAGAGTGACTGTCTATATCATAATCAAAAAATAAGAAGCACGTCAAGCAATAATCCAAAAGATCTTTACGAATTGAATATATTCTGCATGTAGGCATGTAGGAGATATTGGTTGGGAGTGTTTTCATGCCTGCCTTGAATTTTCAACTAAAACCCCTCCATTCGCGGTTGGCTTTGTTACTTTAGGTCTTAATTATCTTCTTTGTGAGCGACCAGGGGCTCGAACCCTGAACCGATTCCTTAAGAGGGAATTGCTCTACCAATTGAGCTAGTCGCCCAGCGCCCCTGGAGGGAATCGAACCCCCATCAACGGTTCCGAAGACCGCCACTTTATCCGTTAAGCTACAGGGGCATGTTGCCTCTTGGGTATTGTATTTTACCAGAAATTGCTGCTGCGCTACAAATGCTCACTTTTTGTTATAATATTTGCATGCGAACTTATACATATACGCTTGTTATACCTGTCATGAATGAGGAAGAAAGCCTTCCTGAGCTCTTTTCACAAATATCAACTGCATTAAAGGGTGAGAAGTTTGAAGTTATATTTATTGATGATGGCTCTACTGATAAATCTATAGAAATTATGAAGGATCTTTCGAGAAAGTATTCCCATGTGCGTCTTATCGCATTGCGGAGAAATCTTGGAAAATCTCCAGCACTTACTTTGGGATTTCAAAAGGCCCAAGGAGGAATTGTGGTTATGATGGATGCAGATCTTCAAGATGATCCACAAGAAATTAAAAAGCTGAGAAAAAAAATTGATGAAGGGTATGATTTAGTATCAGGATGGCGTGCAAATAGACGAGATTCTGCATTTAAAGTGATTACTTCTCAGTTCTTCAACGGTTTGATGTCTGCGCTTTTTAATATGCAAGTACATGATTTGAATTGCGGCTTAAAAGCGATGAAGATCGAAGTTGCAAAGGAGTTATTTTTGTATGGAGGAATGCATCGATTTATCCCTATTATTGCAAAGGAGTTGGGATTTAAAACTTCAGAAGCAGCAATTAAGCATCATCCGAGAAAATTCGGAAAATCTAAATACAAACCAACAAAAATCCTCACCGATATTCCAGACTTGATGACAATTTATTTTTTGACAAAATATACTAAGCGTCCACTTCACTTTTTCATGAAAATCGGATTTCCGATCGCGAGCATCGGCTTTATCGTGCTGTTCTATCTTACTATATTAAAAATTTTCGGAGAATCGATTGGAGATCGGCCACTCCTTATATTTGGTGTTTTGCTTGTTATAACGGGATTTCAGATACTTCTTACCGGACTTATTGCAGATCTTATTGTGAACTTTAATCGCAAGGAAATTTCTGATTATCCTATTCAGTACGATTCTCTAAAAAAATAATGAACCGATTTAAAAAAATAGTAAAAATACTATTTGGGGTACCTCTTACTTGCATTGCTTTTTTCTTTATCGGAAAGATTTTTTTTGATTCTTGGTCACAGATTCAGCCTCATTTTTTACATGCGAATATATGGCTTTTGGGGTTTGGAGTATTGTGTATGTTAGGGTTTTTCGCACTGCGCTCATTTTCTTGGATAAAAATTTTACAATTTTTCGCGAAGTCCGATAAATCGATTACTGGCACGATATACCACTACTCTCTCGCAGAAACCAAACGATATATTCCGGGGAATATATTCTCCTTTATCTCACGTATTCAGAAATTTGAAGGAAAAACGTATTCCAAAAAAACTATTCTTCATGCAATATTACTAGAGACAATTATCGTAATTATCGCATCTGGTATTGTTTCTAGTATTGGAATTTTTCATGTGTTTGTTAGAGAAGATTTGAAAGTACCATTTTTTGCGAGTGTTTTATTGATATTACTTTCTGCTTCATTCTTTTTATTGAAGAAGAAACCAAAAATCTTCCGTAAGTTAGTTCGACTCTTTCCAAACAAAAAAATATTTGAGTATATAGATGTAGTATTTCTCTCGGTGTGTGGGTGGATATTGTTTGGGATCGGAAATTATTTTTTTGCATCAGCACTTTTCCCTAACGACTTAAATAAAATAATCCTTTTTAGTTCTCTTTTTACATTATCTTGGCTTATTGGGTATTTATCATTTATTTTCCCTATGGGATTAGGAGTTCGTGAGGCAGTAGCAATATATCTATTTACTCCATTTTTCCCACTTTATGCCGCAACCGCGATTTCGCTGTTTACAAGGATTATGTTTGTGGGAAGTGAGCTAGTTTTTTTGATGCTTGCATGGATGCTGCGAAAAGTTCCTGGAAGGATTAAGAGGGTATTGCTGCGGCCTATTTCGCTGATTGTGCTATTTAATATTTTCTATATATCATATTTTTCTTATTTCACTATTCTTAGGCATATGAATTTTATGTCTGGAAAATTCGATCTCGGAAATATGGAGCACACAGTGTGGAATACACTTCACGGAAATATTTTTATCTTCTCAAATCCAGATGGAGTGGGAGAGCTTTCTCGACTCTCTGCTCACGCAGACTTTATTTTAATCCTCCTTACTCCTTTTTATGCACTCTATCAGAATGCGGCCACGCTTCTTATTATCCAAACAGTGATTATTTCACTCGGTGGAATATTTCTTTATTTACTTGCAAAAAGAATTGTCGGATTTGTGAGGATTGCAGTCATTGTATCATTGGGCTATTACCTTAATTTTTTTGTTCAAGAACAGACAATTTTTGATTTTCATTCCGTAAGTCTTGCAACTACGTTTCTTTTAGGAGCTTTTTATTTTTTGATAGAAAAGAAATATAAATGGTTTGCACTACTACTTTTACTTGCTGTTCTTACAAAAGAAAATGTATATCTAGTAAGTGCGTTATTTGGAGGATTTTTAATACTGAAAGGAAAAAGATTTGCAGGAGCGTTTTTATGTATTAGTTCTGTTGCAGTATTTTTGTATCTTATGTCTGTTGCTATTCCACATGCTCGGCAGGGTCAGCATTTTGCCATGGAATATCTTGCATATCTTGGTGGTTCACCTATGGAGATTCTCTTGAGCCCGATTCTAAAGCCTGCAGTATTTTTTGGAAGACTTTTAAGTATTGAGACTTTTAAATATATTTATACAGTATTTCTTCCAGTAGGATTTCTCTCATTTTTTGCACCGTTGTATACAGTGTTCTTGTTGCCCGATTTTTTTATCAATATATTTTCAAACAATCCAAACCTTCGTTCTATTCAGTATCACTATGGTGCGCTTCTCGTGCCATTTATGTACATATCTTCATTATATGGAATGAAAAAAATTATCAGTATTCGTATTGATAGAAAGCTTGCTACAAATTTTATTTTTTATTACTTATTGATATTTATTGTATATTCGTCTTTCCTCTTCTCTCCACTTCCCGGGACAAGAAATGCTGATATCGCACCATTTAAATATAATGAAGACAGGCAGGATATATTTCGGATGCTCAGAATGATTCCACAAAATGCTTCAGTTTCTGCAACAAATAATATTGCGGCACATCTTGTGCATCGAGAAAAAATCTATGTTCTCCCTCAGGGCGTAGATGTTGTTGATTATCTTGTGTTTTATAGAGATAGATTGGATTTTGCAGAAGAAACACAGAAATTCAATAAGCAATTTATGACTCTTGTAGAAACGAATGATTTTTTAATTCTTAAAAGAATTAATCCTGGCGATGTAGCTTATAAATAACTGGCTGGTAGAAAAATGACGCCGGCAAATCATCCATTAAATATTTCTGGAAATCTGCATAAATCTCTTGGCGATCTGAGACATTAGAGGTTGATCTTCCATCCTCAAGTAATTTATCGATACGGAGATTTTTATATCCCACAATATTATTTCTTTGATCAGAATGCCAGAGAATATATTGATCAGGATCCTGAGGGATGCGTATTTCATATACTAATACTTGAAACTGTTGCGGTAGTGCATTTACGATTTCGATTTTTGAGTCAATTCCTATCTCTTTCCAGTTTTTCTGAATTAGCTCTGCCGCCTTTTGAAGATTGCCATCTGCCGTAATAGTAATTACGTCTTTAGGATTTCCAGCAGAAGACAATATTTCCTGTGCGAGTTCTTTGTCAGCAATTCCATAATTTGGAGGCTTTGCAAAGTAAATGGACGATTCCTTAATGGGCGAATACAGTCTTTTTCCAAATTTTATATCAGTAGGTAATGCATAATGAAGAGCTTGGCGTACTCGTTTATCCGAAAGCACACTATCATTGGTATTAAAAAATACAGTTACCATATAGTCTTCATTTATTTTTTCTTCTGCAACCACACCTGGCCAATTTTCTAGATTGTGTTTTCCATCAAGCATTTCATCATAAACATTTTCTGCCATATCTATTTCCCCAAGAGAAAATGCGATCTTCAACGCTTCCTCTGTAGGGTAGAATGTCACAACCTTACTACTGTGTGGTGGGTTTGTGTCTCTTATGGTCATCGAGCGTACAAACTCTACATTAATATCAATGTCTTCTATTTTATACTCCCCTAATCCTGATAAATCTTTGAGCAGGATAGGTTCTGAAACCGCAATCAAAAATGGTGCATATGGCTCTTCGAGGGTATAGCGAATAGTAAAGTCGTCGATAATTTCTTTTCGAACTCCCTCAAAATTGAATGGGATAGTTTTCGTAGAAAATTGCATGCCATTGTGAAATTCTAAATTTTTTTGAAGGTAAAATGTATATTCTTTATTGTCCTTTATCTCCCATCGTTCGGCAGCTCCTGGTTTTATACTACCATCAGGATCGATTTTTACTAATCCCATACTAACTTGATTTATTACTTCATCAGGAATATCCTCTACGCGATATACTCCCCAATATCCTGTTCGTATCTCGTTATTGGCAAGAAGTGGCTTGACATAAAATATTACGAGACCGAGCAATCCAAGGGATACAAAAATACTGAGAGCAAGAGCCCCCAAAATTGTTTTTTTCCACCGTCTAAAATACGCTTTCAGAAGCCACGTATAATAGCGTTTTTTTTGAAGCGCCATAAAACATTATCGAGAAATAAGTGCCAGAATAGAGTTTGCAGCAAAAAGGGCGCCGAGTGCTATCGTGGCGTAAAAAAGAACCTTTTCAAGTCCCCGTTTGCTTCTAAACGATTCTCCTCCTCCACCAAACGCGATTCCTGCATCGCTTCCTCTTGATTGAAGTGTTACGGTAATAACAAGTAGTACCGAAATAATGATTTGAAAAATGGTAAATATGTTCATATATCAAAAAGCCAAACAATAGCTTTATTTACGAAGTATATTGTACCAGAAATTATAATGTATGACAAAAATAAGGTAACATAAAATCTTTGTATTATAATTCCGAAAAATTGTAATCCTTGAAATTCAAAAGCGCTGATTATGAGCTGTGGGTAGATAAGAGTTATGAGAAATACAATAAATGCGATTGTGAGAAGTTGGAACAAGCCAAATGTTATGACATTGAGTGGGAGGGTGATGATATTGAGTACTGGTCTAAGGACTCTGAATCCTACTGTGAGGAGAATCGACGCGACAACGATTGACCAAAATCCTCCCGAAATAGAAAGTCCTGTAAATAAATACATCACGATGTGTAGTGCGATGACATTGATAAATATTTCTTGAAAAAACCCCTTCATTGAATCAAGCGTATCATATGGTCAGTCAGGGAATCAATGGTGGTACTTATTGTAGATAGGAGCGATTATTGCCTTGGAAGAAATATACTAGAAACCAAGGATTTCTTTTACAAGAATTACAGAGATTCTTTGTGGTTCACCTTCGGAATTTATAATAAGGATTTTTCTTACTATACTACCGTCTACTCCATATGCTTTTCTAGCACGCTCTGACTCGAGTGGTAGTGAGTGCTCATAAATCCGCTTCATCCCATCATCGAGATCGGTAACGATTTTTTGTGTTCCGGCAACAAAGATTACGCTATCTGATCCATACGCGTATGAAGGAAGTTGGCTTCCTGAATTTGATGCGATCATGATCTGCCCCTCTTCAGTTACGGCATGGAAGCTTCCGATAGCTATCTGTGGGGCGCTTCGAAGCTCTTTGATTCTTCTTCCTTCAGACTCCCTGTCCATGGAAAGTGTTTGTTTGTGGATCGCGTTATATTTTTTACTCTCGTAAATTGCATCTTTAATTCCCGTTTCCTCAAGAGTCATTGATGTATTATCCATAACATCTGATCCATCCGGAATTAAACTCAATGCTGTTTTTTTTGCCTCTTCCTTATTTGCTACAATGTATACTTTTACGCCATTTTTTTCGAGGGATTTTATGGTTTTTTGTAACTGCTTTTCCTCAGCAAGATCTGTATAACTCATATGATATACTATATCTATTAAGTTTCATAAAAGCAAGTACTTACTAAAAAGTAACTATGAAAATGTATAATACAGAATGCTCAACTATTAAGGTAACTCTTAGTGTAATGGGTGGAAAGTGGAAGCCGCTTATTCTATATCTCTTGTATAAAAATAAGGTTTTAAGGTTTTCTGAATTAAAAAATAGAATTGAAGGGATCACTCAGAAAATGCTTACTCAACAGTTGCGAGAGTTGGAAACAGATAGTGTTATTTCGCGCAAAGTTTACAGAACTGTTCCTCCGAAGGTTGAATACTCTATCACAGATCATGGAAGTACGATCATGCCTATTCTTCTTGATATGGAGGCTTGGGGCAAAAAACACGAGAGCAGTCAATAGCTCTAAGCTTTAATATCCTCTCTTTGTTAGTTACTATTATGCGCGTTTTCTACGGCTTCACTTCCCGCCACTTTGTTTGAGAGATTTTGTAAAAGTCTGTTAGGGTAGTAAGAAAGTCTGGTCGGGAGAAAACAGCGAGTGTGGGGAACTGG
>Ga0265293_10008473_pt1 | contig 15213 bp, 28 predicted proteins | sample Munlanlewell138R_FD_192505 | JGI IMG/M metagenome (GOLD analysis project Ga0265293, IMG submission 192505) | Leachate microbial communities from a municipal landfill in Southern Ontario, Canada - Leachate well 138R | ecosystem: Engineered > Solid waste > Landfill > Unclassified | place: Canada...
CACTGGTTGTTATCTCTCCCAAAAGAAACGGACTGCCTGCTGTACCTACCAGTAGCCCGTTAGTTGTTGGCATTAACCAAGTTATGTTATTATTTTGATCTGAAGAGATTGTTACCACAATAGAACAATCGGCAACGATATTACCGCTTTTATCCCTACGATTAAAATTCTCGAAATCTCCAGTAACTGACATCCATACATCCCTGCCTCTTGCAAGACATAGTCTTTCTCTAAAGAATGTAATAGAACTGGGATATCCTGCTGTACTATCCCATGCGGCAAACGCCCACCTTGCAGTAGCGTTGCCACTGCCTACGCACCCTGACGGCAATCTCTCTATTACAGTTGCAGTTGCGGAAGTTGCTGAACCTACGGCTGTGATCTTCACATACCCATAGCCAGCGTCTCTATATTCCCATAAAACGCCGGTATTGCCGTCATACTCCGCACCTTCTGAATGCACAGGCTTAATAGCTCCTGTTGTAGCAGTATTTAAGGCTTCATATGTCTTACCGTCTGACCTTCTGCGATCACCTGCTGTTATACTCTTGCCAGGCTCCCACATCGGCACAACGGAGACGCTTTTTTGCTTGATATAGAAATAAGTATTGACATGAGCTGCTGTGAATATAGAAGCAGAAGCTGTAATTGTTACACCTGTTCCAGTTTCGGCGGAAGCATACACGGTTGTAGTTGTTATGTTCTCATCTTCGAATGGACCCCACGCAAAATCGACATCTGCTATAGTCCAGCTTGTATGACCTGCTCGCACCAGTTTTTTAGGATAATGTGAAGGATGAACAATATATAACGCATCGCCATCTTGAACGAATTTAAGCTGACAAGTTCCATCTGAAGCTGTAAGGTCAGCAGTTGTGTACGGAGATACTATCTCATATGGAACCGCACCGCTCAACAAAATTCCGTGATTGTAATAAAATCTTATGTATTGATTGCCAAATTCTAAAACATAGTTCTGGAAAATATTGTATTCAAATGGTATAAGCCATGTCCTGTTAGCACTGGTCTTAACTTCATGCACAAACCTACTGCCACCCCTGCGAGTTACAGGCCCCTGAACAGTTGGTATAAAGTTTTCAAGAGTGCGGCAGGCATTGGCGTATCTCGCAATATCAACCCTGCCCTCGAGCAGAGGTCCGAACTCTCCGGCATTAAACGCTGTAAGAGCTGGTGATACTCTAGGCATTAGCTCTCCCTCGCTTGCAGCCAAGAACTATCCTGCAAATCAGCAGGAGGGTTTTCCACTGCATCAGCCCTTAGAGCAAGCCTTACAGCTTCCTTATATTCCTTCCATTTGGCATCAAGCTTAGTGTTGCTCTGCGTTATTGGCTCGCAAGCTTCTATAGCCAGCTTGCATGCTAACACCTCGACAAATGACGCATCGTATGTGTTGGCATCCTCTATATCTTTAATATATTTAATATATAGAGGCGGTCCGTAATTACTCGCTATCTTCCTGCCTTCAATCTGGTATTCACTGGTATCAGACATAACACCGCCAGACTGCCAAGCCCCAAAGCCTACGGGATAGTATTCGCTTACTTGTATAACCTTTAGGCAATCAGTTGGAAGTTGGAAGTAATTATTAAAGCCGTATGCAGGTGTTTCTTCCAGCGCTGCAAGAGCCTGTCTGCATATTGCAAAATTCCAATTATGCCGCCTTAGCTCTGCACGCCGGACATTATCCCATATCTCCGACATAACCCTTGCTTGCTTGACATCATCAGCAAGAGATGTAATCCTATCAGCCCCGATCTTTATTAATGCTAAGTTGACTATTGAAATTTGAGATGGCATTATCTGCGCCTCCTGTTTAGCAGCATCATAAACCCATCAGATACGGCAGTTATCACTCCACCTATCGAAGCCCAAAAATTAGCAGCCCAATATCCAGTTGCGAAATACCCAGCTGCAAACCAATGTCTGCCATCGCTATATGCCATTAATCACCATCTCTATTGCAAGCCCAATATGCTTGCTTTTAATGTCAGGATATTGTTTTTTAATTGTTGCGTAAGCATGAGCATGTTTGTATTCATTAGATAGCACTCCATCAATTCCATCTGTTGCATTCACCACCGCCGCAACCTCAGGCAAGATAGTGATTACTTCTTTAGGTATTCTGAATAATCTTAATTTTCTAAGTGCCCATCTCATGCTTAACTCCCAGGATTTAGCGTCATATTTGTTCTATTATTGTTAGCATCAACCACTGCGGTAACTCTTGTGGCTGAACCTGCTGGATTTTTAATAGTCAACCCTCCGTCAGCAGTTATACCAGCAAGAACAGCAAGCATCACAGACATAATCTGCTGCCATGTATAGCCATCTACTGTTAAATCCTTAACAGCTGTTGCTATGGCTGTTTCAGCATCTGATGCGATAGCTGCATCTGTGATAGCTCCTGATGCAAAAGCTCCTATTGGAACACCACCAGCAGCTATTGTGTACCCTGTCTTATCTTCATTAGATGTAACAGTTACTTTCTCACTGTCAAGCGTAGCTTTAACATCTGTACCTGTGAAATTAAGGTTATCAGTCTTAGCTTTTATCGCTGCTACTTCAGTATCTATATAGCCAATAATAGTATCCTGTTTTGTCTCTGTTGCAGGTGCTGCTGGGATATTATCAGTTTTGGCTTTTATAGCATCAGCCACTATATCAACTGTATCTATAAGTGTCTTGAGCGCAGAGTTACCATAAGTACCATTGCTAATAACTCCGTAAGTATCACCAGGCTGCGTGATTATACTAAATGTCTGATTAACTCCTGTTGCATGGACAAAACCGATACCTATAACATCGCCGTTGGTTTCGGCTTGTGTAAATGCATATTTCCATTTCCCATTAGATACATGAGTCAGCGTTCCTGCACCTGCTGCATCTGCTGCTCCATCAATTGCTATTGTCACAGAGACGGCAGAGGTGAGAGGAGAGCCATCAGCCCTCGAGTTCATCTGGCAGAATACAACCTGCCCAGTTGTGTTTTTTATGAACATTAGTTATTTCCTCCCACTATAGAACTTGCCCCAGCCCATGCAGCTTGAAATGCAGTGCCTTCTCCCCCAAACCACCTCAGCCCATCCTCATCAAGGCCGCCGCTGAATGCGGCCTGCCCATATTCGTCAAGCCCCGCAAAAACTATTTCACCGTATTCATTCAGGCCCATTTATATCCCCACCACCCTGCGCCATGAAATACGCTCAACTTTCTTGTATGGGACATAGTAAGGACGATATGAGGCATGAGTTTTCATTGAACCAGCGTTTCCAGGCTCTCCAAAGTATGAACGCATGATTCCATAGAGATCGGAACTGAATGCGCCATAGAACTTTATAGGGGCTTTCGTAAGCACATTAGCCCCACATTCGTAAGCGGGAGTCGTGGAATAATTGTTGCCGTTTATGGGGTTATACGTTGCCACCCATGTGTCCGTGGCAGAAGGATTACCGAGGGAGAGCGTAAAGTTTGTGTCAACCTTCTCGAAGAAGAGGTCGAGATACAACGAGCGTTTGGCATGTGGGTTAAGCCGCGAGTAGAGCACCGACAATGCTTTGTAATCATAGTTGCTATCCGCTTGGTTTGACCAGAGAGCTATTTCAAGGACATCTCCCGCCACTATCCCAAAGAAAGTTGCATTGAGCGTGTAATAGTTATTCGCCGACACCGCCTGTGAGCCTGTTGCGACAGAGCTGCCATTTTTTTTCATTCTCCAATAGACTGTTCCAGCAGTTATAAACTGTCCTGCACCAATTACAGCTGCAAGCAATTTAACGCTATATAAGGACATAGAAAAAGAGGGCAAGTCATTAGTTGTGAGTGTATAACCCACCTGAGCTGTTGCAGGCTCTGATGTAGGCAGTGTAAGAGGAGTGCCAAGAAGTGTCTCTGTAGGTGTAGGATATGTTACAACAAGTCTTTTAAGCGAGCCTACCCTTGAGGTTAGATGTCTCATTATTTAACCTCCAACACTTCTTCGCTGCCTGTATCAAGGCGTACCTGTTCAGCATCAACAGTTTCAGAAAATTCAAGAGTTAATTTATGTTCATCTTCTTGATAACAAAAACCAAGCATTGAAGGATATTTTTCTCTCATCGCTGTATCAAAAACCATAGGGTCAGATATATCAGCCAGTCTTTTAAGCACTATTGTCATTTTGTCTGCACTCCGTCATAGCCGAGCAGCTTCGCTGTTGCTGCAATGTTTTTAACCCTGTAATATTTGCTGTTTGTACAATGCAACGCCTCTCTTCGCATACTTCCAGCACCTAAATCAGAATCTACTTTAATGCTGTTTGTACCATCGTAAAAATAAAGCTCTATATCCCCTTCATAGGAGATGTTATGTATAACCCATTCCACCCCTGATGCAGGCTGCATATCAAGGAAAGCACTTGCTGCTGTTGATGCTATATTACTAACTACATCACCTGCTGCCATTATTCATCACCTCTTTTATGTTTGTAGTTCCTGCCAGTCAGCATGTTCCAAAAACTATGCAGTATATTCTTGTCCGGCTTGTCTTGAGTCATATGCTCGCAGTTGTCGAGCTTACCCTTCGGCACATAGAGGAAATGAGGTATGTACCTACACACCCAAGTACCCCTGAGTCATATATACCCTGTCCAATTCTCTGCATATCGCTTGACCGCATAAAATAGGCATTTCAATTTTCATTCGCCCTCAAGTTTGAGCTTCTGGACTGCTGCTTCAATAGCAGAAAAGATAAATGAGCTTGCGAGTGTTATTCCTTTTGCTGCAAGATCATCCTTTATGAGATTAAACGCAGCCTTTCTTTTTGTGTCTCCGTCAGCATCCTTATGTGTTTCAGCAACTATCTTTACTGCTGCGATAGCTGCTGATGCAAGCGCTGATCCAGCCTGCGAAAGAAACACTTTTACAAAGGGATACAGAAAATCCCAAACCTTAGAAAAAAACAATTTCATTTTTTCTGCAAAACTCATTGCTAAATCCTCCTTAACATGCACCAAGCGGTGTGTTGTCATTGTTGTTATTACTGGCGTTGCTAAACAAACCCTTCATCTTCTTCCATAATCCATTTATCGGAACAGTGATGATCTTAAAACTGACCTTTTTCTTGAGCTGACCTGTATTACGCAGCCAATTATTAAACGCATCATCAGGCCTTTGGTATATCATCTTTCTTCCTCTTGAGCAGGCCAACAATCACCATCACGGCTCCGTATAACACAGTGCCAGCCGCAACCATCTTGTCAAGGCTATCTGTTATCTGTGCGAGTGTATCTGCGCTAATCTCTACTCCAAGCTGTATAGATACAAATGCACCTGCAAGCGCAAGCACAGCACCTATAAAGCGTCTGCTTAATACTGCTGGTCTGTCCTTGCCTGTCTCGTCTTTGTAGGCAGTAGATACATCCTTCAGCAGTCCTACCAGTGGTAAATACTTAAAGATTGCAAACACTCTTTCCTCCTTTGATCACTTTGCCGACCTCGGCAACCCGATCAGCCTCAACAATCCGGTTCAGTCTCAAAGTCAACACCTTCAAAGGTGTTCTCTATGTGCTTATCTACTGCCTTTTCAAAGCATTCAACACAAGCATTATCTGTCCTGCTCGGGTAGCATCGCTGCCCTGAGTGCCTGCATTTTTTGTAAACAGCAAGCGACTCATTAATGAACCTTGCAAAGTTATAGAATGCTCTACTTGTCATACTCAAAGTGTCCTGCATCCCAGCCTACTTTAGAGTTGTACTCTTCGGGCTTAACGCCGAATCTGCCGCCCCATGTACCGCCGAGCCCTTCCCAAAATTCACCTATTGCCCTATACTGATCTGCTGTATAATTCAACCTGCCGTCATCAAGCAAATCATCTAAAAAGCAGACATCTACCGCAAGCCCCTGTATATGCTTGCTGTCCATAGTTTTAGAGGCTTTAAGAGCTATTAACTCTTTCTGTCTCTCTATACTCCTTAGCCATTCCAGCACTACAAGCGGAGTACCGAGTCGTTCTGCTTCTTGCAATAGTTTTGATACCATTAGCCAAAACCTTGACTGCTTTTCTCTTAGTGTCATAACTTACCCTTTAGCCAGGACTGCTAAAACGCCAGCAAGGTTGCTAATGAGCAACAGTATAATAGCCCAAAACTTGTTTTCCATCCCTTTGATCTTTTGTTTTAGCTCATCTATGGCATCATCGATGCTGTCGTGTCGGAGCTTACATATCTGTGCATTAAATTCATCAGTCAATCCCCTGCCCCCCCCTATTTCCTCAAGATAAGCGTTACGGATAGGTTTGTTGTAGCATCCCCTGCTGTAACATTAGGCATTATATATCTTGTAAGCTCCGATACTTGCTCAATACTTGCAGCAGTTTTTTCTATTGCATTGCCCTGCGGGTCTGTCAGCGATACATAGTTGGTGCCGTCATTACTGCCCTGAATTTTAATTGTACCGCCTGTTCCAAATGTACCTGCTATCTGTGCGCTCTTATCTGCCCCCCTAACGATCTCAACCGCTGAACCTGTATCACCATTAAGCAGCCCAGTCCATGTAACAGAGAAACAGCCAGCTTCTCCAAGTGCTGTTATAGTTGCTGGTCTTTCAGCCATAACTTACCCCCCCTTAACTCGGTAGTGAGCTATCGCTGATAATTGCCTGCCTGATAGCCTCAAGAGCCATAATCACCTGCTTAGTATTGTCAACCTTTGTCAGATCAACCTGCACCTCTATGCCAAGAGTTCCAGACGCATCGCCGATTGTTACATCAGCATCTGTCTGCGCTCCTTTATTGCAGCCGTAATATTTACTTGCCATTTATATCACTCCTATTTGTAGAGATAGAGCAGGATACCCCCCCTGCCCTATCTCTCATGTTTGGTTTATACTGTGTACCTAACCTTGAGTGTTACAGTGCCTGCTGCATCTGATGCACCTGTCAGGGTTGCCGTAATGTCATAATCAAGCATAGGGTCTGCAGATAGACCTAAAGCTGTGTATAGAGGCTTCTCTGCGTCATCGATATTGAATACTCCGCTTTCATGTGTAATATCGCTGGCAGTAAGCGCCCCATCTTTCAGCGATACAGCCGACGCAAAGAAGTCAGCATCTACAACCGCACCGCCGTCCTCTGCTGTTCTATACAACCCGAAATCAGCTGTGGTAGTGGTACCTATATCATCTGAATACAGGAGTACCTGAGTTATTACAGCGTTGCTTGGCACTCTTACAAACCTGTAAGTAGAGCCAACATCCTTAGTTGTCGATACTTCGATTGTTGCAACCTTAATGCGTTCCATTGCGCCGTCAATCCTTGAATTGTTGACAGTTACCGGAGTTGCATCAGCATTTGTTATGTTGTTTGATTTTAGAGCTTCAGTAGCCATTATCTATCCCCCTATTCCCTGCACCATATTTTTACTGCTTTCTTCTCTTCAAGCCTCGTTGCACCTATAGACATCATCAGGTACACTTCCCAAGGATTGTTCTGTAGGTCTTTCCTGACATCGATATCAGCGACAACATCCTTCCAGATACCGATATACATACCCGACTTTGCCCACATAGGAACCTGCCTTGATGTACCTGCTGCATCGTCAGTTCCGTTGGTTAGTCGTTCGCTGTGTACGAAGTTGATGCCGTTCCAATACTTGAGCTTGCCTTCATCAAAAAGAGGCTTAGAATTGAACTCAGTGCTTACAACCTGAATTTCATTGTATAGAGCCTCTTCCTGTGCTGCTGTGATAGCGCAATATATAGGGTCAAACTCCAGATCGACCTCATTAGCTGTCAGTATCCTCTTGGCTCTGAGCAGTTTCTCAACATTCAAGTTCGATGCTGTGCCGCCAAGTGATACAGATACCACCTGATTGGTTGTATCAAAGCTGGTTGAAGTACCGCCCTGCTCTCCTGTCTTGGCTGTACCAAAAAGAGCAGCTACAAACTCATCGTCTATGGCTCTACCCATTGCATAGAGTGCATTTGTGTAGTAGCTTGAGTTGTAATTGTCAAGGCTGGTTTTGAGCAGATCAAAGCTATCGGCAAGCTGTGAACTGTCATAGTCCACTGGGTATACCCAACGTCTGTCGATAGGCGCATCCTGCCTTGTTTTAGGGCCAAACCTTGAAGTGACCTTGTTAGCTGCTATCGAACCGATCTGATCAACCGGCGACGCCATTTTGCCGGAATGCGGCCCCTCCATACAAAGCCCCCTAAACTTAGAGCCCTTCTGCTGAAGAAGCAGCTGAATTGTGTTGCTGAACTGAATCGCATACTGCGATGGTAGATTGATAGACATATTGTCCTCCTGTTCTTAAAAACAAACTTCTGAACTCTTGGGCTTGTCTGTCTATCAACTTCCTGACAGGGCCGCTGATACTGCTAACTTCAATCAGCGGGTCTTATGACTTGTCGCTATTACTGAGCCTCTTGCCAGTCAATATGAAAAATTCATATTTACCGGCTAATTCCAAAACTTGCTCTGCCTCTATTTTTTTTGCATTAGCAAGCTCCAAGCTCTTAATCCTGATGTTTATACGATCTACCTGATCTAACCCTTTGCCAGCATCTGCTGAGGATATAGCTCCGGTATCCTTTGTGTTCTTAAATCTCACTTTCCACCTACTATTGACATATTCAACGCCTTCCACTTATCAGTGGCTTCCTTGTCGCCATTGAGTAGCTTGCGTTGAAACTCTTTATCATTTCTCAGGCTCTCTATTTCTGACTTAGCTGCTGACGGAGACATCCCCCCCATGCCTGAACCTGCGCCAATACCAATACCCCTATCTTCACCCAGTCCTTTGCCTATTTCCGCAAACATTCTGATAGCTCTCTCGGAACCTATGGCACTCTTAATCTTCCATATGTCAGATTCGTTAAGCCCTAAATCCATTACCAGCCTGCCGCCCTGCTCAATATAAGAATCAAACTCTTTGCCTATCTCACCTCTAAGTTTTGCAAGGGCATTATCATTTTCTGTTTTTACTCTTTGCTGATCTGCTGCCATTGCCTGTCCTGTGTACTCATTCCATTTTGCTGCTAATTTTTCGGCTGCTCTTTGAGGTATACCTGCCTCATGAAACCATGTACTTGCCACCTTTGCAAACTCTCCGCTGTCTCCTTCGGGAAGCGGCAATTTATATTCCGCCGCTGATGTCGGCCTACCTAACCTATTCCATACAGCATTCCACCCCTCAACATCTGCATCATCCTTTGGTAGCCTCAGAAGCTGATCCTTTGGTGCTCCGATAAACTTCTCAAGCTCTCTGTAAGAATGTATAGCCTTCTCCGGCGCATCCCAACCTTTGGTCTCTACAAATCCTTTTAATCCTTCATCACTAAAGCTGTCATACCATGTTGTCTGCTGCTGCTGTGTTCCGCTCGAATTATCCTGTTCTGCAGGGTTCGGGTTCTGGATTTCACTCATTAGTTACTGCCTCCTTCTGGGCTTCTCCGAGCCTGAATATATCAGCATCCGACATATGCAGATGCGCTTGTATCCTTAGCCACACCTCACGCCTGCCATCTGCTTTGGCTGACGCTATCGGGTCAATTACTCCTCTAACCGGGCTGAATTTAGCGGTGCTTTTGAGCGCATAACAGAATCGGGCTAAATCAATCAAAACAACCTCTGCATCAATTCCGTTCTGAAATACCTGTCTGTATGCCCTGCGCCGTTTTAGCACTTTGTCCAAAAAGTTCATTTATACCGCTCCTGCAAGCTGCTGTGATTCCATTAGCCCCTTCATGCTCTGAGTTACAACCGGTGCAGCCTGCAATAGCTGCTGTGCTTGTAATGCTGCTGCTTCTTGTTCTTCAAGCTCTCTGATTTTCTCAGGCGAGCGGAGTAATTTCTGCGGTACTCCGTTTATATCGCTTAATTCTCTTGCGATTTCGATAGGGTCGAATACCTTGAGTACCGCTGGATCAATCTGGGCTAAGGGAGTTACAGCCTCAAGGGTACGCATAATAGCTACACCTTCATCTGCTCTTTGTGCCTTAGCCAGTGGTGATGTATATTCAATGTCTATTAGGTCAACACCTGCGTCGATTAACACTTGCGGCATAGGCGGTAATGCTCCAGCCCTTGCAAGTATATCAATCTCTCTTTGTATCATAGGGCCTAAAAATTCTGATTGAAGCCTGCCGCCAGTAGGAGCAAGCAGCGCTCCTTTTTCTTGCGCTCTGATCATTGCTTCTGTTGCTGTCATCGTTGGGGTTTCTACAAGTATTTGAAATAAAGTTACCAAGAATGCATCGTTGATGATTTGACGCTTCTGGTTCATTAGTTCCATTCCAATATCGAATCTGTGCGAGCCTGTGTTTAGTGCTTTGACAAGATCGGTGCCGTCATGACTCAATGTGCCGTAATTAAGCGCTCCTGATCTCAGTGAAAATGGCTGTAACGCGCCATCGTCAGCTAATAGAAGCGGGGGGTCAACGGCTTTTTCAGCAGCTCTTATTATTGTCCTACTCATCGCATTGAGCATCTTGATGTCAGGTAGTATTGTCATAGCAGGTGATCTGCCGTATATCTCTCGTGGTGCTGTAACATTGCGTCCTATCGCATACGGGAATGTCCTAAATCCGCTCTCTACAATCAGGTGTTTATCAGCTATAGCCACATATGCCGAATATATAGGCATTCCCTTGTAATCCTTGCGCCCGGGCTTTATGTCCTCATTAGGCATAACAGCGTGGATAAACTCGAACTTAGCTGTCTCTTTCTTTTTGTCATAGGCGTCTTTAACTCTTTGGGAACATTTGTCATAACCGAACATCTGCACAGCCTGTCTTGCTGTCAATTCAAACTTGCGGAATACTATATCAACAACGCCGCTTGCATTTTCTGAGTAGTATGTTTCTCCCAAATGCACCGCCCTATATATCAAATGCTTGCCGGGGTTTTCTGTTATAAACATAGAGGAACTGCCAAATGCGCCGTTGCTCATATAACACTCATGTATCTGCGACGCAAAATTAGCTTGTGCAGCATACCTGCTACGAAATAGAATGCTGGTTACCGCATCGAGATATACCTTGACATCGTGTCGCTCTGATAGGTCGTCGTCAGATACTGTCAACCTGTGCCATTTCTGTGTTCTTGGGGTTAGCATAGATTCGATAGCTGCCGCATACCTCTCAAGCGCAAGAGCTGCCGTAGCGTCAAACATCTCGTAAGTGTTACGCTGTCCAGCTGTTCCTTTAGAAGTAAAAAACGCCTGCCTTGGAAATACACGCTTTGCGATCTCTTCCCAATGAGACTCCCATGTTGCCCGATCTGAAGATAGTTCATCGCATCTGCGGATTAGCTCTGACGCTCTGTCGTCCATTATGCCCCTAACAGGGTTTTGCGCCCTACATCATAGTTATTGAGATCCTCTTTAGACTGACCCATAACTATATTTGCCGCTCTGCCTCTGCGTTTGCGTAGCTCATCTTCTGTAGCCTGTGCTGCAGCTGCATCGTCGGCTGCTTGATCATACCTTGGTGTCTCCGGTATAGGTTGAGGCTCCGGTATAGTCGGCATTTTGGGTTTGCTGAATAATGCTGCCATTTATCTATCCTCCTGCTATGTTAGTTGATATGTCATATCAGCATATGCAGGTCTACGGTTATTTACCTGCTGCCATGCTGTATTATGTTTTGGCTCTCTGTACCCTTGTGCCAGATACCGCATAGCATCAGCACCATGTGATGACCAGTCATGCAACGGCGATTGTTTATAATCTTGCATTTTGTCATCCCAAACTCGTTGATATTGTTTAAGGGCATCAAGCAGACGGGCACATTTTTTAGAGTCAATATAGACAGACGGCAGGAACATTCTGACAGCCTGTATGCCGTCCTGAATGTCGGTGCGTGGTAGAACTCGGCAGGGCTTGATACCCATATCAGTCAATATCTGTCTTGTAGTCATACCTGTTTGCAATGACCCGCTATCCGCATCGTGCGGTAATATGTGTTCGTGATAGAGATATCCCTTGTCTTTAAGCACCTGCGCATAATGCGCCAATGACACGCCTGACGCCTCATAGTAATCTATTACTCTCAGCTCTCTACCTACGGTCTGGCAGAATACTATTGCCGTGCTGTCTCCGTATCCCAAATCCCATGCAGTAGTAACTGGATGTTTGGGGTCATAAGGCACGCTGGTGATCTGCTCTCTTTTTTCCATGTCAACGATTGTTTTGCCGTAATAGCTACCCCTCACGGCAGTAGCGAACGAGCAGTAAAACTCCTGCTGTATCATGTCGTCATCCATGCCTGCTGATCTCTCTGCCTCTATGGCTGTCATATTAATCGCCCTTGTGTCATCGACAGTTAGCAGCTCGGAAAACCAACCCTCTGAATGTTGCGCCATCTCATACAGCCTCAATCCGTGGTTGCGTCCTCTCGGAGTGTAGATAAACAATGCCCAGCCGTTATTTTCTGCAAGTATAGGCCTGATGTAATCCCACGCTGCGGGATCTGCTATAGAATACTCGCTAAATACCACGCCCCGTGGATTAGCTCCGACTAACGAGTTATAGTTGTCAGAGCCGACACACTGCCATATTGAGCCGTTAACCAACTCTATCTTCATTTCTTGGTCATTGACTTTGTTTCTGATTTGCGGGGGAAATGCCTGATCTATTATGCGTCTGCCTGCACTGTCTATATTATCCCAGACTATTTTGCGCACCTGCCGCTGTGTAGGCGCCATGTGCCAATACAGCCCCGGGGTCTGCACTGCTTGTGCAGCCGTCCAATTAATCGCTGTGCTATCCTTGCCTGATCTCCTATGCCACACTGCAACAGCTCTCTTACCGCCCCTCTCTAGATAGTTCCACAGCGGGAGCTGATATGATCTAGGCTGCCAGTTATTGGGGATTATGACCTTGTTAGCCATCTTCTGTTGTCCCCCCGAACCTAACAACCTCTATCGTTATCGCTCCTGTATGCTCAACTCTACTATTGGGCGGTGTTATAATCCCATGTACTGCCATTATCCCTGTTTTGATTTTCTGTGCTTCTGCAAACTCAGACATATTTTTTATCTTCTTCGGGAAATACTCGTTCTGCAATTCCTGCAGACGAAATGCGAGTGCTTCGTCTTCGCTCTTCAACCTCTCTCTCAGTTGATCTATTTTGTTGCCTTTCTTCATATTTCTATTTTACCCTTATAAATCAATAATGTTAATACGGAAATAATAAGGGAATAATAAGGGAATAATAAAGAATTTACAAAATTCTTACAAAAAAGCATCTTCTTTTTTATGGGTGCCTTTGTTTTTTTCTACTTTGCCTATAATCCAAAGTTCTATCGCATTGGTAGTAGTCAATATCGCCCCTTTGACTTTTGCGTAAGGCAGGTTCTCGGAATCCGCCCACTCCATAGCGGTCTCTGCGTGACAGCCGAGGTAATCAGCGATTTCCTTCCAGCCGTTCAATACTCTGGATTTTGTGCAGATCACAGAGTCACCCTGAACTTTAAGACTTCATCTTGTAGGGGGATGAACTTAACTAATTCCGGCACTTGCGACATATCACACTCGATTATGAGCTTGATGCCATTATTTTTGGAAACCTTGATAAAATCCCCTGCGGTCTGGACTATGCCCTCAAATTCTATTGCTATTTCTTCTGCCATTGTTCATCCCTCTTAATCCTGCCGAAATATACACCAAGGGCTATAGCGTCGGCCTCATCATCCGTCACTTTGCGCCCGAGCATCTGAGCTGCCGCAAGCTGATCCCATCCTTTGACTCTATTGCCCTTCCAACGCTGCGGTGTTACCTCATAGACCGATACGCCCCAGTCGGTTAGTGTCTGCGTCAGCACTCCGACTGCTCGGGACAGCTTCAAGAGCGCATCAAGGTTAATAAGTTTACCGCCCCTGCCCTGCGTTCTGGTATATGGGATTGAGGCCGGTATCTCCACGATGGCTTGCTTAATCGCTCGTTCCTTACTGCCCAGTATATGCCGGAGCTTGGCTTTAAGGGCCGTCTGTTTCTCAAGGACTGAGCCTTGCTGCGGAGTCCTGATTACGCCAGAGTCGATAAGCCCAGCCTCGGAGTATATAGCATACCCTGTCTTGTTCAGGCTCGGGTCAAGCGCAAGATACATGAGCAACCTCTTTGATGCTGTCTGTGAGCTGCTTGGTGTTATTATCTAAGGCTATCTGCTTATTGACCCATGATCGGGCTTTCTGTTCATTGCCGACATATGTCAGACACTCATGCGCCCGGCCTGATGCTATATAGCCGTGGGTCTCATTGTGTAGATCATGCCTGCCATAGAGCTTGACTGGAGTCTGCATACCCTGCTGCTGCTGAAAAGCCTGATACATCTTCAGGAAGTCTTTTCGCGCCCATTTCCACTCCTCAAGTGTCATCTCGCAAATTCCTATCCAGCCGTTATGGAACGAGTTGATAACCCGATGAATTACCGGGTCATCGAAGATCACAGAAGTATAACCGCCGACCTCCCTGATTGCTTTCTCCACTTTGTCAAGTGCAAGCAGGGCTTGATCTTCGGGTTTGCCGTTAATGTGTTCAAAGATGTCGGCTGGCAATGGCATTTTTGTATACTGTCTTGTTGATAATATTGAGCCGACTGCGTTCTGAAAATCACTATCGCTTACATTCTGGAGTACACGATAATACGCCTTAAGTAGTATTTCGGTAATATCTCTTTCGTAGGTTTCCCCTAATAGGGTCATACCTTCTGCAAAAACCTCTTGACTAAGCAATTTTAACCCCCTCTTTGTTTTTGTTCATCCAATTTGTAATGGTTGACATATTCTTTTCTGTGCGTGATGATACTATCCCTCTATCTGCAAGCCCTATCCTCTCGTTCAAGTAACCCTCAAACTTATTACCAAAGAGTGTTTCGGGCCGTATAAATTTATTCATCTTCGGATCGTGTAGCCATGTTGTAGTTTTGTTGTCTATCACCTTTTTGAAATCATCAAGCCTAAACCCTTCGTTCCATCGAGCATTAATCAGGTCTTTGTTTTTTTGCGTGTTCGGCCTATACGAACAACCAGACTTTTCGTTGAGGTATTGGATGATCTCTTGGTATGGGATGGAGATGCTAATTTTAGAGGCAATCGCACTGTCTTTGTCTTTTGTCTTTAATTGTCTTTCTTTAAATATAGAGTCGATTGTCATTTTCGACAACCATTTATTGTCATTTTCGACAACCCCCCCGTTGTCATTTTCGACAACCCCC
>Ga0265293_10008474_pt1 | contig 15212 bp, 15 predicted proteins | sample Munlanlewell138R_FD_192505 | JGI IMG/M metagenome (GOLD analysis project Ga0265293, IMG submission 192505) | Leachate microbial communities from a municipal landfill in Southern Ontario, Canada - Leachate well 138R | ecosystem: Engineered > Solid waste > Landfill > Unclassified | place: Canada...
TTTTTGTTTAATTTTAAAAACAAGCAAAATTACTAAAGCTAAAAATAAAATGGCGACACTTGTTAGAATTAATTTCTTTTTCATACCTTTTATGATAGCTCTTTTATCTAAAATAGTATAATTACTGTATTTGCGACAATTTTTCTATAATTATCATAAAAACCTTATAAATAAAGGGTTTTATTGCGACATTTTAAAAGCCTGTGTGCGACTTAAATATTAGAACTAACAATATTTTCTTTAATAAATTTATTATACCACATCCTAGATTCAAAAACAGCGAAATGGGTTCTAACCAATATAAACCAATAAAATCAAGGGTTTTCGATAAAATATCACAAATATCCCAAAAATGTTCGAACCGCTTTGTAACTCAAAATATCTCTAATATTCAAAAAAACGAGCATTTCTGCTCGCTTTTGTAAACTTGCTCGCATACAGGGATAGCTTCCGAATTTGGGTGGCTAACTATAAAGAAAAAAAGGAACTATTTAACTTTTCCTGATCTTAAATATTTTATTCAAAAAAAATTATCCTAACCCCCTTTTCCTTAATGTCATCCTCGCTAAACCATAAATCTTATAATTTAAACTTTCTTAAATAAGTAACTTTTTTTAAAAAGTATCTCTGTTGCATGCCTATCTTTCAGATCGGCCGAAGTCCACTCCTCTAAAACCAGGGTATCCCTTGGCTCAACTCCAAAATCATTAAGACGAAGCTCGTGTTTCTTTTTTCCGTCCACAATATCTTAAAAATATTCAGAGATAACTTTTTTAACAACTGCTTTAGATATGTTTTATCCTTTTAATAATTGTAAAACTATTTTAACCATTTTTTCTTTGTTTTTTGGATCACTTTCAGCTATAAATAAAGTTAGCGCTGTTAAAGCTGAACTAGGGTTAATTATAAGTATTATTATAGCCTCATTGTTTCCGGTATTAACAGTTATATCGCATAATAGCTCTTTATCGCCGCTTGCAACCATTGCTGGTTGTTATTTAGTTTCGTCAATATTTTTTGCGGCGTTACTTACAAAAAATAGAAAGTGGAAAAAAAATATCAAAAAAGTCAGCGCATTATGAACCGTACCCCAAAAAGTAGACACGAAACTGTCTGCTTTTTTTGATGGTCAAGAAAAAGTAGGCTATAATAATTTAACCAGAAAAGTATTAAAAGATAAAATTTTTTTAAAATAAAAACAAGCTTCATTAATTATAAAGCTTGTTGAAGAAAAAATTTCCTTGTTCTGTCTAGAATATATCCATATAGCCAACCTAGAGCCAAATTATCTGCTAAATAAATAGCAGCGGCCAACAAAATTCTTTGGTAGTCTAAACCTATAATTAAAGCGGCAGTAGCATATATGGGGATTTGATAGGTAGAGAGAGCAACGGCATCAGCTAACCCTTTGGGAAGATGCTGTCGAAAGAAATCAATTAAATAATCAAGCACAAATAGGAATGTATAACGAAAAACGATATATATTCCTCTTGTGCCCATCCATTCGCCCCAATTCAAACCGAGAAGATATTTCTCGTAGAATATAGTTAGAGCGAAGGTTATGAGGCCATAGATTATAGTGGCCACAATATTATCCCTTGCTCGGGACAGAATGGTTTTTTTCATTTTTTTCAATTTTTAAGGTAAGAATGTATTACATCATAAATAATAGTATTTGTAAAATAAAAACAGGCTTTAAAAGCCTGTCGACTATCTACTTCACATTTAAAAAGCGTTAAAATATAATTAGAGCTATTTTGTACCAGTTATAATCCACCTACCTCTTTCTTCTAAAAGGTGCAAATCAATCTTTAAAAAATCAGAAAACATTTCTTTTATCTCTTCCCTAGTGAAAGAACTGTGGGGTAGTCCTTTTTCTGGCCCAGAAAGTGGTATCCTAGTACCAGGCTCTATTTCTCTATGATTGGTCATCGTAGTCCAATGTGCGCCCCCCTCATTATCTGGCAATGTAACAAAAAAATATCCACCGGGCACAAGAGTTTCATAAATCTGTTTTATTGCTTTACTAACCTGTGCTTTTAAACCATGGTGTATGGCAGCGATCGAGATGACTAAATCATACTGCGACTTAGGCAGCGTATGCTCATATATATCAACGGCTAATATTTTTGAATCATCATTTAATACCTCTCTAGTCATTTCAACTGCCGTTGGACTTGAATCAATCCCCTCCGCCTGAAAACCTAAACTTTTTAAAAATACTAAATACTTTCCATTGCCGCAACCAATATCTAAAACCTTTTTTACTTTAAAATCATGTTTTTGAATAAACTCTAAAAATTCTGGAATTAAACCTGTTTGTAAGGTAGTATATTCTTCACCGTCTCTTTTGTATTTTGTATATATATTCTCCCAAACAGTCATATTTTTATTATTATTTTATTTATTGAACAGTAAAATAATCAAATAATTTACATCAACGGACTAATTATTTAGATTGAATAATCCCATCTTTAAGATAAATTACTCTATCTACATATTTTTTATCATCAGGCTCATGGGTAACCATTATAATAGTCTGCCCTATTTTTTTATTAAGCTCTCTAAATAATTTTAGAATTACAACGGAAGATTCAGTATCAAGATTGGCCGTTGGCTCATCAGCAAAAAGAATTAACGGCTTGTTGACTAAAGCTCTGGCGATGGCCACTCTTTGTTGCTCGCCACCAGACATTTCTTTGGGTAAGTGATGCAATCTATCACCTAAACCAACCTTTTCTAAAATTGACGTCGCTTTTGCTATATACTCGCCCTTATTAAAACCTAATAACATAAGCGGGAGATAAACAGATTCTAGAGCTGTTAATTCGGGCAATAAAGCGTAATCCTGAAAAACATAACCTAATTTCTCTAAACGGAAACGCGCTTTTTCTTTTTCAGAAAACAAAACTATACTTTGACCTTCAATTATAATTTCACCACTAGTTGGAGAATCTAGAAGGCCTAACTGATGCAATAATGTAGACTTACCAGAACCACTCCTGCCCATCAGTGCCACAAATTCTCCCTTTTTTACCACTAAATTAACGTCTTTAAGTGCGTTAGTAGGTATTCTGCCCAAATATGTTTTTTTTAAATTTTTAACTTCAATAATCATAAATTCCATGTTAAACAGACTCTAACCCCAAAGTGATGTTAGTATACTTTCTTTGGCCCCACGATAGGCTGGAAAGAATCCGCCAATTAGAGCTGCCGCCATTAAACTTAAATTGCTCGTTTTTATAACATCAAAAGTAACTTTAAGTGATACCCATCCAACTGGAAAATCTAAAGGATTAGATAAAAAATATGGCCGTATAATAAATAATATTGTGGCAGCGCCAATAATGATGCCAACTAAGCCATAAAACAAAGCTTGAATAACAAAATGTAAAACTATAGTTCCCCTGGTCATGCCAATAGCTTTAAGAATGCCAATTTGTTTCCTTTTATTAACCACGCTTACAAAAATAATAATAAAAATGGTTATTCCAGCCACAACTGTGCCGATCACACCTAAAATTATACTAATCATATCAAAGCTACTGCTAGCCCCCGAGGTAAAGCCCATTAATTCGCTCCATTTTTTAATATCCTCTTTCTTAAAGCCCAAACTTCTTATTTCTTCAATATACCAATCTTCACCACCAACAACCTGGGTCTTAACTAATATTTCAGAAGCTTGATTTCTAACCTTTAAAACAGATTCCATTTCTTTTTCAGTAATAAAAACTGTTTGGTCCATGGCCGTGCTTTTAGTGCTAAATATGCCCTTAACCTCATACAATCTTTTTATGCCGTTTGCAAAAGTAACATTAATTTTGTCCCCCACAGACACGCCTAAACTTAAGTACTCAAGATTTCCACCATGGCCACCAGACACTTCTTTGCCAATTAATATCTTATTTGTGTCCCTCTCTTCCAAATAAGAGCCCTCGATAATAGCATCATGAATTTTAGTGACATTTTTTTCGTCTATTGGATTAATAGACTTGAGAGCCCACTGCCCCCTTTTAATATCTTTACCATCATTAAATGCATCATACTCAATAACGGATTTATCTATATAATGTGCAGAGCTACCAACAACCCCAGGGATGCTTTTTATCATACCCATAGCCTTATTATCAATATAACGATCATCTGGCGAAGGTTCTATAACAATATTAGCATATTGATAATCAATTGCTTGTTGATTAATTGCCTCTACTATTCCTCCAAAAATTGATGACACAAAAACTAAATTAACATAAGCCAATGTCATAATTAAAATTGTCATCAATAATGTTCCTTTATTGCCTCTCTTTATCGAATTAAAAGCTAAAAAGAAAGCTGTTTTTACGTTCATAAATTATTAAGATTGTTTAAATCAAGCGAACTATTATTATAGTATCATAATTAACGTATCATTATTAGAGCCATTTTAAATTTCTCTTTTGCCTTCAGTTCATGAATTACGTCTAACGGCAAGATAATAACCTCTCCTTTGGTGACTTTAAACATCTTGCCGTCTATAAATATTTCAGCGCTACCATCGAGGATGTAAACCAAAGCATCAAAAGGAGCTTTGTGCTCACTTAACCCTTGACCTGCATCAAAGGCAAAAACCGTAATAGTTCCTGATTTTTTCTGAATTATTTCACGACTCACAATAGAACCTTCTTGATAATCAACCATCGCGGAAAAATTATAAACCTCGGCTGCATTTATTTTAAGCATATTATTATAAAATTTAAAATTATTTAATTATTTTAATTTCTAAGAGATGGTTCCTGTTTTTTTATTTAGAATATTTTTTAAAAATACATACACATAATCTAGTATTTTGTATCTCTAAAAACAAATAGCTTTTCTTTAAAATCTACAACTCTATTTTTCCTGATTTCAATTCCTTCTTGCTTGAGCATATCTCTTTTTTTGTTTGGACTATAAGCAAACCCCCCTAATAACCCCGCACCGGTCACAACTCTATGACAAGGAACTTTGGGGGCAAAAGGATTTTTATTTAAAGCATTGCCAACGGCTCGATAGCTTTTTGGGCGACCAATATAACGAGCAACCTGACCATAGGTAGATATTTTGCCTTTAGGTATTTTCTTGGTCGCCTGATAAACTAGATTTGCAAAATTACTAACTACTTTCATGTTGATTTATTTAGTATTTAGGCTCTTCCTCTTCTTGCTTAGCTAATTCATTAACAAAGCGAGCCAGAACATACAAAAGACTCGATAAACGATTCAGATAAGCCAGTACCAAACTATTTACCTGCCGCTTGTCAATCTTTTGTAATTGCAATGCCCTTCTTTCTGTTTTTCGAGCTAAAGTCCTCGCCACATCAAATAACACACTTAACTTACTACCGCCACTTAAAATAAAACTTTTTTTGGGCTTTATTAATTTACTGAGTCTATCAATAATTTCTTCAGTTGCTGTAATTAGGTTTACATCAATAACAACCTTAGCCTCGGCAAAATATGCCTGACAAATAAAAAGTTGATTCTGAATATTTTTTACAATCTCTAATATTTCTGGCAAGCTTTTGGCTTCGACAGCACATAAACCCAACCAGGAGTTTAATTCGTCTAAAGAACCAAGGACTTCAAAAATATAATCACTTTTTATTATTCGAATTTTGGGGTTAAGTAAGTTTGAGGTGCCATCATCCCCTTTGCCAGTGTAGTACATAAACTTATAAATTTAATTAGTTTAGTTTAATTCACAGGCACCCCCAGCACAAGCTAATTCTTTTTTAGCTTCCGTTTCGTCGTATTTTTCATAACTTACAATTTGCGCAAAATCCATATTTTTGAACTTACCAAGTAATTCCTCATACTGCTCTTTATTTATTTCCTCGTAGGGAGCTAATTCATAGACATGGTTACTGCGTGGCAGAAAAGATAGCCCGCCAACAATCTCCCAATTTTCATACACCCAATTGGCAACCTCGATCCACTCATTATCGGCCACCGAAACTGTGACTGAAGGGTTATGCTCGGTATAATTTAACTTAACTTTTTTCCAATGCTCTAGCTGATCAAGAGCTTTAATGTCATTACTACAAATAGATCCCTCAGGAGCTTTTACCGGGAATTCGAAAACAAGGGTCGTCGCATCTTCAAGTAATTGACCGACCTCGGGCTTATATGAGACACCCTGATCTCTTAACATTTTAAATAGAGAGTCGGTCGCAGAAATTCTAACACGGCGAATATAATATGGAGCATAACGGGCATGCATTCCGGAAGCGCAGTCAACTAATTGAGAAACCGTACCTGAGGGCTTCACACAAGTAATTGAAGATGATGGTGAAACATTGAACTTCTTAGCATAAATTTGATTAACCTTAATTGCCTCTTCTTTTAGCTTGCGCAAAATATTGACATCGCGACTAGCACTAGAATCCCATTGTCCGGTAACGGACACCCCTAACAATCTTTCGGCTTCACAGTTACTACCCCAGTCTTTCGATAAATAAGGAAAATTAGTTAGGGTGGATTGATAAGTTCCTAAAATAGCAGCTAATTTAATTTTTCTTAGCAAGGATGCTTCAGTATCATCAACACGGGCCACCACCTCAGTTAAATTACAAAATTGCTTTGATTGTAGAATAATTTCGCCACAAGGATTTGTTCCCATTTGTCCAACAATAAATTGCCCAGTAATATCAAAGTAGCCTTTCTTTGCTCGCAATAAATTCAATCTACGTTCCGGCATAGTCTTAACTAAAGATCCACGATTAAAAATACCTCTTTCCCCTGAGCCTGATTTAATTAGAGCAATCCACTCACTTAAAAATTCCTCATTGCTCGGTTTTTTTAAATAAACAGCTGAGTTATTAGCTAAACTTCTTTGAGGTTCCACTATATAAAATTGACCCTTCTTGGCATCACGAATCTTATCATCATCTAAATCAGATAATGAAATCATGGCGCTTCTCCTGACCCCACCAGACACAACACAATAACCAATCATGCAAATAATATCATGCAAATCAATGGTGCGTAGCCGCCTACCCTGCCTGGCCAACATTTTTTCTTTGGTAAAATCCAAAAGCTTTTTTAAAGGGTCCGGTCCAGAACTTTTGCCTCCCATAGTTTTTAATCGAGCACCCGCTGGTCTAAGTTTAGAATAATCAAAATTAACATCTTTACCGTCAGCCCAAGTCTTCATCCCCAGCACTAAAGCATCAGACCAGCCTTCTTTATTATCAGGAATAATAAAAGTATCTAATCTTTCACCAGTTTGTGTGAGAATTTGCGGAAATTTTTCTACATTTTGACTTTCCACTGACCAACCAACGCCAGTACCACACATAGAAACATACATTATCTCAGCGATGTCCTGAAAGCTCTCAGGAGCGACATAAGAGCAATTATATGCACAAACGTTGGTTCTCTCAGCTGCTTTACCAGAAAATTGTAACAAACGCATAGAAGGCATTACTTCTTGTTTTAGAATAGCCTGCTTTAACTCTTCATATTCATTTTCATCTAGAGCCTGGCCTAAATTATTTTTCATATACTCCATGTAACGACCGACCGTTTCAATCCAAGTTTCTCTTCTTTGCTCATTTTCTATCCAACGAGAATAACTGCGGTAGAAAATAAATTCAGACAAGGGATTCTTAAAATACTTTTTACTCTCATCGGTTAATTTTTGGACATGCTCTGGCACTTCCTTTCTTTTAACTCTTAACTCGGTTCTTTTTTGTCGATACAAAATATAAGCCTTAGCTACTTTTGCGTATTTATTTTTTATTAGCTCTTCCTCAACTAAATCCTGAATCATTTCTACGTGAGGAACAAAATTTTCAAGCGAAGAAAATCTTTCAATTTTAATTAGATCAGATTCTACTTGCCTACTAATCTTCTCGGCAAAGCCATTTAATTTTTCACCGGCCCCCTGAAAAGCCTTGGCAATCGCCTGCTCAATAAGTTCACGTTTAAAGTCAACAATTTCGCCACTTCTCTTTCTAATTTTTGTTATTTCAATGATATTTTTGTGCATAATAATATTTATTTAAGATTGCCTACATTAATTTAATTAGAAGTCACTAATTTTTGCTTAATATAACTTAGGCTCAACTTAGGATTAGTAACAAATGATTGATAAATAGCTGAACTAAAAACAAGAGCGAGTGAAACATTACCCAATAAATGGTAGAGGGTAAACATTGCCTGACCAGTTAAAGCTTCCATAAAAGTTTGATGGAAAAATAAAGGGCCAATGGTTAGGCCGGTTAAAGCATCATATAATAAAGTTGCATAAATAGCATGAACAGCAAAATTTATAGGTGTGCCCTTTCTGTTTTTAAAATACCAATGAGAGAAAAGGGCTAATAAACCATAAGCTAAAGCAGTTATCCATGTCCACAGGCCCAGCCTACCAACGACTACATCAAATAGAATGATATTTATAAAAGCAAACATAAACCCAGCTAACCAGCCGAAATACTTAGTAAAAGGCATTTGCACTGTTAATATCGGCTCTATATTTGGTGGACGAAAAGGAATGAGTCGTAAACCAAAGGTCAAAAACCAACCAAGCAACATTCTAGCTATGTTATTTGGGCCATCTTTTGCTTCTTCTTTCATAAAAATAGAGATAATTTATTACTATATATAGTATATTAGTATATATTTTAATACTATATATAGCATATTATCAAATTTGTAAATATCGGTCAAACATTATAAAATAACGATAAAATTAACTAATTTTTATATAAATTTTAAGAATAAAAAAATTAGATATTATAAAAAAGCGAGGCTTTAGCCTCGCTTAATCCACCTTAAGCTCCAAAATGGGGCATGTGACAATATAAATTATCAGGGGTGCGTATAAATTGGTTATTTAGTTTAGTTTTGTTTTGTTTTTTAAATTCTTAATCATTTCAAATGATATTTTATCTAGGTCAAATTTATGTTGCCAGCCCCAATCTTTTCTAGCCCGTGAATCATCAATCGTTGATGGCCAGGAATCAGCTATTTTTTGTCGTTCATCAGGTTTAAAAGTACATTTAAAATTATTAATATATTTTCCTACATTATCTGCTAATTCCGAAGCCGAAAAACTTAAAGCTGTTAGATTATAAGCGGTTCTTACAGTTATTTTTTCCGGATCAGCTTTCATTATTTCAATTGTTGCCCTGACTGCATCATCCATATACATCATCGGCAAAGTAGTATTTTCATTCACAAAACATTCATAACTTTGCTTTTCTAAAGCTTCATAATAAATTGCGACAGCGTAATCAGTCGTCCCTCCTCCCGGTGGAGTTTTCCAAGAAATTATTCCGGGGTAGCGTAAACTTCTAACATCTAAACCATACTTAATATGATAATATTGACAAAGCAGTTCTCCGGCAACCTTAGTCACGCCATACATAGTTGTGGGCTCTAAAATAGTTTTTTGAGGTGTATTTTCTAAAGGAGTGGTTGGACCAAAGGCCGCTATAGAGCTGGGCCAAAATAATCTACCTATTTTATATTCCACTGATAATTCTAATATATTTTTAAGACCAACCATATTTACATTCCAAGCTAAATCAGGCTTGGCTTCACCAACCGCCGACAAGATGCCTACTAAATGATATATAATATTAATATTATACTTTTCAATTATTCCCCTTAAGGCTTCCTTGTCCTGTGCATCGGCTATTTCAAATGGACCAGCATCTTTGAATGCTTGATCCGGTTCAGTGTGATGTCCGACGGCTATCACATTTTCATTGCCAAACTTCTCTCTTAGGGCTGGAATTAATTCAGAACCAATTTGCCCCATAGACCCAGTTACCATGATTTTTTCATCCATATTTTTAATTTATTATCTTTAATACTAAAGATAGTATATCACTTTATTATATTTAATTTAAATAACTACCAAAATGTATTGTGTGGCAAGTGTAGCCACCAGGGTTCTTTTGTCATATTCTTAATAATTAATTGAAGATAATAATTTATTTTGGAATGACACCGATTAACTCTTTCCAAATAACATACATAGCATAGGTATCTAAACAACAGTACTTTAATAGGTTCGAAGCTACTGTTTGCTGTTCTTCTAAGCTTTTATCACCAAAGACCATCTCATACCAGGCCTCCATAGCGGCACTACCTTCTTGTATTTCTAAATCTTTATAACTCAATTTTGGTGCTAAAATAGGTAAAACTTTTTTTATAGACACCTTGCCTTTAAAGCCAGGGTGAACAAATAACTGTTTCTGAAAAATTTCCATTAAATCATATATTCTCTCATTAATATCTTCTAAAAAAATAGCATCTTCTGGATGGCGTTCTGCCAATTGAGAATTTATACTTTTTTCAAACCTTTTGCTCCAAACTATAACACTTCCCTTTGGGCCAATGTATTCCTTTAATTTAGCAATGACGCTTTTCGATGGATCAGTATTTTCAGTATGCAAATATTCAAAATGTTCTAATTCTGCATTAGGGCTTTGTAATACATGTAAGGAAAACTGAAAAGGAATTTGCTGATAAGGCTTAAATCCTTTAAAAAGGGGTATAGCTGGAGGATATGTTTCGTAATCTAAAAAATATAAAGGATATACTAATGACTCTAATTCACTTTTTATTGACTGTAAATCAACAATTGGAGTCTGCGACACATAAACATCTTTTTGATTTTGCTGAATATCAGTTAATTCCATATCATCAGGAACTTCAGCAATATTATAAATTTTTGAATCAACTAACTCAACTAATTTCTTTTTGCTTGTGCCAATTCTTGATAAATCGTGAATAGAATACTCTGGAACATCGGGATAAGAGTAGCTAAAAGTGGAACAATGATTGCTTCTACCTAGATATATACACTGACACTCTAAAGCGTTCTCATCTTTCTGAAATAAGGCCTCAGAAGCCATTTGCATCTTTACTTTAGTCGACTCCAATCTATTATTAACTTGCTCACTTATATTTTCTTTAATAAAGAGATCAGTAACATTAATTTCGTCTCCTCTAATATATTCTTTGTTTAAATGAATTAGATATATCTGCCCCAACTTAACACCAGCGTCTCTTAATACTATAACCTGAAAGGTAGCATCCTCAATATGATCAACGGAATTTTCATTTTCATCCAAAGTATTTGTGCCTTTTATTTCATACAAATTCCAGCAATCATTGTCAGCATCATATTCTAAAACATCATTTCTTACTAGGAACTTATCACTTATAAAAGTTGATTGGAAAATAACTGGCTTTCTTTCTTTTAAATATGAATTTGTTATATTACAGGCACTTTCTCCAAATTCAGATATTAAAACTCCTTTCGGAAATAATTTACGTGCCCAAGATTCAACTAAATTACCTTTAGCGACTAGACTCTTGTCAAAATCAGATAATTCAAACATCCCCTTAAGCTCTGGCTTATTTAACTGAAGCCAGGCGTTCTTAGCGCATGAACAAAATTGCAAATAAGTTGTTTTAGTAATTAACCTCATATATCTTAATCTTATCCATAATATTTTTTTATTTACTATATTTGAATTAAGTCTATTTATAGTTATTATTTATTTTATACAGATAATATTTACTTTCATTCGTGGCATCCGTTATCTTAAAACGTTATTTTCGTCAAAAGATAATGGCTCCGGTATAAATATTTCTTTAATACAATGTAAGGCATAATCATCAGTCATGCCGGATATATAGTCCAATAACAAAGTTGTCGGCATGTCCTGTTCTTCCTTATAAAGATCTTTATTTTTTTCCAAAAAACCACCAAAAGATTTTGCCACACTGCCTAACTCTTCATAACAGTCATAGTCATTTTTATAATTTTGATATAATTTGAGTAAATAATCATACAAACTGGATATCATTCTATTAACATGTTTTTTATATTTAGAAAGCCTTTGATGATCGTATATATATTTATAATTAAATTCTTTCAAGGCTTCTAATGCTTTAAACTTTTCGTCAGAAAAATTAATAGTATCACTATCTTCCGAGTTTTTTATAATATCTTTAGTTAAATTATGAATTATAGATGAATTGCTAAATTTCCCGTCTGGATAACTTAACTCCTTTAAAATCTCATCGGGTATATTAGTCTTTAATACAAATTTTCCCTTTATAGCATCCTCGAGATCCCTCCCCAAATAAGCTATTTTGTCAGCAAATCTTACGATGCATCCTTCATACGAAGATGGTTTTAAGTCTAAATTATTTAAACTAGCTATGTCTTCAAAGTTCTTTCTTTCTTCAGATGGTTTTATGTTTTTCTCAAATTTTTCACCGTTATGAGATATAATGCCATCCTTCACCCCATACGTTAAATTTAATTTATAAATATTCTCAACAACTCTATATCCTTGAATCTCATGATGAAATTCTTTTTTGATTTTTTCTTTTAAAGCACTCTCGCCAGCATGTCCAAATGGAGCATGTCCCAAATCATGGCCAAGTCCAATAGCGTAAGCCATATCTTCATTTAACTTCCATTTCTGCGTTTTACTGTTATTAAGACCCCTGCAAATAGTGGCCGCTATAGTAGCGACATGAATAACATGCTCTATCCTTGTACATATGTGATCATTTTGAGGAGAAAAGAATACTTGTGTTTTTTTCTTTAATCTTCTAAACGGCATGGAGTGAATAATCTTCGTTTGATCTCTAAAAAATATCCCCCTAGGATCATCATCCTCGTGATACTTGGAGCTAGTTCTTTCTTTATAAACTGTTTCATTCAAAGGATTTTCCATATATTTTTTGATTATAAATTAATTATAACTTAAAAACCATATATATAAAAATAGGAGTCGGATTCGAACCTAAAATATCCTTTATTTACAGCCCTTTTCTCGCACTTGACTCCAACAAAAAAACTCAGCATAAACTGAGTTTCTTTGATTTTTGGCTAGTTTTACGACAAATATGTCGGTCTACTACACCAAAAATGTGTTGGCTCGGGGACAGGGACTCGAACCCCGATAGCCAGGACCAGAACCTGGAGTCCTACCATTAGACGATCCCCGAAGAAAAATAGTTTAAATAATTAAACTATTTGTTTGTATTATAAAGACTTGCTTATTTTTTTTCAAGCTGCTTATTTTTAACTACTTTTTCTATTTTAGGACGCATTAAAGGAAAGAGAGTGCTTTCCCTTACTGGCTTATCAATCATAAAAGCAAATAAACGCTCACCAAAACCAAAACCACAGGTAGGGGGCATACCGTGCTCTAACATCTCGACAAATTCCCAATCAGGCATCATTGCTTCTTGATCACCGCGATCAATTAATTCTTGTTGCAACTCAAAACGCTGACGCTGATCAACGGGATCATTTAATTCAGAGAAGCCATTTCCCACCTCACTGCCAGCAATAATTACCTGAAATCTTTCGGTTAAGTCCGAATTCTCAACTTTAGATTTTGATAATGGTGAAACTAATTTAGGATGATTAATTAAAAAGGCAGGTCCAGCAATTTGACGACGACAATATTTCCACAAAGTATCAGTTAATCTCTCCTTGTTATCCCCTTCATATTTAACCGCTAATTCTTCTAATTTAGCTTTCATTTCTTCTTCGGTGGCTGTAAGCACATCAATTCCTGTTTGCTTTAACACTTCTGCCCTATAATCAATGCGAGGCCAATTCCCTGCTAAATCATATTCAAAACCCTTGGTGCTAAATTTAGTGCGACCAAAAACCCTCATCGCCAACTCTTGATAGAGCTCTTGGACTAAAGTCATGCCTTGTTCATAATTAGCATAGGCCCAATAGAATTCTAAATTGCTAAATTCTTGTAAATGATCAGGGCTAGAGCCTTCATTACGATAGACACGACCAATTTCAAAGACTTTTTCATAACCAGCCGCCATTAATCTTTTTTGCCATAATTCACCCACAGAAATACGAAGATAGACATCTAAATCGTAATCATTATGATGAGTTTTAAAAGGATTAGCTTCGGCGCCACCGGTGCTAGTTTCTAAAGTTGGAGTTTCTACTTCAAAAAAACCTTTCTTTTTCATGAAATCACGAGTCACTTCCCAGAATAAAGCTTTTTTAACAAAAATCTCTCTGAGTTCTGGATTTAATAACAAATCAAGATAACGTTTACGATATCTTTCGTCTTCATCTTTCAGTCCATACCAAGCATCTGGCACGGGCATAATTGCCTTACTCAATAATCGCCAATCTTGGGCCATTAAAGTCTTGGCTCCTTGATTGCTTAAAAAAACTTGACCACTGACTTCAATAAAGTCAGCACTATCAATTAATTTTACAAAATTTTTATACTTTTCATCACCTAGCTCTTTCTTGGAAAAAGCAATTTGGATTTTAGCTGAGATATCTTCTAAATCTGCGAAACTTAAATTACCATGACTACGCACACTTCTTAAGCGACCAGCAATAATCACCTTAGTCTGCTCAGTAAGAAATTCATCAAAATTAAGCAAGAGCTCGTTAATTTGATGAGTTTTATGACTAGCAGAAGGATAGGGGTTGATTCCTAACTCCTTTATTTTTTCTAGTTTGCGCAAACGCTCAGTTCTTTCACTGCTAGGCGCTAAGCTTGGCTTAGTCATATATTTTAACTAATTTTTTTAATTTTATATTCAACTGTTCCTCGTGGGGTTTCCACCATCACTGTTTCTCCTTTTTTCTTCCCTAAAAAAGCTAAACCTAAAGGAGATTCGTTAGAAATCTTGCCATTTAAAGGATCAGCTTCATTAAAACTAACAATTGTATATTCCTTTTCTTTGCCATTAGAGCTCACAGTCACACTTGAACCCATCGCTACCTCGCCTTTAGCACCTCCAGCGTCAACAATAGTCACATTTTTTAAAGTATTGGTCAGTTCAAGAATGCGACCTTCGTTTAGAGCTTGAGCATCTTTAGCTTCACTATACTCAGCGTTTTCACTTAGGTCCCCCAGCTCTTTAGCTCTTTCAATTCTTTCCGCTATTTCCCTTCTTTTTAGGGTACTTAAATTATTAAGTTCAGCGGCTAATTTATTATATCCGTCTTGAGTAATGATTTGTTCAGGCATAAATTATTATTTTAGTTAAAGCGCCAGCTATAAAGAGCTGAAAACGCAGCAATTAGTATGTATTATAAAGAATTTTTAGTGATAAAACAAGAGCTAAGCAACAAAAAACTTAAACCTAAGGGATGATTAAGGTAGGGGGTAAAAATATTGACTATCATTAGAAAAAATAAGGCAACTACCAAGGCTATAA
>Ga0265293_10008475_pt1 | contig 15212 bp, 13 predicted proteins | sample Munlanlewell138R_FD_192505 | JGI IMG/M metagenome (GOLD analysis project Ga0265293, IMG submission 192505) | Leachate microbial communities from a municipal landfill in Southern Ontario, Canada - Leachate well 138R | ecosystem: Engineered > Solid waste > Landfill > Unclassified | place: Canada...
GTGCATATCAAAAATCCTGTTTACAAAATTATGATGTCACAATAGCAATAGCCCATATTTTGTCAAGAAGTATCTGGTTAAAATTAGGAGTTTTTTCACAGCCTCTTTTAGCCGGGCGTTTCACCGGTTTTAACCGGTTTTTTAATTAAAGCAACATTTCTATTTTTATTATATGTTTCATTGATAATATCCCTCAAAACTATCACCTGTCCTTAAAACAAATACCTGTCCCCATAGCTTACAGGTGTTTCGTAAACAGGCTAAAACCAGCGGGGTTACTCTTGCGTAAGACCATTGCTACCATGTTGTTAAATAATTTTGCTCGCATGCTTCAAAGACCGTCTAAAGTCCCAGAATTAACAACGGATTACACGAACTACAAGAATTAGGTTTGGAAGACAGACATAGGTTGATGATTTATGTTTTTTAACACGGTGTTAAAAAAGTGGTAAGTCCTTATCTTAAAACCGGTTAAAACCGGTGGAACGACCGGCTGAAAGCCAGTGTTACCCAAAATCACTTCTTCCTTGTTAACCACCCTTGCACCACCCTTGTCTCACCCTTGTCGAGACAAAGGAGAGACAAGGGTGGTTAACAGGCAAGCAAGGGGAAAAAGGGGAGCAGATTGAGGGGAAGAATCGCAGTATCGGTATATGGGGCAAAAAAAGACTTTACTAAATACGGCACTTCAAAGAACTTGTTTGATAACTCAATTATGAGGTGGAAACGCGCATGTCTTTTAAACATATCTTGTTGAGCCTGTTGCTGTTGACGGCTTTTATGAGCTTGGCAGCACAGGGTGAAACCATATACTCCATCCGGGTGGAAGGTCACAAGACCATCTCTCCAGAATTGGTCACCTCTGCCATCGGCATCAGGGTGGGAGACCTCCTGGATCCGGAGGCGGTGGCACAAGCCATCAAAACCCTTTATAAAATGGGTGTGTTCAAGGATATCCGGGTGTTTTCCGAGGAATATCGCACCGGGGTGAATCTCATCTTTAGCATAGTGGAAAACCCCGTTTTGACCCAGATAGATTTTATCGGCTTCAAGGCCATCAAAAAAGACCGGATAGACGAGCTTTTGGGGCTCAAAATAGGCAGCTTTTGGAATGATTACCAGAATACCCGCATCCAGCACAGACTCTTTAAAGAGTATCAAAGCAAAGGCTTTAGCAATGCCAAAGTGATTGTGTATGAACATCTTTCCGAAGACAACCGGATGCGCGTGAAAGTGGAGGTGGAGGAAGGCAAGCGGGTGGCAATCTCCAGCATCAGCTTTATCGGCAATGAAGAGATGGATGCCAAAGCCCTGCAGAAGAGGATGAAGACCAAACCCGCCTCGCTGCTGCGCTCCGGACGCTTTGAACAGGAAAAGTTTGATGCAGACTTGGTGAATCTTGCCAATTATTACAAGCAGCGCGGCTATGTGGATGTGCGCATCGGTCCCTGGGAGCTTACTCCTATCAATGACAAGGAATTGCATCTGGAAATACAGGTGCGGGAAGGGGAGCGCTATATCTTGGGCGATATCGGTGTGAAGGGCAATGATCACTTTACCACGGATGCCATCCTCGGCAAATTCACCCTCAAAAATGGCGAGCCTTTCGACGAAGAAAAGTTTGAAAAGCAACTGGGCTTGGTGTATGCGATGTATTTTGATGAAGGCTTTATTTATACACAAATCGAACATGAAAAGATAAAGCGTGATAACGAGCTGGAAGTGATGTTGATGGTAAATGAAGGTCCCCGGGCACGCATTCGCCAGATACACATCACGGGCAACCGGCGCACCAAGGAAAAGGTGATCCGCCGTCAGCTGGAAGTGGCTCCCGGAGATTATTTTCGCCAGAGCCAGGTGATCCGCAGCCAGCAGAATATCTATAATCTGGGCTTTTTTGAGCCGGATATTTCGCTGGATTATCGCCCCATCAATAACGACGGGGATATCGACCTGTATCTGGATGTGATCGACAAGGCCTCCGGTATGGCAAACGGGGGTGTGGGCTATAACAGCCAGGATAAGTTTGTGGGACAGCTTTCTGTATCTCAAAACAACCTCTTTGGCAATAATTGGTCCAGCAACCTCAGCTGGGAATTTGGTAAGAACACACAGAATTTTGAATTTGGCTTCACCAATCCCAATCTCTATGATACAGATATGCTTTTGGGCACCAATATCTATTATACGGAGAGGGATTGGAGCTCGTTCTACTATAAAATCTACACCCGCGGCGCCAGCCTCAGGTTGGGGCAATACCTGCCTTGGGTGGATAGAACCCGCTTGGTGGCAGGATACTCTTTGTATTCCAAAAAATACCGCATCACGGATATGGATAAGGTGTTGGGAGATCCCCTGGCAAATGCCACTCTGATAGAGCTGGATTCCCTTAGCTGGCGCTACACTTCCGCGCTCAGCGGCACCCTTAGCCGGGATACGCGTGATAATGTCTTCTTCCCCACCCGCGGCACACAGATTACCATGTTTTCAGAGGTCGCCGGCGGTCCTTTGGGCGGAGACTTTGATTATTTTAAACAGATCTTCCAAGTGAATTGGTATGCAGAAGCGTGGGAAAAGCTGACCCTGCGCAATAAATGGCGCTTTGGCTATGTGGCAGCTTATGGACGCAGCAACGATGCCCCTCCTGATGAGAAATTCTATCTGGGAGGAACCGGAGTGGATGGCATCAGAGGCTATCCGGATCGTTCAATTGGACCCGCAGGCGGAGGAACGCGCGCCATTATCTTTTCCACAGAAATGGGATATCCCATTGCCGGAGATCAGATTATCGCCGTTGCCTTCTTTGATGCGGGAAATAGCTATAACAAACTGAGAGACTTTAACTTTTTGGAGCTGCGCAAAGGTGCCGGAGCCGGCGTCCGCATCCGCAGTCCCTTTGGCTTGATTGGTTTTGATTATGCCTACAACCTCGATGAAGGCGGCTGGGAGCCTCACCTCCAATTTGGAACCACATTCTAAAGTGAAACGCTATCGCCATCTCTTTGGACCTGTTAATTCCAGACGGCTGGGGCTGTCTTTGGGGGTTGATCTGGTTCCTTATAAATATTGCCCCCTAAACTGTGTGTATTGCGAGGTGCAAAACACCACCCATCTGGTTACCATGCGCAATGAATATATCCCCATAGATGAGATCTTAGAGGAGCTGGATCACTTTTTGATCAGCCATCCACGCTTGGATTATATCACCTTCTCCGGAGCAGGAGAGCCAACCTTGAATATTGGCTTTGGACGCGTGGTGCAACACATCAAAAGCCGATATCCAGAGTATAAACTGGCACTACTCACCAATGGCACCCTGCTCTATGATCCCGTGGTGAAAGCAGAGGCATTGCCCTGCGACCTGGTATTACCCTCCCTGGATTCTGCCACCCAGCGCGGTTATGAGATTATCAACCGTCCCCAAAAAGACCTGTTGGTGCAGGAGCTGATTGCCAGTTTGATAGCATTTCGGCAGGAGTATAAAGGGGAGATGTGGCTGGAGGTGTTTATCATCGCCGGTATCAACGACAGCCAGGAAGAGCTGATCGCCCTCTCCCGTGCCATCTCCCAAATAAGGCCGGATAAGGTGCAGCTAAACGCTTTGGACAGACCCGGTGCCGAGGAATGGGTGCAGGCGGCGCCACTGTCTCTACTACAAGAGATCAAGGCATTCTTTCAAACCCAATTTACCACTCCGGTGGAAATCATCGCCAAGGCTGCGGCACACCTGGAATATGAAGGTTCCGCGGATATGTTGGCTCAAATCTCCTCCACGCTGCAGCGCCGTCCCTGCACTGCTGAAGACCTCGCCATCACCCTGGGAACGCATATCAATGAGGTCTCCAAACTGTTGCGGGAGCTGAATACAGCTGGCAAGATAGAGCATAAGCGTGAGGAAAGAGGGGTGTTTTATCTATGGAAAGCTTGAACACCGCCATCATCACCGCAGCCGGCAGCGGCACCCGCATGCTATCCGCCATCAAAAAACAATTTATCGAGCTGGCGGGCATCCCCATCCTGATCCGCACCTTGGAGCGCTTCTTTGCCTCTGCCTGGATCTCCAACCTCATCATCACCGCCCCCGAAGAAGACCTCGAATATACAAAAGCCTTGATCGAAGAATACTATGGACAGGAAGAAAAACCCTGGATAGTGATACCGGGAGGCAGCCAGCGGCAGGATTCCATCTTTGGGGCATTGCAGCTGTGTCCGGATGATACCAGCTTGGTCTTTATCCACGATGCCGTGAGGCCCTTTATCTCCCTGGAGCTGATAGCGGAGCTGGGGCAACAGGCGGTTTCCCAGAAGGCTGTGATTCCCGTGGCAAAGATCAAACACACAGTGAAATCTATCCAGGGCGATCACATTGAAAACACCATCCCGCGGGAGCGCTTGGTGCACGTATTCACCCCGCAGGTTTTTGATTTTGAGCTGATCACCAATGCCTATGAAAAGGCTTATGAAGATGGATTTGAAGGCACAGACGATGCCTCGCTGGTGGAACACCTGGGGCATCCGGTGGGCTATCTGTATGGCTCGGATTTGAATATCAAGATTACTGATGAAGATGACCTCTTTTTGGCATCCCAAATTATAAAACACTCCATGATATAAAAGGACGCAATATGTTTACTTACAAATTATTACATCTTTACAACAAAGCGTTGGCAAGCCTTGCCAAACGCCTGCAACCAGTTACCCTCAGGATTCCCGTGCCTATCTTTGGCGTGGGCTGTGGAGTATTGGGTCTATCCTTGGGCAAAGTATCCGTCAATATGGGCAAACACGCCTCCACCCTGCTTAAATCTCTGGAATACCGGGGGTTTGATTCCACCGGTGCTGCTTTTCAAGCCGATGGGGAGGAAGTGGTGCTGCTGAAAGACGTGGGCGCACCCAGCACCTTGGTCAAGACCTTGGGCATCGAAAAACAGAAGGGAAGCCTCTTTTGTGGGCAGGTGAGATGGGCCACCTACAGCATGGTGAGCAAAGAAAACGCCCAGCCCTTTGTGGTGAATTGCAAACAGCATATCTATGGAGCTCATAATGGCAATATCACAAACACCCGCGAGCTGGAAGTATTCCTCACCAAGGAAGGGCACAATCTGCAGGGCACCAGCGATGGCGAAATGTTAGTCCATACCGTGGAGCATTACCTGGATATCGAGATCAAAAAAGCGGGACGCCCTACAGACCACGAATCCCGCCGTGCCTGCATGCGCAAAGCCATCATCGCCATGTCTGAAAAGCTGGTGGGCTCTTATGCCGCGGTGATCGTAGACCCCGTCACCCGCTATAGCTGGGCCATCAAAGCTGGCAGCAGCCTCTATTTTGGTGTGGGAGAATTGGATGACAGCAAGTTTGGGCTGGCATCCTCAGACCTCACCTCCGTATTGCGTTTTACCAAGATGATCGTAAACCTGCGCGAAGGTGAATTCATCGAGTATGCCCACGATAATTATCAGGTTTACGCCCTCAAAAACCTGCGGTTCCGGCACCTCAAGAAAGCCGATGAGGTGTATGTGAAAGGTCAGGAGATTGGCACCAAGGCGGTGTATTCCCGCCTCAGAGCGGAAGATGTGGAGCTGATGCCCGAATTCGACTATTTTATGGAGCAGGAAATCTATGCCCAGGTGGAATCCACCGGCAAGCTGGCAAAGCTCTTTGCAGGAGGCTCCAACAGCGGAAGGACGATGCTGGAGCTCCTTCGCGAGGCAAATCTGTTCAAGAAGCTGACCTCCATCGTGAATCCCATCCTGGATACACCGGAATTTGAGGAGAAACAAAAGCTGTTTGATGAATACTGTGAAAGCGAGGAATGGAATGAATTTTACAAGTCTTCCCGCAAGCTGTATCCGGCGTTTTTTGATGTGGCAGTGAAAGAAGACTTTGCCAAGAAATACTTCTTTTCCAACGAGATGAATATCTTTATCGATCTCATCGGCAGCGAATTTGATTTCCGGAGGATCACCCTTGCCAAATCCTTTGACGCCATCTGCGAGCAGCGCAGCGTGCAAGACTTTGAAAAGAAGGTGAAAGGCTTTTTGGACCTGATCGTAAATACAAACCGCAACAACCGTATTGCCTATACCATCGCCTGTGGCACCAGCTTCCATGCCACCAAGGTGGGAGCCCTCTTTTTCAACGAAATAGCGGGCGTGGAAATCATCCCCATCCTGCCGGGTGATTTTAGAGGAGAATATTCAAACTGCGTGAAAGACCACGACCTCGTGATAGGCGTCTCGCAATCCGGCGAAACCAAAGACCTCATCGATATCTTTAACGATATCGAAGCCAGCGGACTCAATATCAGCCGCGTGGTATTGGTTAACAACGTCAATTCCACCCTGGGACAGGAAAAGAGCGATATCGCCATCCCCATCCTCTGTGGACCGGAGATTGCCGTTCCCGCCACCAAGAGCTTTGTAAACCAGATCATGCTGTTTTACTACCTGGCAATCCGCACGGCAGAGGCAATGCTGAAGGAACACAAAAAAGACTGGGACGCCGCCAAAGTGATAGCGATCAAAGAACAGATAGAAAAGCGCAAACAAAGCCTGGATCGCATTCCCGGCCTCTTGAAAGAGACCCTGGAAAGCACAGCGGATATCATCGATTCCGTAGCTGCCAAAATATATATGGAGCCCTCCTTGCACATCCTTGCCACCAAGATCACCGGCGTGGCAATGGAAGGGGCGCTCAAGATTCGCGAGACGGTACTCAACCATGCGGAAGGGCGTGAAGCCAGCGAATTTAAACACGGACCCAACACCATCTTGGGCAAAAACACCGTCTTTGGCTTCAAACACGTGCGCAGCTTTGTGAGATCCCTCACCGCTCTGATAGACCAGATGGAAACCAAAGCCTTTGAAAAGAAGATAGACCGCACAGAATTCAAAGAGATGATACCCGCCCTCACAAACTTTATCTTCAACAGTAATATGCCCTTCAACCTCAGCAAACAAGGCGATGAGGTCTTTAAGGAAATCATCAAAAACAAGGAATTCTTTGAGCCCATCTATCGCAAGTATCCGCTGATTTACGTGACGGGACCGGATGAAAGAGACGTGAATCTCACCATCTCCCAGATCAATACCCACAAAATCCGCGGCGCCGATACCTATGTGATTGCCGAGGAAAACGACCATCTGCTCAAAAACGCCAGCCACAACCCCAATGAAGGCGGATACTACGGCTGGGGCTATATCATGCTGCCCAGAACCGGCGACAGCCTGCTCACCTGCTTCTCTGCCACAGCAGTATTGCAGCTTTTGGCGTTTAAGATGAGTGTGCGCAAGATGAAGAGGCTGGATCGCATCAACATGTTGGATCACGGCGTGCATCCAGACGTTCCCAAAAACGTCTCCAAATCCATCACCGTGGATTAGGGATAGAATATGAGGATAGGCCACGGATACGACGTACACCGCTTGATCAAGGATAGACCCCTGATCTTGGGCGGGATGAATATCCCCCACGAGATGGGATTGGCAGGCCATTCCGATGCCGATGTGCTGTTGCATGCCATCATCGATGCCGTCTTGGGCGCCTTGGCATTGGGTGATATTGGCGCCCACTTTCCTGATACGGATCCCGCCTATCTCAATGCCGATAGTGGCAGCCTCCTCACAAAGGTGTGGAAGCTGGCTCAAGACAGGGGATACCAATTGGGCAATCTGGATGCCACGGTAATCTGTGAATCCCCACGCCTCAGCCCCCATATCCAAAAGATGCGCCAGCGTATTGCCGATATCCTCCACAGCCCCATCCAGCGCATATCCATCAAAGCCACCAGCGAAGAAGGGCTGGGCATCAGCGGCTCCGGAGGCATAGCCGCTCACTGTGTGATCCTGCTGGAAAAACAAGGATGATACCCTTGAATCCGCATACTCTTCACAACAATGTGCCCCATACCCAAAAAAACCCTTGACCAAATCTGCCAAAGTTTTAATTGGGTAGAATGATGAATAAATGGAGATAAAATGAAGATCCACTTTCGAGACGTTCAGACGGGAAATGTAGAAGCACGTGCGATTATGGAGATCGCCGATGGGGTTTTTCTAAACGAAATCACCATCCTCAATTACAATGGCGAGATCGCAGTGGAATTTCCCCGCAAGAGCTTTGTGGGCAAAAGCAAACGCACACACTACATTGATATCGTGAGCTTTGTGGATAATAGCAAGCGCCAGGTATGGGAATACGAAATCAAAAACGCATACACCGAATGGCGCAAAACAAACAAGAAAGTATTGGTATATAATAACAAAAGTAACATAGATGGAGGATCATCATGATCAAAGATTTGCAATCTGCGCTTTCCACCAACATCAAAGGTATGAAGCGTTCCGCAATCCGTGAGCTGCTCAAGTATTTGGGACAGCCCGGCCTTATCTCCTTTTCCGGAGGTTTCCCCTCACCACTCACCTTCCCCATAGAAGAGCTGAAGGTGATCATGAACGAAGTGATGGAAACAGAAGCCGCCTACGCTCTGCAATATGGAGCCACTGAAGGCGATCCCCTGCTCAGAGAACTGATGGTAAAGCGTTATCAAGCCACCGGCATGAAGCTGGAGATGGAAAACCTTATCATCACCACCGCCTCCCAGCAGGCGTTGGACCTCGTGGCCAAGATCTTCGTGGATCGAGGCGACCCCGTAATCGTGGGCCTGCCCTCCTACCTGGGTGGTCTCAGCGCATTCAATTCCTACGGTGCCAAGATGATAGGCATCCCCATGGATGACGAAGGCGAAGACCCACAAATCATGGAAGCCAAGATCAAAGAAGAAATAGCCAATGGCAAAAAACCCAAATTTATCTACGTAATCCCGGATTTCCAAAACCCCGCCGGCATGACCATGAGCGAAAAACGCCGCCTGGAAATCATCGATATCGCCCGCCGTTATGATATCATCATCATCGAAGACAGCCCCTACCGCGAGCTGCGCTATGAAGGCACAGAACAAAAGACCATGTACGAACTGGACGGCACCGGTCATGTGATCCTGATGGGCACCTTCTCCAAAATCTTCTGCCCCGGCTTTCGCATTGGCTGGGTGATCGGCCATCCCGACATCCTGGATAAAATCGTGATCGCCAAGCAAGCCACAGACCTTTGCACACCTCCCTTCACCCAAAGGCTGGCAGCCCGCTACATCGAAAAAGGCCTCTTGGATACCAAAATCCAAGAAATCATCCAAATGTACAGCGTGAAACAAAAGGGAATGCTGAAAGCTCTGGACGAGTTTATGCCCGAAGAATTCAGCTGGACCCGCCCCGAAGGCGGTCTCTTCCTGATGGCAAAAGGCCCCGAATACATCAATACAGACACCCTGCTCTTGGATTGCATCAAAGAAGCCAAAGTGGCTTATGTGGCTGGCACCTCCTTCTTCTGCGACGGTGGCGGTCAAAACACCATGCGCCTCAATTTCTCCTATGAAGACCTGGAAACCAACCATGAAGGTGCCAAGCGTCTGGGCGGTTTTTACAAAGACATTATCGCTAAAAACAAATAATAAATACATCATCGATTCCCCCGGTTTGCCACCCGCATGCCGGGGGTAAATCTCTTAAATATTAAATAAATAGATACATGGAGGAATGATGCCTAAAAAGGTGGAAAGAGCCAAAATGGGCATGATCATCCGGGATGAAGACACTCCGGAAAAGATGGAGGTGGAATACACCGACGTCACCGATCCGGGAGATTCAGATTCACCGGTGCTGATATATTACAATTGGTGCAAAAAGTGTGGTATTTGCGTAGCTTTTTGCCCCACAGGCTGTCTGGGACGCCGTGCTGATGGCGCACCATATGTGGCAAACCCGGAAAAGTGTATTCACTGTGAAACGTGCGACCGTCTGTGTCCGGATTTTGCCATAACCGGCGCCAAAGACCGTTAAGGAGACAAAAGATGCCAAATTCCAAAAAAACAACCAAAACCACCAAAGCGGCTGCCAAAGAGACAAAAGCCCAGCAGACCGATACAGCCCTCAAAGAATTGGAAAGCAAGAGCAAACGCAAAAACGTGCTCATGCAGGGCAATGAAGCAGTGTCTTATGGCGCGCTTGACGCCGGCTGCAATTTCTTTGCCGGCTACCCCATCACCCCTTCCACAGAAATAGCCGAAATCTTAGCTGCCGAGCTGCCCAAACGCGGCGGCGTCTTTATCCAAATGGAAGACGAGATTGCCAGCATCTGTGCCATCACCGGCGCCTCTCTGGCTGGTGCAAAAGCCCTCACCGCCACCAGCGGACCCGGCTTTTCCCTGATGCAGGAAGGCATAGGATTTGCCAAAATCACCGAAACACCCTGCGTGGTGGTAAACGTGCAGCGCGTGGGTCCCTCCACTGGAATGCCCACCAGCCCTGCCCAAGGTGATATCATGCAAGCCAGATGGGGCTCTCATGGAGACGCCCCCGCCATCGTGCTTTATCCCGATAGCGTAAAAGAATGCTACGAACTCACCATCCGCGCCATCAACCTCTCCGAAAAATACCGCACCTGCGTGATTTTGCTGTTAGACGAGGTATTGGGGCATATGCGTGAATCTGTGAGATTGCCAGATATGGAAAACGTGCGCGTGATCAACCGCATCAAACCCACCGTACCCCCACATTGGTACAAACACTATGACGAAAACCAAAAATACCTCTCCCCGCTGGCAAGCTATGGAGAAGGATACCGCTTCCACGTAACCGGCCTCACTCACGACGCCCTCGGCTTTCCCACAAACAAAGCCACCGAAGGGGCAGAGATGATGGAACGCCTGCGCAAGAAGATATCCTACAATATCCGTGATCTGGTGCAGATCGAAAGCCACCAGCTGGAAGATGCCAAAATAGCCCTGTTCGCCGCCGGAATCAGCGCCCGCTCTGCCAAAGCCGCCGTGGCAATCGCCCGCAGCGAAGGCGTGAAGGTGGGGCTCCTCAGACCGCTCACCATCTGGCCATTCCCCGATGAGGCAGTGCGCAAAATGCTGCAACACGTGGAAACCGTGATCGTTCCAGAGCTAAACCAAGGTCAATTGATTCACGAAATCAAACGCCTCACCAAAGACAAGAGCGATAGCAACGTGATTGGCTTGCAAAGGGTAAACGGCAAGATGATTACACCAAACGACATCCTGCGCAAGATTAAGGAGGTGATGTAATGGCTAATATCCCACAACGTGTTGTTCACGAATACCTGCGTCACGACAAGAAGTTCCCCCATGTATGGTGTGCCGGATGCAGCAACGGAACCGTCCTGGGCGCCATCATCCGTGGCATCGCCAGCTTGGAGCTGGATAGAAACGACATCGTGATGGTCTCTGGCATCGGCTGTTCCTCTCGCATGCCCGTGTATGTGGATTTTAATACACTCCACACCCTGCATGGACGCGCCATCGCCTACGCCACCGGCATCAAGCTCTACAAACCCAATCTCAAGGTGATTGTGATCACCGGTGATGGAGATTGCACCGCCATCGGTGGCAACCATCTCATCCACGCGGCACGGCGCAATATCGATCTCAGCGTGATCCTCATCAATAACAATATCTACGGGATGACCGGCGGACAATGCTCCCCCACCACGCCCCACGAAGCACTTGCCACCACCATGCCCTATGGCAATATCGAACCTGATTTTGATATCTGCCAATTGGCAATGGGTGCCGGTGCCTCCCACGTGGCGCGCACCACCGCCTTCCACACCCAGGAAGTACAAAAGATGGTGGTGGATTCCCTCACCCACCCCGGATTTTCCCTCATAGAGGTGATGAGCATCTGCCCCGTCATCTTTGGCAGGCTAAACAAGAAAGGCGGACCCGCCCAGATGATGAAAGACCTGCGGGATAATTCCATCCCCCTCACTGCCGTGGACAAGCTCCCCCCGGAAAAGGTGGAAGGCAAGATCATCCGCGGCACCCTGCGCAAAGAAGTGCAGCCAGAGTATTGCAATGTATATGCTGATTTGGTAGCCCGCGTGCAGAATATGGGAGAAGACAAATGAAAAACTATGAAATCAGACTCTCCGGCAGTGGCGGACAAGGTCTCATCCTTGCCGGCATCATCCTTGCCAGAGCCGCTGTGATAGATAATCTCCGCGTCACCCAAACCCAAAGCTATGGCCCCGAATCCCGCGGCGGATCCTCACGTGCAGACGTCATTATCAGCGATCAGGAAATATACTTCCCCGAAGCTCAGGCTTTCAACTGCCTCTTGGCGCTCACCCAGGAAGCCTGCGACAAATACCTCTTCGACCTGCGCGAGCAAGGCACCCTCATCGTGGATACCACATACGTGAAAAACCTCGCCATGGCTGCGGAAAAGACCTATGAACTGCCCTTCACAGAAATAGCCATCGAAAAATTAGGCAGCGCCATCACCACCAATATCATCGCCCTCGGCTTTATGGTGCGCCTCATCAAGGTGGTCAGCGAAGAATCACTGGCACAATCCCTGCGCGAAACCGTGAAACCGGCCTTTATCGATCTCAATATCAAAGCCATGAACCTCGGCTTTGAATTGGCAGATAACTACGGTAAATAAGGCGGCAACATGGTAAAACACATCAGTCACATCGGAATCGCCGTCAAAAACCTGGAAGAAGGCATAGAATTCTACCAAAAGCTGGGATTGGAGCTGGAAGCCATTGAAGAGGTACCATCCCAGATGGTGAGAGTGGCGTTTTTCCCCTGTGGAGACACGCGCATCGAACTTCTGGAAGCCACCTCCCCGGAAAGCCCCATCGCCAAAGCTATCGAGAAACGAGGAGAAGGCGTCCATCATATCGCCTTTGCCGTGGAAGACCTCCCAGCAGCCCTCACAGAAACCGAAGCCAATGGCATCAGATTGATAGATAAAGAGCCGCGCCCCGGCGCTCATCAGGCGGATATCGCATTTCTGCACCCCAAATCCACCTTGGGCGTCCTCATCGAGCTCTGCAAAGAAAACCACTAAGTCTAACCAGACTAACTTAATAATCCGGCGGATTTCATGAAAATGGACTCCGCCTTCTTTTAGTTTTAAATACACCCCTCTATAATACATAGGGAAACGCTCCCTTAAACCCTGAAATATCATTCACCATCCATATCCAAACCTTCTTACCCTTATGCCGATACAAAATAGTAGTAATGATTAACTCTTGGCAGATATTGTGGCAGCCTGCAAAGGTTTTGTGTGTCGAAGGCCATGGCGGCACTTACAAAGCAATGAGCCCCGGCTGATGATACTATATCTAAAAACAGGGATAAAAGAGTAAGCAGTTAATAAATAATCTTGACAGATTTCCAAGTTTATTTTTGTTGTTCCCATGTAACATAACATGAAACTGTTATGCTGTATTTCCAAGCTTTTAAAAAGGAGAAAATAATGAAGAAAGCACATTTGGTTTTGATCGTTGTCCTGCTTTTAGGGTTGAACCCCTTGTTGGGGCAACACAGAAAGGCGGAAAACACCCCACTTCCCACCGGTCCTCAAAGAGCCACCGTCAGCGTGGATGATATGACCGATGGCGTCACCAAGGAAGACTTGGTTAATAAACTGGTTGGTGGCGGTATTACCGTCTCCAATATCACATATACCGGAGCCGACGTGGCATCAGGGATATTTGAGGGTGGCATGCAATCCGGAATTGGAATCGAAGAAGGAATTATCCTCTCAACGGGATCTGCCAAGTTGGCAATGGGCCCTAACGAGGGTGATGATACTTCGCATGACAACAAGCTTCCAGGAGACCCTGATCTCGACGCTCTGATTACAGGTAGCACAACCTTGGATGCCTGCATTCTGGAATTCGATTTTGTTCCCCAAACAGAGAATCTGCAATTCACCTTTGTGATGGGTTCTGATGAATATGAGGAATATCTTGAATACCACGACGTGTTTGCTTTTTTCCTCAATGGTGTAAATATTGCCCTTATTCCGGGCACCAACACCCCCATTTCCATCGGTACCATCAATCCCAACGTAAACCCTTCCTATTACGTCAGTAACTACCCCTTTCCAGGAACCCATGATATCGAATGCGATGGCTTCACTATTCCCATCTCCGTCAATGCCACTGTAATCCCCGGTGAAACCAACCATATCAAGCTGGCAGTTGCTGATTACATGGACTATGTTTGGGATACTTGGATTTTTATGAAAGCCGAAACCTTCATCAGCGGCGTCAACGTCTTTGTGGATTCCGCTCCCCAGGGCGCACATATCTTCAAGGATGGCGTGGATACAGGTTTAACTACGCCTGATACCATTTCCCAAGTCATCGGCACCACCAGTGTTTATCATCTTGAGATGGATGGCTGTACTTGGATTCCGCCCTCAATAACCGTAGAAAATATCCAGTCCGACCAATCAATTTTCTTTGACGGGGTATGTATCCCCGATGATACCACTCCTGTGGAACTCTCCTCCTTTACTGCCACTATAAGTGCCCAAGGCTTTGTGGCTTTGCGTTGGGTCAGCGAATCTGAAACAGACATGTTAGGCTACAAGGTATTGCGTTCTGATAGTGACCAGTTGAGCGATGCACAGATCATCACACCTTTCCTAATTGCTGCCACAAACACCTCCACCCAAATGGTTTACGACTATGAAGATCATGATATCTTAAGCAACCACACCTACTATTATTGGTTGGAAGTTCTGAATATGAATAACTCACAGTTCTACGGTCCTGTTATGGCAACCACTTCCGGGCATGATACCCCAACTCCGGATGTGCCACTTATCAACAAGTTGCACAATGCCTACCCCAACCCCTTCAACCCCAGCACCACCATCAGTTACAGCTTACAGCACCCCTCCCATGTGGACCTGGTTATCTTTAACATCCAGGGTCAAAAAATAAGAAACTTTACCGTCAATCATAGCCAAGCTGGCTTATATAACATCATCTGGGATGGTAAAGACTACAATGGACGCACCGTGCCCAGCGGCGTTTACTATTATCGCATACAGGCTGGCAGCTTTAGCGAAACCAAGAAAATGGTGATGAGCAAATAGGACAATATCTGACGATATATAAAAAAGCCCCTGACACTGCGTTGGGGGCTTTTTTTAGAGGCCAGAGGTTAGAGACCAGAGACCAGGGGCTTCGCTGTGGTGTCCTGAAAACTCCGGACTGAAAATAAGGAGAAAAAAGTGAAAGACACTGGCCCCAAGAAAGTTATTTATCGCTACAGTGAATCCTTCAAACAGATGGTAGTTTCCCAAATTGAAAAAGGG
>Ga0265293_10008476_pt1 | contig 15211 bp, 14 predicted proteins | sample Munlanlewell138R_FD_192505 | JGI IMG/M metagenome (GOLD analysis project Ga0265293, IMG submission 192505) | Leachate microbial communities from a municipal landfill in Southern Ontario, Canada - Leachate well 138R | ecosystem: Engineered > Solid waste > Landfill > Unclassified | place: Canada...
GTCTCCTTCCATACGTATAGCTACTCGTGGAACGGTTGGTCTGTTATCACGATCATTAGAATAATATACATAAAAGTCACCTGCCTGAAGTTGAGCCTGAGCAGTGGATTCACCTGCTGTACACCAGCCAGTACCATGTCCTTGTAAAGAGGTTACAAGCGGCATATGGTCTGATCCTTGATCGTATTTCACCCAGTGGCCAGTAGTATTTACCAGTTCTTCTTCATCTGCTGGTGTTACTTTTTCAATGGCAAATGCATATAGTTTGGCAAAGTTTTCTCCCTGCAAAAGCTTTTCAAATTCCGGATCAGTGTCTTCATTTGCTCTGTTTGCACCGTTTGCTGTATATTTCTTGTCCACTGCGTCAATGACATATGCTAATGCTTCACGATTAAGATCTGGATATGGATTAGTCGTTCCTTTTGAACGCTGTGAATACCGCTTTTTCTCTTTATCGTATTTACCCATACTCAGTACACTCCTAAGAGTCCAATATTTCAAAGCATCTGGATAGGGTGCATCAGGTGAGGACAAATAGTCAATCCACTTATCCATACTTGATGTCTGGTCTGCAATAATTGCTTCTGTGTTTTGTCTCTTGAGTGTTTCCCAATCTACATGCTGCAAATCTGCCTCTTGCCCACGCTCCCTGATAATGCGGCGTTGATTCTCCCAATAACTTTCAGGAATTTCATCTGGTTTTATGATGTATTTGCTATGGATAATTCGCTTTATGGCTTCCATGCCATGTTCCCTTTGTTGTGGATCTTCCCGATCAGTAATCTCATGAAAACGTCTGAAGTATGTCTCTATCTGCTCTAAGGGGTCTTGTGATACTCTCAATCCTGTTCGCCTGGTGTGTCTTTCCACTGCTTGTCCTACCTCCGGTTGCTTGTGAAGGTCATATTTATCATTTACAAGTTTGTTCGGGTTTATTTTATATACCGATGCTTCAATTTCATTCTCTCGCATACATAGTTATTGTATTTGTTTGATATACACATTGCAAGAAATTACTTCAAGCTTCTACATATGTCCTGAGAGATTACGTTATTCTTGACAATGAGATGAAAATGGAAGAAAATATGTAGGTATGCCATTTCTTCGAAAGTTATACTCCGTCCTTATTGATCTTTTTGAAACCTTAGTAATTGCTGGAGGTATATTTGTTGTAATTTATGCCTTTTTATTCAGACCATACCAAGTTAACGGAGAATCAATGATGCCAAATTACTTAAATGGTGAATATATACTTACTAATCTAATAACACTCCGTTTAGGAGAAGTCGAAAAAGGAGAGGTAATTGTTTTTAAAGCACCTACAAACCATGAAAAAGATTATATTAAACGAGTTATTGCGGTCGCTGGAGATACAGTAATGATCCAAGATGGGAATGTATATGTAAATGGACAATTGCTTGATGAGTCTGAATATCTTCCAAGTACATTTACTACTTCTAATGGGAACTTTATAAAGCCAGGTGAAAAACTTATTGTTCCACAAGATGAGTATTTTGTAATGGGTGACAATAGAAGTGCTAGTTCTGATTCTAGAGAATGGGGATTTGTAAAACGGAATGAAATAATCGGGAAATCTATGGTTGTGTACTGGCCACCAAGTGAATTTAAAATAGTTCACCAAGCACAATACGATAAATAGAATTAAACTTCTTATAACTCGTTACTTCCGTTTTATTTTAACTTAGTAATAGAAAAATTTTAAAAGTGGATTCTCAGAAAATATATAAAAGAGGAAAACCTACAATTAGTCTTTCATTAACTTCTCGTAAATTTCTTTAAGCTTAGGACCTGTCTCATCTTCACGACCTTTTACAGTAATAACAATTTTTGCAGCAATTCTTGATTGATCAAAACGTACATCTGAAAATCCTTGTTTCTCTTTCAACGATTTTGCCATCTCCTCTTGTTCAGGAATATAAATCTTATCTCTCTTCTTTTGTGGCTCTTTCTGTTGAATCTCAGCTTTTACTTGTCGTGCAACTTCTTCAGCCCCACGTACACTAATTCCCTCTACTAAAATACGTTTAAATGCTGCTAACATGAGCTTGTGGTCACCAATTGAGATAAGTGGACGTACGTGCCCTTCTGTAATTACTCCTGCTGCTAATGCGTCTTTAATAGCATCTGGAAGTGTCAACAATCGAATACTGTTTGAGATATAAGGAAGTGACTTACCAACCTGTTTTGCAACTTCAGTTACAGACAATCCAAACTCATCAATAAGTCTTTTATATGCTTGTGCTTTCTCAACTGGATTCAAATCTTCTCTTTGAACGTTCTCAACGATTGACATCTCAAGCATTTGTTGAGGTGTTGTCTCTTTTACCACAACAGGAACTTTATGAAGACCCAAAATTTTGGAAGCTCTCCAACGGCGTTCACCTGCAATAATCTGATATCCTGCTGGAGTTTTTGCAACAACAATTGGTTCTAATATTCCTTGTTCACGAATTGAATTCACAAGATCTGTCAGACTTTCCGGAGAAATAAGTCCTCTTGGTTGAAGAGGATTAGGTTGTAATAACGAGGTTTCTAATTCTACAATGCGAAGTTCATCCATTTACTACCTCCACGTACTGTTTGCCGCGAAGTTTCTTAAATTCTACCTTACCTGATTCTACTGCAAATATTGTGTAATCTTTTCCAAGACCAGTACCTTTTCCTGCGTGAAATTTAGTACCTTTTTGACGAACAATAATATTACCAGCTTTTACTGTTTGTCCACCAAAAAGTTTAACGCCTAAACGCTTTGCAATCGAATCTCTATTTCCTTTTACTGCTCCTGTAGATTTTGTATGTGCCATATTTTTACTCTATATAATATCCTTGTCCAAATCAACTAGGACAAACTACTATCCATTATTCGCTTTTAGTTTTTTTTGTCTCTTTTTGTGTATTACTACCAACTTGTATATCAGATATTTCTACTCTAGTAAACTGCGGGCGAAACCCAGTTACTCTGCGATGACGAGATTTTGCTTGGAAGCGTGCTGAGCGAACTTTATCTCCTTTAACAGAATCAATAACTTTTGCTGATACTGCAGCTCCTGCGAGATACGGCATACCAATCTCAACAGAACCGTCAGATACCAACAGAAGAACTTTATCAAAGTTAACTTTGTCTCCTGCTTTTAAGCCAAGACTGTCTACATCAAAGACCTGTCCTTTGGTAATTTTATATTGTTTTCCACCTGTTTCGATAACTGCGTATTGCATAGGGACTATTGTATCAAAAAAAACACGATCGGTAAAGCCCATAAGAATATTTACCTGATTTCTAAGAGAGTTCTATTCTCATCCTCGTGTACCTGGGATATTATACCAAGAATAATGAAATTTGTAAGTAGGGAACTTCCACCGTACGAAACAAATGGTAAAGTAATACCCACAATAGGTAAAAGAGCAAGATTCATCCCTATATTAAAAAATATATGAGTTAAAAAGAGGAAATAAAATCCAGCAACTACTAAATATGTAAATGTATCTGTTGAAACTCGAAGTAACTGATAAATTTTATACAAAAAATAAATATATACTCCAATTAAAATTGTAACTCCAACGAATCCAAGATTCTCAGCAATGGTGGCAAATATAAAGTCAGTATGGCGCTCAGGCAAGAACTGTAATAACGTTTGAGTAGAATTACCGAAGCCTTTTCCTAAAAACCCACCACTTCCAATAGATATGAGCGCTTGAATAGCATTATATGAGATACCATATGGATCATGGGTTATATCTAAAAACGATGTTATTCTATCTTTCTGATATTGATGAAGTGTGTGATAAAGAAGAGGAACAGGAATTGCTACTAATAGACCAGTAACAAAAAAATATAACGGTCTGAACCCATACATAATAAGCATAAATCCAAAACTTGCAGCATATACCAACGCATTCCCAAGATCAGGTTGTTTTAATACAAGCAAAAATACAGGGATAAAAAGAAGAATTGATTTAATATATGTCATGAGACTTTTTGATTTACTTGATGATAAAAAATGCGCAATGAAAATAAGAAAAAATGGTTTAATAACTTCTGAAACTTGTAGTCTAAATCCAAATATCTCTAACCATCTTGCAGAACCTCTTGCCTCTACTCCAATAAAAAACACAATAATGAGCCCTATGATGCCTACAATATAAATGTATTTAGATAATATTCCTATTATTCTGTAATCAATATGAAGAATAATAAAATATGTAATAAGTGCCAAGATAAGAGCGATGAGTTGTTGCTTAAAAAATGAAAAATCGAGTATATAAAATGAGACAAGACCAAATAAGACCAAAACTAAGGCAGGTATAAGAAGAGTGCTATTTAAGTATTTGCGAGAAACTCTATACATTATGCATTTTTGCGCACCACTACAAACTCAGAAGATTTAGTCAAAGAATCTACGAGGGCTTGTTTCTTTATCTCTTCTGTAAATTTTTCAGGCCATTCAGGGATTTGCACATCAACCATCTCATCAAACGTTGTACCGAGAATTTTTCTTTGTTGTTGTATTTTACGGATAATATCTCTCATCTGGCCAGCCTCTAGATCTTGATTTGTGATATCAGTAAACTCTTCCTCTTTTGCACAAGCCCACTCATCAGATTTACCTCCATACTCCAATGAATATGTATTAACCTCTGCTGCAACTACTTTAGCTACTTGCTCAGATAATTCTGTAGGTCCTGTGTAGGTCACAGTTTTTAATGGCATTTTTACTGCAACTTGATGGCTTTTTCGCATCATCAAAATTTGGGACGCAACTTCCATAGCAGCAGTCATCTCCTCATCAAGCTTATTGTTTATACAACTGTCATTTACTTCTGGCCACTCAGTAAGATGTACTGATTCCTCTTCTGTAAGATTACGATAAATCTCTTCACTTAAAAATGGTGTTACAGGAGCAAGAAGTTTTACAACAGTGGTGAGCACGTGATGAGTTGTTGTATAAAATGCATGAGAGTCTTGCTTGTCTTCAACACTTACTCCGACTCTTTCTCTACTTCTGCGTATATACCAGGTAGAAAATTCAGAAATGAATTTCTGCAAATGAACAATTGTCTCGACCGTATTATACCCATCAAGTGCTTTTGTAACATCTGTAACTAACGTATTAAGTTGAGATAAAATCCATGTATCAAGAACATTTTCAGGCTTTCCAGATTGTGAATTTTTTGGAGACCAAGAATCTAAATTTGCATAGGTAACAAAAAAGTTATATGTATTCCAGAGTACTAACATCATTCCTCTTACTTGATTACGATAATTTTCTTCTGAGATTAAAATATCTTCTCCATGCATTACTGGGCTTCCCATTAAATACAATCTCAGAGCATCTCCTCCATACTTCGTAAGCATCTCTTTAGGATCTGGATAATTCCTAAAATTCTTACTCATCTTTCTTCCATCACTTCCTAGAATTACGCCTTCAACTAAAACATTTTTAGATAAAATATTTTTGCCATCATCTCTTAGTTGAAGTGCAGTGGCAATAACATGCATCACATAAAACCAAGCTCTAATTTGACCTGTATACTCTGCGATAAAATCCGGTGGGAAAAAGGATTTCGGATCTGTCTCACCTTCAAAAGGAAAATGTCTTTCTGCAAATGTTGCGCTTCCAGCTTCTATCCAGCTATCGAGAACTTCTGGAACTCTTTTTGCAGTTTTACCACACTTTTTGCAAGTTACGGTTACTCTATCTATTCCAGGTTTATGTAAATCAGTAATTGTCTGTCCTGAAGCTTGCTCAAGCTCTTTAATTGAACCAGGAACAAATCTTTCTCCACATCCACCCTCTGACTTACTGCATTCCCATACTGGAACTGGAGATCCCCAATAACGATTACGAGAAATATTCCAATCTGGTGCATTCTCAAGACTCTTTAAAAATCTTCCATGTTTAAAATGTTTCGGATACCAGTTTACTTGTTCATTTGACTCCTTCATCGCAGGTTTTAACTGCTGTACGTCAACAAACCATGCATCTTTCGGGGCATAGTACAGACGTGTATGACAACGCCAACACAACGGAACATTATGAGGAAGATCCTCATCTTTATAAATAAGTCCACGTTCTGCAAGATCTTGATTAACCGCTTTATTTGCTTTCAGGTAATACATTCCACCAAACTTTGGTACATCATTTTTAATCATTCCTTCTTCATCTAAATGCATCTCTATGTGAACATTGAGCTCTTTCATTACTTTCAAATCTTCTTCTCCATATGCTGCGATTGTGACAACACCTGTTCCTTCTTCAGCAGTAACAAAATCTCCTGGGATAATCTCAAACGCTTTCTCTCCTGGAGCAATTGGATAATAGTCATAGTGAGGAACAAATTTTTTACCCACTAATTCCGTGCCCATAAATTGATCAATTATTTTATACGTTGACTCATTCCCCAGTATTTTCTTTGTAGCTTCTGCAAGAATATATCTCTCGTTATTCTGCTCTACGGTAATATAGTCAAGTTCTGGATTTACTGCTAATGCAGGGGTCACAATTTTATTCCATGGAGTTGTTGACCATGCTAAAATAAATACTTTTTCTTTATCATCAGTTACAAGCTCATATTTATATGTTGTTGCAGCATCAACTATCTCTTTATAGTTATCAGCATCCATAGCAACCTCAAAATTAGAAATTGGAGTAGAACAATGAGGACAGTACAACGATACTCTCAAACCTTTATAGATATATCCTTTATCATACATCTGTTTAAATACCCACATAACTGATTCCATGTATGGCAAGTCCCATGTCTTGTATGCATTTTTAAAATCTACCCATCTTCCAATATGTTCAACATACCACTCCCACTCATCAGAGACTTGATTTACATAATGAAGACACCTCTCTATAAATTTCTCTATTCCAACTTTTTCTTCGATATCTCTTTTTCGAGTAATCCCAAGCTCTCCTTCAACTTTATTTTCAACTGGTAACCCATGACCGTCCCATCCCCACAATCTACGGACACGATACCCTTTCATTGTGTAATAACGACCAAATAAATCTTTCGGAAGACTAGATAACAAACTTCCATAATGAGGTAGTCCAGTAACAAATGGAGGACCATCTACAAATGCCCACGGCTTGTCCTCTGGACGAGAATCAATGGATTTTTGGAAAATATTATTTTCCTTCCAATACCTAAGGATTGCCTCCTCTATTTCTGGAAAATTTACTTTTGGGTTAACAGGTTTAAACATAGCTACAATTGTACCGCATAGCTATACATTCATCAAGATGAACAAAGAAAAAGGCGGGAGATACTGTATCCCCCGCCATGTAGGTACTCACTCACTGCAAGAGTTTCAGTGCTCTTGCAGCCTTGAGAGCTGCATCTATTTGAGATGGAGTAACTCCTTCCACTTGTCCTGCTTCGATCGCCTGTATCATCTTCTGGACACTTTCAGGACTTGCCCTGTCTAGCGGTCCGAATACACGCGCAAAGTCAGGTCCATATTTTTCCATCCTGTGATTTTTACACTCAAGATGGATGTAGGAAAATGTTATCAGCATTACTCCCAGGATAGTCATGACAACGATAACAATGTCTCTCATCCTGTCCTCCTATCGTGAGTTTGACCTACTTTATTATACCGCACATACGCATATATCTACACCTTTATATTTAATCGTGCTATCATATGAGTATGAACTCATCTCGTCTTGTCAGGAATGTACATCTTGGTGATTTACTCGAAAGTTTTTTAATTTCTTCGATATCTAGCATTTTAATTATCAGATTTTTCCTGGCAATTACTGGATACCCTCAACTTGGAAATGGATCATTTCACATCGCACATATGTTGTGGGGTGGATTCTTACTTATGATTGCACTCGTTCTTGTACTCTCATTTTTAGGAAACAGGATGTTGAAATTTGCATCAATAATAGGGGGTATTGGATTTGGTACATTTATTGATGAATTAGGAAAGTTTATTACACGAGATAATAATTATTTTTTTGAGCCTACACTTGCACTTGTCTATTTAATTTTCTTAATTCTTATTTTTATCTTTAAATACATTGAAGATCATCGACCTCTTAACAAAAAAGAATATCTTATGAATGCATTTCAATTATTTGAAGAAGTTATTCATCAGGATTTAGATAAATCTGAAAAAAGGAAACTTATGCAATATGTCAGACAAGCAAAAAATTATCCATTTTCTGAAGAGTTAGAAAAGCTTGCGAATAAAATTGAAGTTACAGAAATGAAAGATAAAACATTTTTTAATAAAGTACATTCAATGTTTATTGATGTTGTTGAGTCATTTGTAGAGTCAGTATTATTTAGAAAAATAGTAATTATCTTTTTTAGTTTACAAGGAATAATATTACTTGCAAATCTTCTTCTCATCTCAATATTTGAAGTGGGAAATATTCCGCTTTTTATTCCAGATTTATCCGACAAAATTACTTTTATTTCCTATGGAGAAATATTTAGTATCATCCTATCAAGTGTATTTACTGTTATAGGAATAATATTATTCAGATTTGATAGACTACGCTCTTATGAAATGTTCAAATACTCTGTAATGGTGTCAATTTTGTTGACACAGTTCTTTGTGTTTTATAGAGAACAGTTACAAGCATTAACTGGTTTACTGATAAGTCTTATTGTTTTATCAGTTCTTAATTTTATTATTGACCAAGAGAAAAAACATTTAGGAAAAATTTCTCGCCGTATCTAATTTAACCTCATTTTATTTATATTCAAGCACTTCTCATGTATAATGATATCTTGTGCATATGGCAGAACGTGTACCATACAATCCCCCAGCAGAAGGTTTAGCAGTTATTTTCAGATATGAAAATGACGTAGCTATCGTAAGGCATGCTGAAAATTTCGAAAAAAGAATTAAATTTGGAGATAAAGATCTTCCTCGAGAAACACGAGAAAGAAAAGGAGAATACTTTGAGCCATTAACTCGAACACTTGCAAGAACACTAAAAGAAGAACTAGGAATTGAGAACTGGAAAGAAAAAGATATTAGAATTACTTCTTATAGCAAACTTGATTGCATACGTCCTGATGGTTCAGATATCAAAGCACATATAGTTATAGTACAATCACGACAACCACTGCATGATATCTCAGATCCTAATAATATAGATAGGACAGAGATAATTGGTGCTCAGATGGTTCCATTACTTGACGTACTGGAAGATCAAACTGACGAATGGAGACATGGGCCTGATGGAAGAGATTTATTACGAGCAGTACTTCCACCACATATACAACATCCCATTGAAGTAATTAATGAACAAACTCTGCTATTAGCGTCTGATTAATATGAACTATTATAAAAAAGAACAATTTATTGCACAGGTAGATAAAAAAGGGAATATACTGGGTGCTGTTGAAAAATGGGAAGCACATAAAAAAGGGATTTTGCATAAAGCATTTTCTGTAACATTGGTGTATAAAAATCTGTATATTCTTCAACACAGGAAACATCCTGTTTTTGATGGAGTCTTTGATGTATCTTGTTCTTCCCATCAACTAATGAAAAAAGGGAAATTAGAACCAGACAACATCGCAATCATAAAGACACTCAAAAGGGAGTGGAAAATAGATGAGTCACATATTTCTAAAATTCAAAATATAGGGGTGACATATTACAGAGAAAAAGATATAACGAGTAAGTTTATAGAGCACGAGTTATGCGATCAATTTCTTATAAAAATTAAAAAATTACCTGAAATTAATAGAACATACGCATATGGATATTCACTCGTAACACTTGAAGAGTTAAAAAATAAAAGATCACGTATCTGGAAAAACCTCGCCCCATGGAGTAAGAAAGCTGTTGTACTTTTATAAAATATATTTATAATAAAGAAAACCTAATATTCTCAATAAATATTAAATCCTAGTACGAATGAATAACTTGTGTTCTTTCACTTTTATTAAACTCTAATAACTCGTAAACTCTTGCATTATCTTTATATCCAACAGTACCAACAGATATATATTCAGGATTATCTAAAATACGCTTACAAGTAATTTGGACAACATATAAAACACCCTCTTCTTTCCCTATCACACATCCAGTTCTTATAAAAATATATTTTCCTAATGAAAAATTTTCACTCCTTTTACTATCTTTGCTCTCTTGTAATTGCTGAAGAGACACAAGATGATTTAGTGCAAAATAAATATATATATCACCTGCACCACTTATCATAACCTTTTCATATTTAGACTCCATATTTTGAATAGTATTAGCAAGTTGTTGCTCTGCATAATTCCTATACCACGGGTGATAATTTGGCTGCTGAATAAAATATGTATGCATAAAAAACAGTATATTAAAAACTAACCCTACAATAAATATTCCTAATAAACTAAGCCTCATAATATGACTCTTCATAAAAAAAATATAAGATAATCCATATACTAGAAATATTAATAAAGGAACAATTAACGGGAAAATTCGAATAATACTTGGAACTTCATAAATAGTTAGTGCTCCAGCTAGAGGGGAAATTAATGCCCAACCTATAACAAATGAAATACACTTTTTATCCTTTTCTTTAGTGAAGAAGACTATTGACCCGATTATTAATAATGGCAATTGTATTAAATAAAATAATCCTTGAAAGGGGACAGAGTATCTCTTTGGTTCTCCTCCTGAAAAGAAGAGGAAGTCAGCACTAAAATATTCCATATATTGCTTAGTAAATAGTACAGAGTAATTCACAACCTTGTTATGAAAGACTCTAATAAGTAATGGATTTGTAGAATTTGTTGCAGTTGTTATCTGTTCATTTAAAATTAACTGAGTACCAGGATCACTAAAAATATTCACAGTTCTTGCCCTTTGTACTCCTCCTAAATTAATAGTTATAAATAGTGAGATTATTACTACAGAAATAATTGTAAAGAAATATTTTATGTTTTTTTTCTCTCTTTTAAGATACAAAAAGAGTATAACTATAGAAAATAGAGGTAAAAATACTTTAGCTGAATGATATGAATACATTGATAAAAGAATAGAAGTAGTGAATATAACAAAATAGAGTATTGTAAATTTTCTATACTTAGTTATCTTTAACAATGAGTAAATCGCAAGTAACTGAAATGTAAAAGACATTATTACTTCCTGTGTCCCTCGAGAAACAATAATATGCCAAGGAGATATCACTAAAAAAAGGAGAAAAATCGTTGCAACCTTTTTATTAATTATGTCTTTGACAATTAAATACAATATAAACAAAGACACAATACCAAAAATAAAAGCAGGCATTCTTGATGCTAAAATTTCATTAGAGAATATTTTTATAAATGGAATTTGCAGGTAAGAATATAATGTAGGTTTTGTATCAATAAAAGATGATAAATATAATGGAATACTATTTCCATCTTCGTCCATTCCAGTTGCAAGAATGGATTGAGCATTTATAAAGAATGAGACTTCATCATTATGAAAGCCGGATGGATGGGAAGATAATGAAATTAAACGAAATAATATCCCAATAGATAAAATGATAATTATGAGATAATTATTTTGAAAAAATATAAGTATTCGTGAGAACTGTCTTTGTATCATGTTACTAAGAGTATAACACTATACTTCAGCTATACATAGGAATAGACAACCAAAATTAGTGTTAAGAAATAAAGTTAGAATTATGCACTATATCGAACACCTAGAACGTTAATTAATTTATAAATTAATTAATATTCTTCTTTAATCTAGATATAATTATCTTACCTTCTATTTCCTTTCGATGATCTTCTTTTATATAGTGGCTCACTCGTGATAGTGATAATTTTATGTCTCCTTTTTCTATTTAAGGATGGTAAGGTTTGTGCTGTATTTAAGCTAATAATTACCTCATCTATTACCCTTTTATCTGGATAATATATCCCTTTATCGAAAGCCATACTGTCAAGAATTTGATGTGCCTCATCTGTAACAGGAATACCGTTATCTATATCCCCTGTCCCTCCAAGACCAAGTGGGATAACATGGTGGATTTGCCATATTCCTTCCTCCCCAGTTATTGCACATCTATATCCATACCTCTCTCTAATTTCCCACTTCTGGTTGGTTGAGAAATCTCCTTCTCTTTTAGGAACCATTGGTGAATTGCTGTGAGTTAATCTTTCTTTCATTTTAAACAAAAAAAAGAGAACCAAAAAGGTTCTCTAGAATCTCTGAGCACCTAACTTTTACTTATTAATTCCTTTGTCTTAGAAAGGCAGGAATATCAAAAACGTCTTCTTCTTCCTCTTTTGGTTGTGGGTTAGATTGTTGCTGTGGCTGAGGTTCTTGATAACTATTCCCAAAATAGTATGATCTGTCTCTCGTATCTTCTTGTGATTGTTCTTGTCCAATATTCTGCTCTTCTTGTAAATCTCTTGATACCATATTCTGTAATCTTCTTCTACTCTCGTCAAATCCAGTTGCAATAACGGTAATTTTTATCTGATCATGTAATGTTTCATCAATAGTTGCTCCAAAAATAATATTTGCATCTGGATCTGCCGCTTTAGATATAATCCTTGATGCTTCATCAACTTCTGCCATCGAAAGATCACTACTACCAGTAATATTAAAGAGTACTCCACGTGCACCATCCATAGATACTTCAAGTAATGGCGAAGCAGTTGCTTGTTTTGCTGCAATTTGGGCTCTATTTTCCCCTACACCTACACCAATACCCATTAATGCAGTACCTGAGTCACTCATAATACTTTTTACGTCAGCAAAATCTACATTAATAAGTCCAGATACAGTAATTAGATCTGAGATCCCTTGGACGCCGTGTGTAAGTACTGAATCTGCTACTCGAAATGCTTCAAGCAGTGACAATTTTTTATCTACTACTTCTAAAATCCTCTGATTTGGGATAACAATAAGTGTATCTACTTTATCTTTGAGTTGCTCAATACCTTCCTCTGCTGCTACCATGCGTCTTGTCCCTTCAAACATAAAAGGCTTTGTTACGACAGCAACTGTTAATGCTCCTACTTCTTTTGCAACCTCAGCAATAATGGGGGTAGCACCGGTACCAGTACCTCCACCCATTCCACAAGTTAGAAACACCATATCTGAGCCTTCTAGAAGATCTTTAATTTTGTCACGGCTCTCCTCAGCAGATTCACGACCCATTTCAGGATTTCCTCCTGATCCAAGCCCTCTTGTTAAATTTTCTCCGATCTGGATTTTTGTATTTGCTTTCGAGTTGAGAAGTGCTTGGGCGTCTGTATTTATTCCTATAAAATCTACCCCTTGAATAGATGCCCCATCTACCATTGAGTTTACTGCGTTATTCCCACCGCCACCAACTCCTATTACACGGATTTTTGCGAATGAAGCTGTTTGAGGTTTAATTAACATAACGTTTGAAAAGTAGCTTGATACTAGCACAATTAAAAGTGATTTGCAATAAAATTTTTCGTAAATTATTTACCAAAATACACAATGTAAAAATTTCTAGAGGATTGTAATCTGTGAAAAAGTTATGGGAGGAATTTTTTCAATAGTTTTTGGAGTTTTGAAGTAAGGTCATTAACAGGCTTCAACGAGATACCACTTAACGATCCACTAAGGAATGAAGACGATTCCCCTCCTCTGAAGTCTTGTCCATACAGGAGTAATCCTACAGGTGTCGCATACGACGGATTCTCTACATCATCAATAAGCCCAGTAATATGCTGAGGAACTCCAACTCTCACAGGCATTGAAAGCATTCTTTTTGCTGCTTCATCAGCTCCTACTGTACGTGCTCCACCTCCAGTAATTACAATTCCTGCAGGTGTCTGTGTGCCTAATCCAGATTTTTTAATCTCAATCCCTATAAGAGTAAATAACTCATTGAGCCGAGGGCGAATAATTCCGTCTACTAATGTTTTTTTTGAGACTTTCTTTAAGTCTTCTGTAATACCTAGACTTGAAATATCTATTTCATCAGATGATTTACCTGAACCAGAAGAATCTTTTCCTTCTCCATCTTCTGCATGCTTTTGCCGCGCCTGTTTTTCAAAATGCTGGGAAAGATATAATTTTATTTTTTCAGCACTTTCCAATGAGATTCTCAGCCCTATAGCAAGATCGTTTGTAATATGTCGTGCACCAATTGGAATAACACTTGAGTGAGCAATATTTCCGTCAACAAAAATACAGATATTGGTAATTCCTGCACCTATATCTGCCAGAACTACTCCAAGTTCTTTTTCTGTCTCTGTCAAAACAGCGAGAGAAGAAGCAAAGCCTGAGAATACAAGAGCGTTTACTTGTACTCCCCCTTCAGTTTCTAAAACTCTTTGAATATTTTTTACAGACGTTGAGTTTGCTGTAATAATATGCGTATCAACTTCAAGTCTTACTCCATTCATTCCTACTGGATCCTTAATCCCAGACTCACCATCAACAGTATATGTTTTTGGAAGTACATGAATAATAGATCGTGTGGTCGGAATAGAGATTGCTCCTGCAGCTTCAAGAACTCTATCGATATCTGTATGGGAAATCTCTCCTTCAGGTTGTGAAATAGCAACAATTCCTTTAGAATTTTGACTATCTACATGGATACCACTAATTGAGACAAACACTCGGTCAATAGATGTGCCAGCCATTCGCTCAGCAATATCCAAAGATTGATTGAGAGCACTTGCAGTATCTTCAATATCTACAATCTGCCCTTTCCTGATTCCTTTTGAGGGAATTTCAGATGCACCGAGGATATTAACACTTTCTTCTTGTGCCTGACCAATTACCGTAGCAATTTTTGAAGAACCTATATCTACACCAACAACAATTTGAGAGTCACGCATAGTTTTCACTGTATATTTAAGTATACACTAGAATTTCACAATTGGCTTGCCAAAACGGAAATCAATCTGTTTCGGCTGCTTATTTTCTATTGTAAGCGTATAGATAATTGAATGTAAAGAGGATATTTGCCAATCAATATCTTGTGATGTAGTAAAAATGACTTTTGGACCTTTTTCTAGGTTAACAATCAGAGTAGATTTGTCTTGAGAAAGATCTTGAGACTCTATAGTAAACCCTTTCTCATCAAGTTTTTTATCTATATCATAAAACTGATTTTGTCTTAAATATGGATTTGCCAGTACAACTTGGGGAGAAGAAAAATGAGATAATCCTATTTTTATACCGTATAAAATCCCTGTTAAAACAAAAATAATCCCAGCAACGGAAAATAGA
>Ga0265293_10008477_pt1 | contig 15211 bp, 9 predicted proteins | sample Munlanlewell138R_FD_192505 | JGI IMG/M metagenome (GOLD analysis project Ga0265293, IMG submission 192505) | Leachate microbial communities from a municipal landfill in Southern Ontario, Canada - Leachate well 138R | ecosystem: Engineered > Solid waste > Landfill > Unclassified | place: Canada...
GCAAGGATGATAATAATCTGTTAAACCATTTATAACTGGAATATCAGCATACTTAGCTAACTCCTCAACTTCATCATGACCATGTGCACGAATCATAATCCCATCTAAATAGCGCGAAAGCACTTTAGCAGTATCGTGAATAGATTCCCCTCTTCCAAGCTGGATATCATTATTGCTTAGAAACAATGGATGGCCTCCTAACTGAAGCATCCCTACTTCAAATGATACCCTAGTGCGAGTAGATGATTTCTGGAAAATCATTCCTAATGTTTTGCCTGCCAATGGTTTGTCTGGTCCCTTACCAGCTTTAATTTCAGCAGCAAGCTTTAACAAAGCTAAAATCTCCTCAGTTGAGAAATCAGCTAATTTTAGAAAATCGTTGCCTTTCAGTCGTTGTAAAATATTCAAATGATTGCACCTCACTTTTATAATTTTCTTAAATATTTACTCATTTTAATATTTACTCTTCTTAATTCCTATGTGATTATTCCGATGTAGTAACAGACCTGCCCTATTCATATAGCAGCCAACGTTATACTCTATAGTTTCTCTAAAAATTCCCCATTTAAAAATTCCTGCAGTGTAAACGGCAAATATTTGTCACGTTCGACAATGCTTTGACATAGAGCCTCGGCAGTATCAAGCGCAGTTAAACAACCAATTCCGTATTCTACTGCCATTCTTCTTAATTTAAAACCAAGACGCGCAGGGTCTTTCCCTATAGTCGGAATATTAATAACTAAATTGATTTCTCCTCGACGAAACATCTCACGAATTTGTACTAAATGCCACGGTACTTCAATTACTTCCATTCCAGCTCCCTCTAATGCTCTTGCCGTAGTTGGTGTAGCATATAGTTTAAAGCCTAATGAAAAGAATTTCTTTATCAATTCTATGGATTGCTGTTTTTCACGATTACTAATTGAACATAACAATCCTAGTTGTTTTTTGCCAGATACTTCTCGTATATGACCAGTAGCGAACACTTTACCCAATGATCCGATAAAGTTACGAGCTATACCAAGTACTTCACCAGTTGATTTCATTTCAGGACCTAAAGAAATATCGACATCACTCATTTTCTCGAATGAGAATATAGGTGCTTTTACTGCGACAAATTCTTGATTAGGAATTAATCCACTACGATATCCCATCTCACCTAGCGACTCCCCTAACCCTACTCTAGTTGCAAGTTGTACCAACGGAGTATCAGTAATTTTACTAATAATCGGTACGGTTCGTGAAGCTCTTGGATTAACCTCTATTACATATACCACATCATCAACAATTACATATTGTATATTGATTAATCCTTTAATATGCATTTCCCGGGCAATATCCGATGTGTGCTTAATCAATGTTTCTAGTACATGTTGGCTAATGTTTTGCGGTGGATATACAGCCATACTGTCACCAGAATGCACTCCTGCACGCTCAATATGTTCGAATACTCCTGGAATCAACACCACATCTCCATCAGTAACAGCATCTACTTCTACTTCTTTACCAGGTAAATATTCATCTAATAAAACAGGACGACCTATCGATACATCTACCGCTTCATTTAAATAGCGTTCTAACTCTATCTGTTCATGGATTACCTGCATAGCACGACCACCTATGACATAAGACGGCCTAACCATCAGCGGATAGCCTATTTTTTCTGCAACAATTAATGCCTGTTCGAAATTTTCAGCCATACCACCATTAGTTTGCGGAATACCCAGAGAATCTAATAGCTTGCGGAACTTATCACGATCTTCTGCTAAATCAATACCCTCAATTGATGTGCCAAAAATTTCAACACCATTATCTACAAGTCCATGAGCAAGGTTAATTGCTGTTTGTCCGCCAAATTGAACAAATACACCTTTAATTTGTTCTTTTTCGACTATGTTTAATACATCTTCTAAAATTAACGGTTCAAAATACAAACGATCTGCAACATTAAAATCCGTACTTACAGTTTCAGGGTTATTATTAATAATGACAGCTTCATAGCCAGCATCTTTTAACGCCCATATAGCATGAACAGAACAATAATCAAATTCTATTCCTTGCCCAATTCGGATAGGTCCAGAACCTATGACAAGCACTTTCTCTTTATTACTTACTGTAACCTCATCTTCTCCAGTATATGTTGAATAATAATATGGAGTTGATGCCGGAAATTCAGCAGCACATGTATCCACCAATTTATATGAAGGTAGTACTTGTAATTGCTTACGCAAATTACGTATATCTAACTCAGTCTTGTTAAATAGCTCTGCTATATAAAAATCAGAAAAACCAACCTTTTTCCATGTGCGCATTTGTTCTGCTGTAATTGCTAATAAATCTGAATTACTAATCTCTTGTTCCCAGCGAATAATATTTAGAATTTTATTCGTGAAGAATGGATCAATCTCTGTTAATTCTCGTACCTTATCAACTGTGATTCCTTTACGTAATGCTTCTGCAAGTATAAATAGGCGCATATCATCTGGTTGTTTCGATAGCTCATCAGTTAATTTTTGTAACGACCAATTAGCATATAAAGGATGACGCAGTGTATGAATCTTAATCTCTAAAGAACGAACTGCTTTAAGTAATGCTGCCTCCATAGTTCTTGCAATTGCCATTACTTCCCCAGTTGCTTTCATCTGAGTACCAAGTGAACGATTAGCTTCTGGGAATTTATCAAATGGCCAACGTGGAATTTTAACCACAACATAGTCAATTGTTGGTTCAAAACTGGCATAAGTTATACCTGTTACTGGATTTAGTATTTCATCTAAATATAGTCCTACAGCAATCTTCGCAGCAACCTTCGCAATTGGATATCCTGTCGCCTTTGACGCTAAAGCACTTGAGCGACTTACTCTAGGGTTTACCTCAATAATACAGTACTCAAAGCTGTACGGATTTAATGCAAGCTGAACATTACATCCACCCTCTATTTTTAACGCACGAATAATATCTAGTGACGCTGAGCGCAGCATTTGATATTCATAATCTGTCAATGTCTGTGCTGGTGCGACAACTATACTATCACCGGTATGAACTCCTACAGGATCGATGTTCTCCATACTACAAATCGCAATGCAAGTATCATTTGCATCGCGCATTACTTCAAACTCAATTTCCTTCCATCCCTTAATACTCTTCTCAATAAGAACTTGCCCGATTGGACTTTGGGAAAGACCACGGCTTACTACATCTCTTAATTGTTCATGATCATCAACTATACCGCCACCTGAACCGCCAAGAGTATAAGCTGGTCGTATAATAAGCGGGAAACCAATACGAACTGCAAATTGTTCAGCTTCTACTAAATTATCTATTATTTCACTTTCAGGTATCGGTTGACCAATTTCTAACATTAAACTGCGGAATAACTCTCGATCCTCTGCATTCTTGATAGCTTCTAATGAAGTCCCTAACAATTGCACATTATATTTCTCTAGAATTCCTGCCTCTGAAAGCTTAACAGCTAAATTAAGTCCTGTCTGACCTCCAAGTGTAGGCAATAACCCATCCGGACGCTCCCGATCAATAATTTGTGTTAATGAGCGCACCGTTAACGGTTCAATATATATTTTATCTGCCATATCCTTGTCCGTCATAATCGTCGCTGGATTACTATTTACCAGCACTACTTCAATGCCATCTTCCTTCAAAGAATTACACGCTTGTGTACCTGCATAATCGAATTCAGCTGCTTGCCCAATTATAATCGGTCCTGATCCAATTACGAGCACCTTCTTAATTGATGTTATTTGGGGCAAATTGCTTCACACCTTTCTCGATTATGATTAATCATCCTTATAAAATCCTCGAAGAAAAATAGCGTATCTTTTGGTCCTGGGCACGCTTCTGGATGGTATTGAACACTGAAAACCGGTAATGATTTATGTCTAATCCCCTCTACTGTCCCATCATTAACATTAACATGAGTCACAATCATTTCAGTAGAATCTAATGACTCAGGTTCAATGACATATCCATGATTTTGGGATGTAATGTAGACTTTGCCAGTTCTTAAGTCTTTTACTGGATGATTACCACCTCTATGTCCATAATGCATCTTTCTTGTAGTCATTCCAAAAGCTAACGCTAGCATTTGATGTCCGTAGCAAATTCCTATCGTTGGAAAAAGTTCTGCAACCTTTCTCAGTTCAGGTGCTATATCAATTAAATTCATCGGGTCTCCCGGTCCATTTGAGAACAATACTCCATCCGGGCAAAGCTTCACAAGCTCATCCACCGTCATATTGTATGGCACAACCGTCACTCTGCATCCTAACGCGTGTAAAGATCGAATCAGACTTTGTTTAAGACCGAAATCGTAAATTACTATATGATTATTTTGGTTCTTAACATTAGAGGGTTCATATGTTGCTCGTGTTTTTCGAGATATGCTAGCAACTAAATTCTTAGATAGTTCAGGGAATTCTAGTAATTTAATATTACACTCAAGGCTTTTGGGTATAATATAAGCTTTCATTGCTCCATGCTCGCGAATTATTCTAACCAGATGACGAGTATCAATATCTGCTAATCCTACAACTCCTTGCGATTTCAAATACTCTTCAACAGTAAAAACACTGCGAAAATTACTTGGCGTTGGACACAACTCTCCAACTATAAAGCCTGAAACATGGGAACGATGCGATTCAAAATCATCTGCGTTTATACCATAGTTCCCGATTAAAGGGTATGTCATAATGACAATTTGCCCGGCATAAGAAGGATCAGTCAATGTCTCTTGATATCCTGTCATACTAGTATTAAATACCACCTCACCATATGTTTGCTTTAAATCCCCGATTAGCCTTCCCTCAAAAACAACTCCATTTTCAAGTACAAGCATTCCTTGCATTGTCTCATCCCCCTTTCTAGTTGCTGCAATTACTCCGTCTCAAATTCTAACCCTCTATATTCGTTAAACAAGTTCTAATAATATCAATTGCTTCTATAATCTCATCCTTATTAGTATTAAGTGGTGGTAATAATCTAAATGTATTATCACCTGCTGCTACTACTAGAAGTCCGTGTTCACGACATTTACTAACCAATTGTGCAACTGGCAGCTTATCTGCTAGCTCTAATCCACGCAACAATCCGATACCTCTTATCTCTATAATTACATCATTAAATTCCTGTTTCAACAGCTGTAACTGCATCTCTAGTTCTATAATATTAGCCTTTATTTGCTGCTGAATTTCTGCTCTTTGTAATTCCGTAATCACTTTATTGGCTACCGCAGTTACTAACGGATTCCCTCCAAATGTAGATGCATGAGTCCCTGGTACAAATGCAGCTGCAACCTCATCTGTAGCAATACACGCACCAATAGGTATTCCACCACCTAACCCTTTAGCAAGGGTAAATATATCTGGCCGAAATCCAAATTGCTGCCACAAAAACATTGAACCTGTTCGATTCATTCCTGTCTGAACTTCATCAACAATCAATAGAATACCATGGCGCTTCGCTAACTCCTCTAAGCCTAGTAAAAAGCTACGATCTATTGTATGAACGCCACCCTCACCCTGAATAAGCTCAAACATTATTGCTGCAGTCTTATCAGTAATTAAAGCCTCTACAGCTGCTAAGTCATTAAACTGGCAATAAACAAAGCCTTCTGGCAACGGTTGAAACCCTTCTTGATATTTAGGCTGTGCTGTAGCTGTAATCGTTGTCAGGGTGCGACCATGAAATGATTTATAAAAGGTTATAATTTCATAACGAGCTTCATTACGTAGTTTTTGGTGATAACGTCTTGTTAATTTAATTGCCGCTTCATTAGCTTCAGCACCACTATTAGAAAAGAATACCTTCCCACTACCGGCCTCCTCTATTAAGGCATCTGCTAATTGTTCTTGATTAGGTATATGAAATAGGTTCGATACATGTATAAGCTTAGATGCCTGCTCTGAAATAGCCTCTACCAACGGCTTATAATTATGACCAAATAAGTTAACAGCAATTCCTGAAGTAAAATCTAAATATTTCTTACCATCAGTATCCCATATATAACTTCCGTTTCCGTAGTCAACACTTATCGGCCAGCGATTATAAGTATTCATAACATTAGACATAGAGATTATCCTCCTTAGTAACCATAGTGCCAACACCTGTATCAGTTAACAACTCTAACAACAGTACATGTTCCTGTCTTCCGTCGACTATATGTGTTCTATTTACTCCGCGTTTAATTGCATCTAAGCAAGCTTCAACTTTAGGCACCATACCACCGCTTATCTGTCCACTTTCTATATATTGAGAAATCTTCTTAGCTCCGATTGCAGAAATTATTTTTTTGTCCCCATTTTCTTCAATATATAAGCCTGGTACATTAGTTGATAACACTAGCTTCTCTGCCTTTAATTCACCAGCAACAGCTGCAGCTACAGTATCTGCGTTAATATTATAGTGTTGACCCTGATTATCGACACCTAGTGGCGCTATTACAGGAATATATCCTTCTTCAATAAGCCCACGCAGCAGCTTTTGGTTTACTTCAACGACTTCACCGACAAAGCCTAAATCAACTTCTGTGTTAAGTTTCTTACGTGATAATAATAGTTGACCATCAATGCCGCTAATCCCGATTGCTTTCCCACCATAGGCTTGGATTTGCGATACAATCTGCTTGTTAATCTTCCCAACTAATACCATGCTAGCCACATCTAGTACAGCTTGATCGGTGACTCGCAACCCATTTACGAACTTCACGTCTATTCCCATCAGCTCTAATAATGAGGTTATTTCTGGTCCACCACCATGTACAACAACAGGATGAATATTAACCTGCTTCATCAATACTAAATCTAGGAAGAATGACGATGCATCTTCATTTCGTGTACTTCCTCCATACTTAACTACAACAATTTTTCCTGAAAATTCCTGAATATACGGTAATGCTTCTACTAAAATTTGTGCTCTTTGTAATACTGCATTCATCATACTTCCCCCCATTTCATTATTTTTTACTTACTCTAAATAATCAATTATATAATACCTTGATAATTAATTATTCAATACTTAGATAATCAGTTTTTCAATATATTGTTTCTATCTAACTTCAATAACTTAAGAATCTAAGTCTCATTTTGACTAAGTGCGATAGCTAGCATTGATACGAACATAATCATAGGTTAAGTCGCAACCCCAAGCTGTTGCTTGCTGTTCGCCTTGATTCATATATAACTCTATTATAACAAGCTCATCATTCATATCTGCCTGAACTGTTTCTTCATCAAAATCTACACCCATACCATTTTGAAATATCAAAGTTCCCATTAAATATACTTCAATCTTATCAGGGTTAAACATAACTCCACTATATCCTGCAGCAGCAACAATTCTACCCCAATTTGCATCAGCACCAAAAATCGCAGACTTTACAAGTGAACTCCCAATAACCGACTTAGCAATCATAGCAGCTTCTTTATAATCATTTGCTTGCTTTACTGTTACTTGAATTAATTTAGTTGCACCTTCACCATCACGAGCAATCGCCTTAGCAAGATATTCTGCCACATAATTGAAAGCTGCTTGATACTGGTACCACTTCTCATGCGCCTCATCAAGTACAATATTTGACTGTCCATTTGCCATTACTACAACCATATCATTCGTGCTAGTGTCACCATCTACTGTAATCATGTTAAATGTTTGATCAGTAACATTCGATAGTAATTTCTGTAACTGCTGATGTTCAATACATGCATCAGTAGTAATAAATCCAAGCATAGTTGCCATATTTGGATGAATCATGCCTGAGCCCTTGGCAACCCCAGCAATAGATACAATTTCTCCATCTATTTCAAGCTGTACAGCTATGTTCTTCTCAATTGTATCTGTTGTAAGAATACTCTCGCTAAACGCATTGCCTCCTGCTTCAGACATGCCACTCAAGGCCATCTCAATGCCCGTTTCTACACAATCCATAGGTAGCTGCTGTCCAATAACACCTGTAGAAGCAACTCCCACCATATCACCTGGTAATTGTAATCCCTGTGCCACTAATTCCTGCATTCTATAAGCATTCTTGTCACCTTCAATACCAGTGCAAGCATTAGCATTGCCACTGTTAACGACTAACGCCTGTAACTTGTTAGAGCGCTTAATTACTTCTTTAGTAAGCTTTAATGGAGCTGCTTGCACGACATTTAATGTATATACACCCGCTGCATTTGCAGGGGTAGTCGAGTATAGAATTCCTAAATCATTTTTCTTTCTTTTAATTCCTGCATATACACCTTGAGCAAGAAAGCCCTTAGGTGTAGTTATATTCCCACCATCAACTATTTTGAAATCCATAATTTATATTACACTCCCAATTTTAAAAATATTATTTTAAATATTCATTCTTAATGTATATTTATACATTACATTCATCGTTTTTCCATATAGTCAATCCACTATGGAATCAAAGAAATTGCATCTATCCCAGTCGCTTCATCCCAACCGCACATGACATTCATATTTTGGATAGCTTGCCCAGCCGCACCTTTAACCATATTATCTATAGCAGAAATAATAACTACCTTGCCAGTACGCTGATCAACATGTAAGCCAATATTACAGAAATTCGTTCCATATACCAGCTTAGTCTTCGGAAATTGTCCGGATTTATGAATTCTAACAAACTTCTCATTTTGGTAATAGTTATTATAAAAGCTAATTAACGAATCAGTTGTTAAAGTCATTTGCTTAGCTTTGTCAGTTAGCTGACCGTATATTGTACTTAAGATTCCACGGGTCATTGGCACTAAATGCGGGGTAAACATCACCTGTATCTCTTTTCCAGTAACATCAGTTAGAAATTGTTCAATCTCTGGAGTATGTTGATGCTGACCAACTTTATAGGCGTGAATACTCTCTTGAACTTCTGAAAATAACGATCCAATTGAAGCAGATCTTCCAGCACCAGATGTGCCAGATTTAGCGTCAATAATAATACTTGCTGGATCTATTAAATCTTCTATTAGTGCTGGAGCTAATCCCAAAGCTACACTAGTCGGATAACAACCAGGATTTGACACGAATGAAACCTTTGCAACTTGTTCCCTATTAAATTCAGTTAAGCCATATACAGCCTTACTTTGACATTGTCGATCTGGTGCAGCTTTTTGATACCATTGTTCATGTATTACTTGGTCACGCAAACGGAAATCTCCTGATAAATCAATTACCTTTAAACCCTTATCTAATAACTCTGGAACTAGCTTACTGCTAACTCCTGACGGTAAACTCAAAAACACTAATTCTGTCTTCTCTGCAATGATATTAACATCAATTTCCTTTAGTTCAGTATCAATTATATAATTTAGTTGCCCCTCTAAATGTGGATATACTTCCGTTATATCTATTCCAGCCTGTGAATGAGAGCCTAAGTAAGTAATCTGTATATAAGGATGGTATCGGAGCCATCGCAATAACTCAATTCCTCCATAGCCTGTCACGCCTATAATTCCAATATTCATTGCTAGCCCCCTATTCTTAATTATTAAAAAATAATAAAAGATTAAAATCATTATGCAACATTATACATTTTTATGCATAATATTGCAATATGTATTTATAAAAAAGAGTCTGCCAGACAGAAATTCTTTATCTATCTTTCGACTCTTTGATGTTAAATATCATCTGCAGTTCTCAAAAAAACATTTACAGCATATATTATATATCAATATTATACTGCGTGCCATTATATAAACAAGTTATTAGCATCAAAAGAGCGGCACTCCCACCGAAGGTAAGTATCGAACAAAGAAATATCAAAAGTAAATTAAATAATCTTAATAATACTTATAATAGAAATGATAATCGGCTGATGAACCATATAAATTAGCAATGAATGTTTGCTTATTTGAGATACTACTTTATTTTCTAAATTTAACTTTGCTTTATGGAATATACTTTGCTTCTTATAGTAGTAATTTTTATATGCTAGAATTCCTAATATAAATACGGATAGATACGGACTTAACGGGTAATAATCAGCAGATACAAAGCCACTATGTTTAATTCCTAATGGCAATAGTAGCGGTGTATCTACGATAAAATTGTCGATTGGCATGGCTAGAATAGCGTTTACAACAGCAATCGCTAATAACATAGAGTTATCTACCCTTTTAAGCATTGGGTATAACATCATGCAAACGCCTAAAAAGTGTAAAATGCCGAATCTCACATAATATTCTCCAAGAAAAAAATAGGTAGCCACAGTTACAATCATCCCTAGACCGAATACTTTCAGACCAGTTACGAAAGTATTACGTCTACTTAAACCGCAGCTTATTCCTGACAATAAAATAAATATTAAAGCTGCTGTCTTACCTTCCCAATACCAAAATGGGCTGTTATAGTCAATATCTATGTTAGCAAAATTATTCAAGTCGTATACTGTATGATATATAACCATCAATATTATTGCCATTGCTCTAAGTAAATCAATTTCCCATATCCTTTTTTGTTCCACTGATATTATCCCTACCTTACCGATTTATCGGTTTACTTTTGCGAGCTTCAGTTACTATATAATTAGTGAAATTATTAATACTTTCCATAAATCTGATTGTCGAGAAATTACCCTTCGCCATTTTATTCAGTGCGCGCTCCCATTTACCAGTGAACTCCGGTGACTGAAGCTCATTTGGAATCACTTGAATAATAGCCATCCCTTTAGCAGTAGGAATAAGCGCTTTTTTCTGCCTTTCTATATATCCAACTTGAATTAGCCTTTCTATAATTGATGCTCTTGTAGCTGGTGTACCTAACCCACTATCCCTTAATTGCTCCTTCAATTCTTCATCTTCAACCATTCTGCCGGCATTTTCCATAGCGCTAAGTAATGTACTTTCATTGTATGGCTTTGGTGGTTGTGTCTGTTTTTTCAATATTTCTGATACTAAAAACTCAATTTGCTGATTTTTTTTAAGCGTAGGAAGCTGTTGTTCTTCGTCGATGTCATTTTTCCGTTTCGCATTATCATTAGTATAAATCATTTTCCAACCCCACTCTATAACAGACTTGCCTTTAGATTGGAATACATGCCCTTGATTTTGTATTAATATTACTTTAGTTTCAAATTGATAATTCGGATAAAACACAGCTATCATTCTCTTAACAATCAAGTCATAAATATTTCGTTCCTTCGGATTTAATCGTTGTAGATTTGGGGTTCTAGGTGTCGGAATACAAGCATGATGATCCGTTATTTTTTTATCATTAATAATTCGTGTCGTGAATTTTAAATTGTTAATTACGCTCGATATCAATTTGCTGTAAGGCTCTATATTTATTTTATTCATAGTAATAATTACTGTATCTTTCATATCATTAGACAAATATCTACTATCGGTACGCGGATAGGTTATTAGTTTGTGCTTTTCGTATAATGCTTGAGCAATATCCAATGTTTCTTTAGCAGTGTAGCCAAATACTTGATTAGCATCTCTCTGTAATTCTGTCAAGTCATACAAAAGTGGTGGTGGTTGGCTTTTCTTTTCCTTTTTAATATCAGTTACCGTACCAATTGTCCCTTTAACTTGATTGGCTATTCTTTCTGCCTTATCTATAGTTGCTATCTTCGTACTATTCTCCTCAATATTTATCCATATTCCATCGAAGTCTTTGTATATAGCTTTTACCTCAAAATAATCAGTCGGCTTGAAGTCTTGAATCTGCCATTGCCTATTAACTATCATTGCTAATGTCGGAGTTTGTACTCTACCTATACTGAATATTGTATTGTTTTTCACTGTAAAAGCCCTTGTCCCATTTATACCTATCAACCAATCCGCTTCACTTCTGCATCTAGCTGAATGATAGAGGGTATCATACTCACTTCCATCTTTAAGTTCTTGAAAACCTTTATAAATTGCTTCTTCGGTCATTGAGCTAATCCATAACCTTTTAAACGGCTTATTACATTCTGCAAGCTGATATATATATCGAAAAATCAGTTCCCCTTCACGTCCTGCATCCGTAGCACAAATAAGCTCACCTACATCATGACGGTGCATTAGGCTTTTTATAATTTGAAATTGTTTTTTCGTCTGTGCTACTGGCTTTAGTGAAAATAACTCTGGACTAATAGGTAAATCAAGCATATTCCACTTTTTATACTTCGGGTTGTATTCATCAGGCTCGCATAATGTCACTAGATGACCTATTGCCCAACTAATTAAATACTGACTACTCTCAATGTAGCCATCTTTAGATGCACTATTCGCTTTAATGATTGCACCAGCTATATCTCTAGCGACGCTCGGCTTTTCTGCTATTATCAATACTTTACTCATATGTAATCTTCCTTCAACTGTTTGCCATATTATCTATTATATCAAATAAGAGTGCGCTCACTACAGTATTTGTTCAAAAAAAGAATACTTATGCCTAAACTTTAATAATATTTGATATATAACAGTTAATAAAAACTGCTTATATTGCATATGATTTACTACTAATTTTAAAGTTTTTATTGTTGGATAGCAATGAATATAGTACTATAACCTATATGATCACTATATAGTTACTTTTTACCCATGTGATTATAATACATACTCTATATTCATTAGTAGGCTTCAAAGTAAAATATAATAAGGAGGAGAAAAATGAATTCAATTAAACAGCTATTAAATTCTTTTAGTGAAACAGCATTGCACTATTTAGGAATTATCAGCGATTTTGTCTGGGGACCACCTATACTAGTCTTAATAGTAGGAACTGGTTTGTTTTTGACAGTTCGCTTAAAAGGCATACAATTTACCAAATTGCTATATGCCCACAAGCTTATATTTAAAAAGGATAAAGAAAGTCCCGGAGATATATCGCATTTCCAAGCTTTGACAACACAGCTTGCTGCAACAATCGGTACTGGTAACATCGCCGGAGTTGCGACCGCTATTTATCTAGGTGGTCCTGGTGCAGTTTTCTGGATGTGGATAACTGGTCTTGTAGGAATGGCTACTAAATATTCGGAGGCTATTCTAGCAGTTAAATACCGTGTCATCGATGAAAAAGGCGAAATGTCAGGCGGACCTATGTATTACATTGAAAAAGGTCTTGGTTGGAAATGGCTAGCTGTCTTATTCGCAATCTTTGGTGCACTAGCAGCATTTGGAATTGGTAACATGGTACAATCAAATTCAGTGGCAGAAGCAATAAAAACTACTTTTAATATTGATACTTGGATTACCGGAATTATATTAGTTATATTTACTGCCCTAGTTGTGCTTGGTGGAATTAAAAGTATTGGAAGGGTAACTTCTATATTTGTTCCGTTTATGGCAGCATTCTATGTTATTGCAGGGATAATTATTCTGTTTATTAATTATGAAGCAATCCCTGGAGCTTTTGCTTCAATATTCACTTCTGCGTTTACCGGTGAAGCAGCAACCGGCGGTGCTATTGGTGCTGCAATTCGTTTCGGGGTAGCACGTGGAGTATTCTCAAATGAAGCCGGTCTTGGTAGTGCACCAATTGCTGCTGCAGCTGCAAGAACTGACTATCCAGGTCGCCAAGCATTAGTGAGTATGACGCAAACTTTTATCGATACTATCATCGTATGCAGTATTACTGCTCTGACAATATTAACCTCTGGCGCTTTAGCTACAGGTGAAACAGGTGCAAGTCTTACTACAGCAGCATTTGACATGACGCTACCTTTTGGTGGTGCACAGTTAGTTGCTATTAGTATAATTTTATTCGCATATTCAACCATTCTAGGATGGTGTTATTACGGGGAAAAATGCTTAGAGTATCTTGTGGGCATTAAAGCAGTTCCATGGTATCGATATATATTTATCGCAATGGTATTCATTGGTGCTGTTGCAAAATTAGATTTAGTATGGACATTCTCTGATGTTATGAACGCTTTAATGGCAGCGCCGAACTTAATTGGTTTAATCGGATTGAGTGGAGTTATTGTTGCTGAGACAAATCGTTACTTAAACGAGACTAAGCACGAAATTAGAAGCTAACCATATTGATCTATAAACATAAAAACCATATTAAATACTATTAAGTATAATAAAAAATTCATAAAAATCATTTAAAGCTGATAATAAGTGAGCTAATGCGCTCTTATTATCAGCTTTTTATATGCATTATCTTAATTGATACATACATTATGTATTTATCTCAAGTCTATATTCAAATCGTATTTATTAGAAAAACTTTCCTAGCATAGATAGCATTAAACAGTGAATTCTAAATATAGCAATATAATAACTAAAAATGGAGGTATATTCATGGTACAAAGACCAAAGGCGGAGCCTTTTAGAATTAAAATGGTAGAAACAATTAAGATGATTTCTAAAGAAGAAAGACAAGCAGCACTTGAAAAAGTAGGCTATAATCTTTTCAGTTTACGTTCTGATGATGTTTATATTGATTTACTAACAGATAGCGGGACAGGTGCTATGAGCGATAATCAATGGGCAGGTCTAATGTTAGGTGATGAAGCTTATGCAGGTGGTCGTAACTTCTTCCATCTAGCTGAAAATATCAAAGAAATTTTTGGTTATAATTATACAATTCCCACTCACCAAGGCCGTGGTGCCGAACAAGTATTATTCCCTGTTTTACTTTCAAATGGGAAGACTTATTCAATAAGCAATTATCACTTTGATACAACCAAAGGACATGTTGAATTAGCGGGTGGTAGAGCAGCTAACATATTAATTGACGAAGCATTTAATACTGCTGTTGAACATCCTTTCAAAGGTAATTTTGATTTAGATGCATTGGAAAAATTCATCCAAGAAAAAGGTGCCGATAAAATCGGTATGATTGTCATTACTGTTACATGTAATAGCTCTGGTGGACAGCCAATTTCTATGGAGAATATTCGTCAAACAAGTGAAATAGCTAAAAAGCACGGAATCATGTTAGTAATGGATGCCGCGAGATACGCCGAGAATGCATTCTTCATAAAACAACGCGAAAAAGGTTATGAAAATAAATCAGTTCGTGAAATAGTTAAAGAAATGTTTAGTTATACTGATTGCTTTACTATGAGTGCCAAAAAAGACCCACTAGTTAATATTGGCGGCGTGTTAGCTTTCAAAGATAACGAAGATTTATTTAGATTATGTCAATCAAGAGTTGTTCCTTTAGAAGGATTCCCAACTTACGGTGGTCTTGCAGGTAGAGATATTGAAGCAATGGCACGCGGCTTAGTTGAAAGCATCGATGAAGATTACCTTGAATA
>Ga0265293_10008478_pt1 | contig 15210 bp, 14 predicted proteins | sample Munlanlewell138R_FD_192505 | JGI IMG/M metagenome (GOLD analysis project Ga0265293, IMG submission 192505) | Leachate microbial communities from a municipal landfill in Southern Ontario, Canada - Leachate well 138R | ecosystem: Engineered > Solid waste > Landfill > Unclassified | place: Canada...
TGTCGTTCGACCAACATGGCTTGCCCGGTCTCCAATGAGATTACGGGATGAGCAATGCGTTCGCTGCGGGAGAAGAGGAAGCCGGGCCTGTGCTCAGGGTAGTACTGGCATATCCAGCGTTTCAGATCTATGTGACGAACCGTCAGATCAGGGGAGTCGATCAATGCGGCATCCTGCTCCGTGACGCCGTTCCGGCCAAACGGCAGTTCCCCATTGAGGATGCCATCGTAAATACGATCTGTGTACAACCGTAGCTCGCCCCATCGTGGGCAGTCCAACGACTGGGGCAGATTTCTCTGCGACGAGATCGAGGCCAGGATGGCACGCTTGAAGCGCAGCAGACCCGCCCAGCGGATAGATGCCTCGATTGGACGATAGAAGACCTTTGATGGCGGTGCATTGTCGTACATGCTCCCTTCTCCTTCCAGGAGAACTACATGGCACGCTCCTTTGTGACCAACACCCGATTGGCCAGTAGTTCTTGCCTGAGCGTGAATCCCAGGCATTTTTTGCTGTGGGAAAAGACGGAGCACTTTCCCGCTGACCGTCTCTGTCGGAAGCAATCACGTAAGCAACATGCAGATAGCTCACTCGTTGCCAGGAAGGCAACGAGTGACGATGCAAGTGCGATGGCGATGCTCACGATACCAGCGTCATCAGTCACACTGATCTTGGCAAAACCGATTTGGTATGACCTGATATACCAACGGTTTCACGGAGCACGAATGGTGGCCGATGTTGCGCGGCCTCCAAGATGGGCCAAAGAAATTTGTTGTCGCCATATCTGATCGGTATGAGCACATAGCGAGACAGCATCACCCCCGGATCTTGGCATTACGGCCGAAAACCGTGGATTCAGCGCTCCACAGCATGCTGTGAAACCCATCCATAGCTGGATGACAATGTCCTTTGGCGACACATCTCAATGGACTGCCAGATCATCTGATACATCGACCTTCATGCTGTTTTTCACCAGCAGCTGAGCAGCTTGCATAGCAGGCACCGGAAACTCCGATTGCACTGCAAGTTCGCCGGCCTCAAGACTCTGCGCAGTCACGAGCCGAGCCGCAAGATGCAGGTTCGTCGGGCCGACTGCCTCGATTGCTGGCAGCTTGCCCAAAGCATCGTAAGGCCGAAGAAGTGCATGGTAGATGTGCCAAGTATTGATGCTTCGTGGCACCTGCTTCAGGATGGCCTGAATCAGCTTGTGCTTGACGGGATCGAGTTGCCAGTCCGGGACGCGCTGCCCACGATTTCCCATGTGAATTGACAGCAGATTGCCCGCCTGAATCTCGTAGGTGATCCAGCGGCGTGATTTGCCAACCAGTTTGGCGTACTCGGCGACAGGCAAATTGTGCGGTGCCTCGAACGTTTCCAGCAATTGCATCCGCTCGCGCTGCGCTTCCGAGAGCCGGGGCCGCGCATACTCGGGAAGATGCACGGCAGACAGCCGGTGCACGGAAGCCGGTACGAGCGGCGCATCGGGGGTTGGAGCCACGACCAACTGGGGTGCGTTGGGGTCCATGACGGGCGGATGAGCGGCGGCCTGTCCGGGAATGGTAGGCAGACCTTGGAGCGTGATGGTCAGGTGCGTGCTGGCTGCCTCGACCTGATTTTGCTCGAACAGGTCCAGACGATCAGCCCAATCTTGCATCATGACGCGGCGCTGCTCGACGTATTCGGCGTGGTTGTAGGTCGCACTGATCTTGTCCGGGTCGGCATGCGAGAGTTGGGCATCCACCCATTTCGGCGGATAGCCCAGTTCATTCAACGCGGTCGAAATCGTGGCGCGAATGCCATGCCCGGTGAGTTGGTCCTCGTACCCCATGCGCTTGAGTGCGCCGTTGAACGTGTTCTCGCTGATGCGGCTCTTGAGGTTCCAATCACCGGGGATGAGATAGACCTGCGCCGGCTTGAACTTCTCCAGCAGATGCCGAACGATTTCCTGCGCCTGCAGCGACAACGGCACGATGTACGGTGGAATGTCAGAGAAACGCTGGCGCTTCTTCTTCGTGAGCTGCTTGCGTTGCTTAAGCCTCACCACGGGGATGATCCACAGACCTCGCTCCATATCGAACTGATCTGGCGTGGCATAGCGCAGCTCGCCGGTGCGCACCCCCGTCAGCATCAGCAACCGCAATCCCAGTCGTGTATTGGGGCGGCCACGGTACGTGCGCAGCGTCTGCAACATCGTCGGCAGTTCGGGCATGCGCAGAAATGGGTTGTTTTCGACCGGCGGCAGTGGCATCGCCACCACATCCAGATCCTTGGACGGGTTGTCACCCATGTCGGGCACCACCACCGATGCATACGTGAAGAGCTGCGTGAACCAAGTGCGCAGCTTCTCGGCCACCGAAAAAGAGCCGCGCTCTTCCACCCGACCGATGATGTCCAACAAGTGGGCGCGGGTCACGTCGTAGATGGCCATGTGACGCAGCAGGGGAAAGACGTCCTTCTTGAAGACGCGCTCGATCTGCTTGGGTGTGCTTTGCCGGCCTTCATTTTCCAGAGACAAGCTGCGGTGCGCCAACCACTTGTCATAGACAGCCTGAAAGGTGTGGTCGCCGGCCAGCACGATCGCGTGGCGCTTACGCTTGCGGTCAGAGTGTGGGTTGACACCCTTGGCCAGCAGCGCCCGTGCCTCGTCACGCAGTTCGCGGGCCTCTTTCAGGGAAAGGGCCGGATAACCGCCGAAGGAAATGCGTTCGCGCTTGCCGCCCCACGAGAAGCGGAAGTGCCACGCCTTGAAGCCGGTGGCTGAAATGTTGAGGTAGAGGCCGTCGAAATCGGCGATTGCATACGACTTGCCAGTCATCTTGGCTTGTCGAGCTTTGAGGTCTGTCAGCATGAGCCCAACTCCTGCGAAGCGAGTTGGATGCATGTTCCCCAGGGGGTAGCAGCTCCTCCAGCAACAATGCGGAGTTGGGAACCACCGCATTGCCGATGTACCACTCAATGTACCAGTCTGAAGCGGCTGGGAGTGGATTTTGCTGGATGTCAGTGGATGAGGGCTGGCTAAAAATCCTCAATCCTGACAATGACTTGCGACGTTCCCTGGCGTTCGGTGGAAGACCCTGGAAAGTCGAAGTGGAGCGGGTGATGGGAATCGAATCCGGTCCCTAAGCGGTTGATAGAAAAGACTTCCCTTTGAATGCTGCCGATCATATGGGCCGCACTGTGGGGCCAATGTTCGCCCATAGAATCGACATTTTCAAACCGCCCGATCTCCTACAGTTTCGACTCGTCGCACGCCGAGCACATTGAAGACCGCCTTCGCCACCGCATCTATCGAATCGGCAGTTACCGCGTCCACTGGTGGCCGCTCCGCCAATCCTTCGAGCGGTTCGGACAGGGCGCGATACAGCGTCCAGGCATCGACCTCGGGCATAGCCTGTAGCACGATCTGAGTCAGTCGCTGTTTCACCGGCTCGAGTTGCCAGTCGGGCAGTCTCTGCCCACGCGGCCCCACGTTCAGCGCCAACAGTCGGCGTGCCTCGATGTCCTTGTAGATCTGCTGGCGCGACTTGTTCGCCAGCCGGGCAAAATCGGACAGCGGCAGGTTGTGCGGTTGCTCGAAGGCCTCCAGCATTGCAGCACGACCGCGCTGAATTTCGGTATCGAGCGGCGTCCACCGCGTATCTGCACGCAGCGCAGCGGCCTTCCGAGCCAGGGTCTGGTTCACCGTCTCCATGCCGATCGGAATTTCCATGGACGGCGGGAGTTCGATCGATTCGATGCGTTCCTGTACGAACGCTTCCAGTTCGGCTGCAAAAGCTTGGGCATTCCGAATCTCGACGGTATTGGAGAAACGGCGCACCTCGTCCACCGTCACTCTCGGCAGGTGATCGGCGATGAATTTCAAGGTCTTGAGCATGGGGTGGTACCCCCTTGACGAACTAAACCCAGTATATTCTCGTTTGTCTCCTTTGTAAATTATGACAACTAATTGCCGAGTACGCGCGAGCGTGTGCGGCAGTCTCCGATTCCGATTAGATTTCGAATAAAAAATAAAACATGATGCTAGTTTCCGTGTCTCTTAATCCTGTGCCAGGCTCTTCGAGTGATTGGATTTAGTTATATATTTAAACTATGGGCGGAAATCCAAGACATCAGATAATCAAGCGGCTGCTGACGGGACTTCCCCGCGGGGCACCATTCGACCTCGCCACTCTCAGCCAGTTCGGGGTGTCGCCCCAGCTCGCTGCCTACTACGCCGAGGAGGGGTGGCTCGTGCGCCTGGCACAGGGCGTCTATGCGTTCCCGAACGACGATTTCGGCGTCCATGGCGCACTGCTGTTCCTGCAGAAGCGGGTGCCGGGCCTGCACGTCGGCGGCAAGAGTGCCCTGGCCCTGCAAGGCGTGCGGCACAACCTGGGCAGCCAGGACACGCTGGTTCTGTGGGGCGACAACCGTTTCGCGTTGCCGTCATGGTTCACTTCGCGCTTTCCGGCACGCTACGTCTACGCACGGCTGTTCGATTGGCCAAACACGCGCCTGGCTGACAAAACCCTCACCACGCCACCGGGCCTGTCCGAATCTCTGCGGGTCGCAGTGCCTGAGCGCGCCGTCCTGGAACTGCTGTACGAGGCCGGCGTCAAGCAAAGCCTCGAAGAAGCGCGCAACCTTTTTGATGGACTGCGTTCGCCTCGCAGGGATCTGCTCGGGCAACTGCTGTCTTGCTGCACCAACGTGAAGGCTGTGCGCCTGTGTTTGACCTGGGCACGTGAGACGAACCTCGTGGACGTCGATGCCCTGCTGGCGCAGTACCCGATCCGCACCGGCAGCACCAGGCGCTGGATGAGCCGGCTCGACGACGGCACCTTGCTGAGCCTGCGTCCCCATGGATAAGACTTACGCGGACACCGTTCGCCTGCTACTGGCCGTCACGCCCGACGTGTTCGCCGGCGACATCTTCGCCATGAAGGGCGGCACGGCCATCAATCTTTTTCTGCAGGATATGCCACGCCTGTCGGTGGACATCGACGTGGTGTACGTCCCGTGGCAGACGCCGCGCGATGAGGCGCTGCGCGCGATCAACCAGGAGCTGGCCGCCATTGCGAAGCGGGTCGAGCCGCTCGGCGTGCAGACACGCCTCATTCGCAGCAAGGACTTGGGGGATACCAAGCTGATCGTCGAGAACGACACCAGCCAGGTGAAGATCGAGGTCAACGTCGTGTTTCGCGGCACGGTACTGCCCGCCGAACGGCGACCGCTGAGCGTCAGGACCAGCGATCTGTTCGGTGTCGAGCTCGACGTGCCGATCCTGGCATCGGACGAGCTTTACGCCGGCAAGTTGGTCGCTGCGCTCGATCGACAGCATCCGCGCGATCTGTTCGACGTGTGGCAGCTCTACGAGTCCGGTGGCATCACTAGCGGCATGATCGAGTGTTTCGTGATCTATCTGGCCGGACACAATCGCCCGCCTCACGAAGTGCTATTCGGCAACGACAAGGACATCGCCAGCGAATACGAACGGGCTTTCGTCGGCTTGACCGAAGTCGCCTGCTCCCTGGAAACGCTGCTCGATGCCCGCGCACGACTGCGGCGAGAGCTGCCGCGGCTGCTGAGTCCGGCGCACAAGCGATTTCTGAGCGGGCTGGTGCGCGCGCAACCCGACTGGTCGCTGGTGCGATGTCAGCACGCGGCGCAACTACCAGCCCTGCGCTGGAAGCTCAGCAACTTGGAAACCTTCCGCGATCGGCGCCCCGAGGACTTCGCCGCTCAAGCCGGCGCACTCGATGTCGGTTTGGGTCAAACCTGACATCAGGCGGATCTGTGTACTCATTGGCATAATATACCGATCCTCCTCTACTCAAGCCATCGTCACGGGAGCCCCTCAACCATGCCGACGCGCAACGTAGTACTCAGCGAGCATCAACACGATCTCGTCGAAGCCTTGGTGGAATCGGGGCGCTACCAGAACGCCAGTGAAGTGCTGCGGGAAGGCCTGCGCCTGATCGAGCAGCGGGAACGGCTCGAAGCAGCCAAGCTCAAGGCCCTGAAAGAGGTGGCCGACCAAGGCTGGGCCGCAATCGCTGCCGGCGACTACACAGATGTCGCCGAAGACCAGATCGAAGGCTTCATCGACCAGTTGAGTGAGCAGGCGGCTAGACTCGCACACACTGCAGACTGATGGCCGGCTACCGGCTGTCAGGCCCAGCCAAAGCCGATATCGTAAAAATACTTACGTGAACTGAACGGCAATTTGGAGAGACCGCGCGCATACGTTACGCAACCCTGATCACGGCGGCTCTGCGCGATATCTCCAGCTGCCCTGACAGGGTTGGCAGCATCCTTCGCCCCGAACTTGGAGAAGGTGTTCGATCCTGGCACCTGAGGCTCAGTCGGGAACGCGCACGCACTACGGTTGGCATCGTGCGCCGGCCGAGGCATTTCCTGATCTATCGGATGGAGGGTGGCCTAGTGGTCATGGCCGTGTACTGCATGACGCCATGGAGTTGGTGCAGCACTTGGACCCTGAAAAGTCGTGGGATTAGGAGCCCTGACATCCGTGGAAAATCGACTGCTTTCGGCCTATTCTGTTGAAAAACTCGTGATGGCTGCGCGGTTTCTCTTTGCCAATTGGTGGTTGGCGTGTTCTCCCTGTACGCATGTACAGCTACATTTCTCAAGATCGATCTGATTCCTCAGATCGGTGCGGTATCTGCCGCTTTCGGCATCAACCAAGCTGCCATTCTTCGCAAATCTGGGCGCTCGCTGCCATCAGGAACTCATCGCGAGCGCCTTTGAGGCCACGTAGCCGTAAGCGATCCAACCACAGAATGCGTTTCAAGTGCGCGAACAGCATCTCGATTTTCTTCCGATGCCTGCGCGATGCAGCGTACTGTGGTGTCTTCGAAAGCGCTCGTGCGAGTTCGCGCGCTGACTCATGAACCTGGCGTGCGATCTTTCGCATCGGCGTGTTCGGACAACATCGCGACTTCAATGGACAGACTTTGCAGTCATGTGTGCTGGCACGATAGATAATGGTGTCGTCCTTCGTAATGGTCGCTCGCAATGTTGAGGGCTTCCGTCGGTCAGCACGCATGACCTTACCTGCCGGGCAACGATATTCCTTTTGCTGTTCGTTCCAAGCGAAATCACTCCTCGAGAACGTACCATCAGTTCTTTCGCTCTTGTCCCAGACCGGCACATGCGGCTCGATTCCTTTCTCTTCCACCATCCAGCCCAACATTTCGGAATTGCCGTAGGCTGTATCGCCGATTAGACGCGCCGGCTTCACGTCAAAGAGGTCCTCCACGCGATCGATCATCGTCCGCGCAGCTTCGACTTCATCTGTTCGATACGCTGGCGTGGCCTCGACATCTACAATGACTCCAGCCTTCACGTCGATCAGGTAGTTGGTTGAATAAGCGTAAAAGGCAGGCCCTCCGGGCGCCGCCGTCCATTGCGATGCCGGATCGGTCAAGGACACGTTCTTTGGCGGTTTGCGCTCCTCTTCTGACGCATCCAGTGCCTCTAGATACTCGCGCACCGGACGGGAGATCGAAGCCTTGCGCTCCCAAGCCGCTTCCACGCCGGGCACGCCTCGCTGGCGATTTGCATCCGCCTTGATGACGCTCGCATCGACGGCAAATCCTTCTCCACCGACCAACCCCTCAGCCATGCAGCGCTCGAGCACTTTCTCGAATACGAACCGAAGAGTGTCGTTGTCGCGAAATCTTCCGTGCCTGTTCTTCGAGAATGTCGAGTGATCCGGTACCGCATCTTCCAGGCCCAGCCTGCAAAACCAGCGGTATGCCAAGTTGAGATGCACTTCCTCGCAGAGCCGACGCTCGGAGCGAATACCAAAACAATAGCCAACGATCAGCATCCGAATCAGAAGTGCTGGGTCTACAGAGGGACGGCCAGTGTGGCTGTAGTGCGGGGCCAGATACTGATGCAGCTCGCTCAGATCGAGAAAACGATCGATGCCGCGTAATAGGTGGTTGATGGGGACGTGGTCTTCGAGATTGAAGGCGTAGAACAACGGCGCTTGGCCTGCATCCTGTCGTCCCATCATCCGGTTAGCTTCCAGTCACCTGATAGGACGTAGTGGACCAGCTTCCGCAGCTTAGTTCAATGGAGTTTTTCAACAGAATAGGCCAGAAGCGGGCATCACCGCGCTGGTTCTCTTCGAAATGGCACAACCGCCTTCGTGGCAAGCAATATCCTACCTTGCTATCGACTAGGAAGCGAAAACCATACGACGAATCTCTTTCACGGAGGCTGAGGGTAGATTCAACGCATCTATGTCCTGCCGCAGAATCCAGTTCCGTGCGTCGCTCTGAGACATATCCGTACGACGAGGCAGTGCGCGCAGTTTTCCTGCCGTGTATCTGGACAAGCCAAGCCCCATGAAGCTGATCATAGTCGGCGAGCAAGCACCAACCTCGAGGTACATCGGGACAGAAGGAATCGATGCAATCAGTTCAGGTCGCTTGTTGTCCTTCAATACCTGCTCAAGCACAGCGTTGTAGCAAGAGAACAATCGCACATACTTAAATCTCAGATCGCTTTCAATCTCCGTCAACATTTCTCGAATGACCGTCGCATAGTTCGGCGTTTTCCCCTGTTTCTCTCTATATTGGTAGCTCGCCTCAATAATCATCTGTCGTCGCCGATCTGAAAGCCGCGTAGATTAGCCGGTCTGAAGATCGAGTCTTCTTCATCCGTTTTCTTCGGATGAGATTTATCTAACACTTCTTGTTCTCCTCGATGTTGTTCCCGCTGGCCGGCGGCGTCGTGGCGTTTCGGCTGACAGCCTGCACGCCGGCAAGATGCCCTTCTTCAGAGGGCCTGCGATGGCGAACAGAAGAACGAGCAAGTGCCGGTGCTGCGGGGAGTTATTCCAAGCCGACGTGCGCAATCGCGGCCGGCAGAAGTACTGCAGCAAGCCCGCGTGCCGGCGCGCGGGCAAGGCGGCGCGGCAGCGCCGCTGGCTCGGCAAGCCCGGCAACCGCGACTACTTCCGAGGCCCCGAGCATGTCGAGCGGGTGCGGATGTGGCGCGCCGCCCATGCGGGGTATTGGAGATCGCACGGGCGCGGGCAGACGCTTGCGCTACAAGACGCCCTTGCACGCCAAGTCATTGAACCACCAGAGGATTTGAGCACACGTGCGCTACAAGACGCGCTGCGCCTGCAAGGCCCTGTGCTCATTGGATTAATCGCCCATTTGAGCGATTCAGCGCTACAAGACGACATCGCCATCACTACCCGCAGATTGCTACAACTCGGCCAGGACATCCTCGCCGGGAGATCTGCTGATGCTTCGCAAGCGGGTGCTGGACCCTAAGCGGCTGCGGCGCGTGCCGCGCCAGTTCAGCTGGATCGACCAACGCCTGGTGCGCGAACACTACGTCCAGCGCTGCGATGCGCACGCGCTGGCGCTGTACCTGTTCCTGATCACCGTCGGCGACCACAAGGGCTTGAGCTACTACGCGGACGCCACGCTGTGTCGATCTCTCTCGATGGACGAACCGCGCCTGCGCCAGGCGCGGCGCGGCCTGATCGACGCGCAGCTCATCGCCTATGAGGCGCCGCTGTATCAGGTGCTATCCCTGGATCCGCCGGCCGCCGTGAGATCCGGCGGCGGCCTGCAGTCGCTGGACTCGAGCCTGGCTCGGGTGCAGACCCAGTTGGCCGCGAGGAAGACGGCGGCCTCGAGGGAACCCGGCGCATGATCGATTACGAGACCTACTGCAAAATCCACGAGGCCCACCGTCAGGGACTGAAGATCGTGCAGATCGCCCGAGCGCTGCACCTGCACCCCGAGACGGTCTCGACATGGTTGCGCAAGCCGAACTTCCAGCAACGACAACGCCTCGCGCGTGTCAGTTGCCTCGATCCCTACAAGGGGCTAATCGTGCGCTGGCTGGATGCCCATCCCTTGAGCGCCCAGCAAGTCTTCCAGCGACTGCGCGAAGCCGGTTACGGCGGCGGCCTGAGCATCCTCAAAGACTACGTCCGCCAGATCCGCCCGACGCGTGAGCGGGCGTTCTTGAAGCTGTCCTTCGCCAGCGGCGAAGCCGCTCAGGTCGACTGGGGCGAGTACGGCACCATCGCCGTGGGCAACACACGCCGCCGCTTGAGCTTCTTCGTCATGGTGCTGTGCTACTCACGCCAGATGTATCTGGAGTTCACCGTTGCGCAGACCATGGAACACTTCCTGGCCTGTCACGAGCACGCCTTCGCCGCCCTGGGCGTGCCCGAACGGATCATCGTCGACAACCTGAAGTCCGCCGTGCTCCAGCGCCTGGTCGGTGAAGCGCCGGTGTTCAATCCGCGCTACCTGGACTTCTCCCGCCATCATGCCTTCCAGATCACCGCTTGCAACGTGCGGGCGGGCTGGGAAAAAGGGCGCGTCGAGTCCGGTGTCGGCTACGTCAAGAAGAACTTCCTGAACGGCACCGAGTTCACCGACTTCTCGGCCGTCAACCCCGCCGCCCAGCTCTGGCTCAGTGAGACCGCCAACGTGCGCCGCCACGGCGAGACGCATCAGCGGCCCGTCGATCTGTTCGCTCAGGAACGCCCGAGCCTGAAAACACCGAACCCCAACCCCTACGATCTCGCCCGCGTCCTGACCGCGCGCGCCTGTCGTCAGTTCCGCGTGCGGTTGGACACCAACCGTTACTCGGTGCCGGCGCAGTACGCCGGTCTTCGCCTCACCCTCAAGGCGTATCCGGACCGGCTGTGCATCTATCACCAGGACACCTTGATCGCCCGCCACGCACGTAGCTACGAGCGCCGCCAGGACATCGAAGATCCCGATCACCCCAAGGCACTGCTGGAGCAGCGCAAGAGCGCCCGCGAGCAGCGCGTGCTGTGCCAGTTCCTGGCGCTATCGAAGCAAGCGCGGGCCTACTACGAGGGGCTCACGGCGCGGCGCTTCAACGCCCGCTCGCACCTGCGCAAGATCCTGGCGCTGGTGGACATTTACGGCACCGAGCCCACCGCGCGCGCCATCGACGATGCGCTCGCCTTCAACGCCTTCTCCAGCGAGTACATCGCGCACCTGCTCGAGGCACGTGCCCGGACCCGGACCGAGCCAGTCAGTGCGCTCTCGCTCACCCGGCGCGCCGACCTGCTCGAACTCGACCTGCCCGAACCCGATCTGTCCGTCTACGAGGTCGCCACCGATGAACGATAATCATGATCACAACGCCGACAACGCCGATGCCGATATCGAGCGTGCACCGCCGCTGTCGAAACAGTTGCAGCGCCTGCAACTGCCCTACATCCGCACCCATTACCACGAACTCGCCCAGAGCGCCGTGCAACACCACTGGGGGCACATCGACTACCTGCAGCGCCTGATCGACGGCGAGCTCGCCTGCCGCGACGACCGGCGCTTGGAACGGCGCATCCGCCAAGCGCGCTTCCCGCTCATCAAGACCCTCGATCAGTTCCAGTGGAACTGGCCGAAGAAGATCAACCGCCCGCAGATCCAGAACCTCCTGCGGCTGCAGTTCATCGAGCAGAAGGCCAACGTGATCTTCCTCGGCGGCGTCGGGCTCGGCAAAACCCACCTGTCGCTTGCGCTCGGCCACACCGCCTGCCTGCGCGGCTACTCCGTGCTGTTCACCACCGCTATCGACATCATCCACACCCTGTCCGCCGCTGCGGCCGCGGGTGCCGGCGTCCTCAAGCGCACCATGCAGCGGTATCTGAAGCCGGCATTACTGATCTGCGACGAGGTCGGCTATCTGCCGATCGACAAGCTCGGCGCCGATCTGCTCTTCCAGATCATCTCCGAACGCTACGAGCGCGGCTCCATCGCCTTGAGCACCAACCGCGCCTTCAAGCACTGGCCGGAAATCTTCAACCACGATGCCGTGCTGACCTCCGCGCTGCTCGACCGCCTGCTGCATCACGCCGAGATCTGCCTGATCGAGGGCAAGAGCTTCCGCGCCAAGGATCAGGTCGAGACCTGATCCTTGATCCATGAACGCCGTCGACGCTCAAATCCGGGCCAAGGTGCGCATGGTACTCACCGATGAGGGCGCCTTCGGCGTCCTGTCAACCGGCGAGCGCATCGCCGTCGCGCTGGTCCTCGATCGCTACGATCTGCTCGGGTCGACTTGGGGAACGATGCTCGAGGCCGTCGATCGCCTCGGACCGCAATGGACCGAGGCGGCGCTGCGAGTGCAACGCCAGGGCGGGTAATCATCCGCAGGTAAATCCGACCCCGATCACCCCATCACCCCCGTCGCTGAACCACGGCTTTCAAACCGGCCAACGGCAACGGCTTTTACGCCGGCGGCAACAATCATCGGCAACGGATCGCCGCGCATCCACTTCAAAGCTATCGTTGCTACATACGTGTGCGTCTTTTCTGTTCTTGGGTATTTAAAAATCTCGTCATGGCAGCGCTTTATCGCTGCGGCGTATGACGTATAGGCAGCACCGTCTAGCGGGTGCTTAGGAATGATGTACGCCGCACTCTCGCGCTTGAAACTCTTGTCCAGCCGGTCATAGAGCGATTGTTGTCTATGGATAGATACTGTTGGAGATGCAATAACCGTTTCCGATGTGATGGTCGTTTTGTCCACCGCAGCTGCTATCGCTTGTGCCAATTGTGTTCGCCTAGGATCACCCTTTGTTAGGCCGACCTTGTCGAAAGTCGCCTCAAGCTTTCCTTCAAAGTGATCGCGAACAAGTTTGACAAATGTGTTTTCAAGCTCGTCCGGCTTTCGTCTATCGGGAATGCGTTGCGGATCGTTCACATACGCGATCAACTCTTCTGCGCGATCAACGACGTGTGCCTGTATCGATGGTTTTACGACCAGATCTTTGCTGCCTACGATTGGGTCGTTCGGCCACTCACCGTAGTCCACGAGGAAAATATTGCCCGTAAACTCGCGTCCCATGCGGCCAGCGCGGCCAGCCAAGTTCCAGAAGTCAATTGCGGAGATAGGTTGATTCTGGCCCTTCTGCGGGTTGTGCAAGAATAGATTTTGCGCCGGAAGGTTCACGCCGTAAAGCAGCGTGCTTGTTGTAACCAAGAACTGAAGTCCGCCATCTAAGAACGCATCTTCTATGGCCTTGCGGACGAGGGACGGAAGGCGTCCGTAGTGGAATCCCACTCCTTGCAGAACATTCGTTGCAAGTTGGTATTTGGGATGGACTGCTTCCTTGATGAAATCGGAAAGCTCGCTCAATTCTGAACGCTTCGGAGGGCCGTCTTCGTCTGCCAATCCGAAAGCTATCTCTTCACATTCGGCGGGCCCGAGAGCGTAGATAAGATTTTGACCGCCGCACCCGAGGCGGAGAGCAAGATTTACGAGCTTGCTCTTGTGGTCAATGAGCGGCTGGTCGCACTCAATCGTTCCCAGCAGCACTTTTTTCCCTCCAGAACGAAGCGAAAGCCTCGCGTCCTTGGGTTTCTCGGCATCGCAGTCAACAAAGATGATGTTTTGGCTGACGGTTGCTTCGTTTGTCTTTACTGAACGAGGCTTCCGTCCGAACAAGCCAGAGATACTGCCGGGATCCTTAATATTAGGGCCGGCAAACAGAAGTTGAGTTTTTGGATTTCTGACGAGAGCTTCTTCTATAACGGAGGACAACAACACGCCGCGAGCACCATCAGCGATGCTTTGCGCCTCGTCGATCAGCATTAGCTCGAAGTGTAAATGCGGGTGTGCTGCCTGTATCAGCTGCAGCCGTTCTTGCGTAACGACGTAGACGCTTCGCGGAGGCAGCTCAGAATCTTTCGGCACGGGCGTCGTAATGAGTTCTACGTCCAAGTGACTTTTCTGTAGCCACTCAGAAACTTCTTCCGAGACCTGATTGATCAATGCTCGCGTCGGCACAAGGAATGCGATATTGTCAATGCGTTTTTCTGCAAGCAGCTTACGCGCGTACGTCTGAAGGATGAAAGACTTTCCCGCCGACGTCGGCGCTGACACTCCGATAGATTCCCCGGTATTGAGCTCAGACCATAGCTCAAGCTGGAAGTCGGTCAGTGTGACCGTTGCGTCTCCGATCGGAATAGAGTTTCTAGCGTTTCGCTCCGAAACTTCGACAACTTCTCGCGTGGGCAGAGCGACACTATCGACTGAGTAGCGACGCTTCGCGTAACTCAGTGCCGGAAAGTTTCCTATTCGACTCAGTACGAGCAACAGAATGAATGGGATACCAGGGTGACGTTCTGAATCCAGCTCTGAGGCTGCCGTCGCAATCTCATACGCTGAATGCCGATGCTCTTGATTTGAAGATGCAGAGAGGACTACAGCACTCTGTAACAACCGGCGAACTTCCTTGTCGCCGGGCAATGATCCCTGCGTCACATAGCGGGTTCTGAGAAGAGCACTGCGGAGATTTGCGGCTTCTTCATGAAACAAGTCGTGCGACCAGATCCTCGCCGATAGTTCGTCGATCATGGCGACCACCCGATCCTTTGTTGAAACTTGTCTCTGAAATCTTGAACTGATGGGACAGGAGCGAGGAAGAACTCAAATCTTTGCGGACCGAGCCCCTTATCCACTATCGTTTCCTTGATCGAGTTGATGAAGTCTTCAACAGACTCGTTGACTGCTTCGACAAAAAGGGCTTCTGCTTTGTCAGGATCATTGCCGATAGACGGTGTGAACTCAAAGATCAAGAGACATGAATGCGTCACCACCCGATCATTTGATTCTTCGGTGTAGGGATCTAGATATCTCAGGAACGCCTCTTTAGCTTCTTTCTCCAATCCGTCGAAATCTGCATATGCCGACACGATATCGATTTCGCGCTTGTCGTAGGACTCGTCAATAAACTCTGAGATCGAAGCGAGGGCGCTTCCTAAAGCGCTCGACAAAGTCTTGTGTGCTTTGGACTCGCCCCAGTACAGATGCAGTTTCTTGCTCACTTTGTCATAGCGTGCATGGATGCCGTCCGTACCGTGCACTGGCATGTTCGTGTTCGTCTTTAGGTACATCTTCGACACGATCTGCGGAGCTTTAAGTAGCCATTCCGTTAACACATACAAAAGGATTTCACCCGCCTCCCCAGATCTATTGCTGCCCTTCTTTGCTTTGATGAAGAGATCCCGAGCTTTGCTACTCAACCGATTCATCACGCGGCTGGCAGCGATATGATCCACCCCCGATGTCTCTTTCTGAGCTGTACGGATTTCATGTCGTGGAAGACAGAATGGGATGATGAGATCGACGATAACGTCGATGAAATCATCAAATGTCGCTTGACCGTCTCGAAAGGAGATATAG
>Ga0265293_10008479_pt1 | contig 15207 bp, 11 predicted proteins | sample Munlanlewell138R_FD_192505 | JGI IMG/M metagenome (GOLD analysis project Ga0265293, IMG submission 192505) | Leachate microbial communities from a municipal landfill in Southern Ontario, Canada - Leachate well 138R | ecosystem: Engineered > Solid waste > Landfill > Unclassified | place: Canada...
AAATGCAGGAAAACTCCCTCTTATCCTTATAGAGACACAGATAGGCGACTACCTAGGCGAAGATGATATCTTAAGAGTAGAAGACGACTACAAAAGAGAAGAGAGTTATTGAAACATATTATTTTACTAGCATTTAGCTTTGCAAAGAGAGATTTTAAAGAGCGTTATGTAGGAACAGGGCTAGGACAACTATGGTATATCCTCTCTCCCATCATCACCATCTTCATCTACACAGTTATATTTTCTGACTTTATGAAGATGAAGTTAGACATTGTTGACAACACTTACTCATACAGCATCTACCTCGTACCAGGGCTTTTAGCATGGACATCTTTTAGCACTATTTTGATGAGACTAAACAGTTCCATCCTAGAAAAATCAAACCTCATTAAAAAGATAAGCGTACCAGCCTATGTCTATCAACTAAGTATCGTCATCACAGAGTTTGGCATCTTGACGCTCTCATACTCTCTAGCACTTATCTTTTTACTCTTAGTAAATCATCCCATAACTCTAACATTTCTCTATCTCATCCCCATCCTATTTATGCAAACTATCTTCGCCTTAGCTATTGGCGTAATTCTCTCGCTCTTTACCCCATTTTTTAGAGATTTCAAAGAGGCAGTTCCCATAGTAGTACAACTCTGGTTTTGGATGACTCCCATCATCTACATGAAAGAGATGATAGCAAACAAGTACCCACTACTCTTAACTATTAACCCGTTTTACTATTTTGTGCATATCTACCAAGATATATTTCTCTACTCTAAAGCACCATCTTTTACTTCAATGGCTACTATCTTAAGTATGAGTATCATCACTCTGCTCATAGCCGCATATCTCTATAAAAAGATGATAAGCACCATCAAGGATATTATTTAGATGCAAAAAGTACTCATAGATGCTTCATCGCTTCTCTCCCCCATAACAGGCATAGGACGCTATACTTATGAAATTTCAAAACGCTTACAGAATCTAACTGTATATAAATACGAGATATTTTTCAACTACGGTTTTTGCTCAAAAGAGCTTTACGGACCTTCAAATGAACAAACAAATACCCAACTAAAAGCCAAAAAACTTCAATCGTTCATAAAAAAATTCTCTCTATTAAAAAAATTTGGCAGAAAGTTTTATACTTTTATCGCAAAGTTTGATCCGAACATTTATGACTTTTACTGGCAGCCAAATTTTATCCCAAACCAAAACATAAAAGCCAAAAAAGTCATCTCAACTATTCATGACTTCTCTTTTAAACTTCAGCCTCATTGGCATCCAAAAGAACGCGTACAGTACTTAAACAAGAACTTTAACCTAGCAAAAAAAGCCGACCACATCATCACAGGGTCAAACTTTACAAAACAAGAGATTATTGACTATATGCAAATACCACAAGACAACATAAGTGTTATTTATCACGGAGTAGATCACGACATTTATAAACTGTATCTGCAAAACGAGCTACAACAAACAAAGCTTAGGTTTGATTTACCAGATAAATTTTTGCTTTTTGTAGGCTCTATTGAACCGCGTAAAAATCTTTTATCAATGCTCAATGCTTACAATTTACTGACTAAAGAAGAAAAATCAGCACTTCCTTTTATTTTAGTTGGCTTTAGGGGATGGCAAAACATAGAAATTATGCAAGAGATAGAAAAAAGTAAAGAACATATTCACTATCTCGGATTTGTAACAGACTTAGAGTTAGCACATATTTATAACCTTGCTACCATGTTTATCTACCCTTCACTTTATGAGGGTTTTGGTTTGCCGCCACTTGAAGCCATGGCATGTGGCACACCTGTAATTGTCTCAAGCGTAGCATCTCTTCCTGAAGTATGTGCTGATGCTGCTTTGTATATAAATCCGACAGATTTACAAGATATAAAAGATAAAATTTTAACTCTTTTATATGATGAAACATTAAGAGAGGCCCTTTCACAAAAAGGTAAAACTCAAGCCGCACTTTTTTCGTGGGATAAGTCAGCGCTGGAGCATTTAAAAGTTTTCCAAAAGGTTTTAGCAAAATGATAAAAGTTTTAGAAGTAAAAAACATAACAAAAATTTACAAGATTTACAAATCAAATTTTGACAGACTAAAAGAGATTTTTACAAAGAAAATATATCATAAAGAGTTCATCTCAAACAACAACATAAGTTTTGACCTTTATGAGGGCGAGACTCTAGGTATTATCGGAGTAAATGGCGCAGGAAAATCAACTATTTTAAAAATCATTGCAGGCGTTATAAATCCGACGAGTGGGGAGATTATAAGGCTTGGAAGAGTAACTGCACTCTTAGAACTAGGCACTGGTTTTAACGATGAACTTAGCGGTTATGAAAATATATTTTTAAACGGCACTCTTATCGGTATGACTCAAGAAGAGTGTGAGCAAAAAGCAAAAGAGATAATAGCTTTTAGTGAGTTAGGCGATTATATATATGAACCAATCAAAACCTACTCATCAGGTATGAAGATGCGCCTTGCATTTTCCATAGCTATCTACTCAGAACCACAAATCCTCATAGTCGATGAAGCACTATCTGTCGGAGATGCTCACTTTGCGGCAAAAAGTACAAAAGCTCTTAGAGAGAGAAAAGAACAAAACATGTCCATTATCTATGTATCTCATGACCTAAACTCACTAAAATTACTTTGTGACAGAGTCATACTTTTAAATCATGGTGAAGTAACAAAAGAGGGCAAGCCTGAAGATGTCATAAATAGCTATAATTTTCTCATCTCAAAACTAAACGATGAAGATGAAAAGATGGGCATCAAAGATGATGAGAAAAGTTCATTTGGTACTTTTGATGTAGAGATTACAAAGGTAACCATAACAGGCAAAAACTCAAACTCAAGTCTTATAAGCGCAGGCGAGAGTGCAACTATTCAAATCTACATAAAGTCCAACATAGATATAGAACTACTAAATATAGGCATCTTAATAAAAGATAAGTTTGGGCAAGATATCTTTGGAATAACAAGCAAAAATTTAGGTTTTGAGTACAATATACAAAAGAACAAGTCTTACAAAATAGCATTTGAACAAGATTTAAACATTGGTGTTGGAATGTACTATATAAGCACAGCATTAACCATAGGAGAAAATCATTTAGACCATTGTTTGCATTGGCTTGACTTTTCAACAGATTTTGAAATAGCGGGAATTCAAGGTAATATGTTTACAGGTATAAATAAGCTCTATCCTAAAATATCTAAAATGGAAGAAATGAATGATAAATAAAGATTTTGAACTGATTATTCATAAAGGCTCCAATATAAATTATGAAAAAAATTTTAGAGTATTTACAGGTCATCAAAATATTTTTCTAGGCTCAAACATTTATTTAGTGGACGCTCTTATAAATGCAGGAGATACATTAGGAAAAGTTACTATAGAAGACCATGTGTTTTTTGGACATGGTGTTAAAATATTAGCAAGAAGTCATAACTATAATGTCTTTGATGAAAAAAGACAACAAGAGATACTAGAAAAGCCAATCCACATCAAACAGGGTGCATGGATTTCAAGTGGCTCTACTCTGTTGGGCGGTGTAATTATTGGAAAAAATGCAGTAGTCGCAGCTGGGAGTGTTGTCACTAAAGATATTCCTGATAATGCACTCTTTGCAGGTAATCCAGCAAAGTTTGTAAAATATGTTCATAGAAAATTAACACTGTTTGAAGCAGTAAAAAAATTTATGAATTTTAAAATATAAGGATTTTTTAAAATGGATGAAAAAGTAAAACAAGATATTTCAGTAGAGCAAATAATAGAAAAAATTAAAGAAGAAGTAAAAAACAAAGCTCCATATTTAAAAGAAGAAACAAACGAACAGTATGAATTTCATGATATGCCCATAGCACAAGATATGCAAGAGAGCGCCTTTTACTCTTTTGCAAAAAAAGTCGGTAAATATTTACAAAAAAAAGGGTTGCATAGTTTAGTAAGATTTGTTAGAAGAAACTTAAACTTACAGCAATACAGTACGCTCTATAAGATGGAAGATTTTACAAAGTATCATGATGAAGCATTTATTGACAATGCTTATGAACTTATTTTAAACAGACCCGCAGACCCTCAGGGAAAAACAAATTATCTAAGACGATTAAGAGATGGGAGCGAGTCAAAAGCCCAAATTATCGCATTTTTACATTTTTCAAAAGAGGGTCAATTTCAAAATATAACAATAGAGGGAGCTAAAGGTCAGTATGTACTCTCAGTATTATATAAATTACCATTTATAAGTTATATAGTTAAATCAATAGTGACTGTTTTAACATTGCCAAAACTCCTACAGCGCATCAATCAACATGAAAATTATGCAAGCAGTGAATTTTTAAACATAAAAAACAGACATTCTCAAATAACTGAAGAGTTGAAAACAAAAGTAAGTATCAATGAACAAAAGATATTAAAAGAAGAACTTAAAACAAAAGCAGAAGTAAAAGAACTAGATATATATTTACACTCAGTAAACTACGCAAAACAACATCTACTAGAAACTCAAAAAAATATTCAGACATTGGTAGATGAGGCAAAAAAAAGACTTCCGCAAGACTCTTTTGATAAAAAAGAAATCTTATCTATTACAAAAGAAGAGATCCATAATTTTGACAGTTTTTATGTCTCATTTGAAGATCGTTTTAGAGGAACAAAACAAGAGATTAAAGACAAGTTAAAGGTATATCTTCCATATATAAACACCTTTTTAGATACAACAACAAAAAAAGATATACAGATTTTAGATGTAGGTTGTGGCAGAGGCGAGTGGCTCGAGCTATTAGCAGACAATGGCTACAAGAGTACGAAAGGAATAGACCTAAACAGAGTTATGGTGCAAATTTCAAAAGAGTCAAATCAAGATGTAGAGTGCATGGATGTTATAGAGTATTTGAAATCTTTAAAAAATGAAACACTGAGTGTTATCACAGGTTTTCATATCATAGAGCACCTTCCTTTTGAGGTACTTATGAGACTGTTTGAAGAGAGTTTGAGAGTATTAAAAAAGGGTGGTATGATTATCTATGAAACACCAAACCCAAGAAATATTTTAGTAGGTTCTTCAGACTTTTACTTAGACCCGACACACATAAGTCCATTGCACCCAGCAACTCTAAAATTTCTAGTAGAACACACAGGTTTTAGCAATGCAAAATCACTTATCTTAGAGGGTAAAATTCTTACAGATTTTGATGATATAAATTTTAATGATATAAATGCTTATATAAATATAGGTAGAGATTTAGTAGTTATCGGTTATAAACTATGAGGATATTGATACCTTCTATACAAGTGCCATTTATAAGTGGTGGTTCCACACTTATGACACAAGGACTGAAAAATGCCTTACTTAGGGCAGGTCATCAAGTAGAAGTAGTAACAATTCCCTTTAAATTCTCACCTCCAAAGTACATTGAAGATTTGATGGATTATTACAAACATCAAGATTTTAACAACTTCAATGGCTACCATATTGATATGGTAATTGCTTTACAGTTCCCAGCATACTATGTACAACACAAAAACAAAGTTTTATGGCTGATGCACCAACATCGCTCAGTTTATGAATTGTACGACAAAACAAGCGCAACAAAAGAAGAAACAGAGTTAAGAGATGCCATACACCAAAATGATACAACCGAGTTGAAAAAGATAGAGAAAAGATTTAGCATGTGTCAAAATGTCTCAAACAGATTAGAAAAATACAACAGCATAACTTCTACACCGATTTATCATCCGCCCTATCATGAAGAGAAATTTTATTGTGATCAACCTTATGCTTATGTTTTTTATCCAAGCAGATTAGAGTCCTTAAAAAGACAAGACTTGCTTATAAAAGCGATGCAATACACTACAACAAACATCTCTGCTATCATCGCAGGAACGGGCGGACAAAAAGAAAATTATCAAAGCTTAATAGATTCTTTAAATCTTGCAAATAAAGTAAAATTGATAGGCTACATCTCTCAAGAGGAAAAAGAGACCTATTATGCAAGAAGTCTAGGTGTCTTTTTTGCTCCCTTTGATGAAGACTATGGCTACATTACACTAGAGGCTATGCTCTCTTCAAAGCCAGTTATTACATGTAGTGATTCAGGTGGACCATTAGAGTTTGTCATAGATGAGCAAACAGGCTTCATAACCGAGCCAGACCCTCGTGAAATAGCAAAAAAACTAGATTGGCTCTATGAAAACAAACAACAAGCAAAAGAGTTAGGAAAAAACGCTCTGCAAAGCTACAAAGAGAAAAACATAAGTTGGGACAATGTAGTTCACAAACTATTACAAAGCTAGAGAGGGATTAAAAACAAAATGGATAAAAATAAAGACACTACTTATCAAACTTGTGGCATTGAAGATGTCGCAGCTTTTTACAAAGACAAATTCGCACACAATGTAAGTTACGACATAGAAAATGCGAACCTATATGAGTACAATATTTTAAGTCTCAAACAGATGTATATCTATGACTATATTAAACCAAATTCATGTATCTTAGACTTTGGATGCGGCAGCGGAGTATTTAAAATCCTAAAATTTTTAAACTCTCACATCACAGGAGTAGATTTATCCCAAAAAGCTATCCAAAATGCAAAAGAGCTAAACTCATATGATGAGGTTTACTCTCTTGACATACTAGATGAATTTTACGACAAATACAAAAATCATTTTGATTATATTATCTCTTCAGATGTTTTTGGTCACATAGAGTTCAAATACAAAGATAGAGTTATACAACGCTTAAAGTATCTTTTAAAAGAAGACGGAACGATGATTCATGGCATAGAAACAGGCGACATCAAGTACACTCAAATGACACAAGAACAGCGTTATGATTTTGCTTCAGTAGATGGACATGTTGGCATGGAGAGTGAAGAAAAAACAACTGAGAGATTCCAAAAAGAGTTCAAACATGTAAACACCTACACACCTTATGGAATCATGAATGATTTAGACGAAATTATAAAGCAAAATGAGAGTTACGATGTCTCCTATCTCGAACCTAAACTCATCTCTTACTTAAAGCAAAACAGATCAGAGAAACTATTCTTAGATGCTTTTAACATAAGCCAGTTTTGTGCGCATAAAGCATACGAAGCAAACATACCAAAAAACAGTTTTTTCAATCTCTATGGCTTTAGTTTTTTAGTATGTAGCAATCATGAGATAAAAAAATATTCTCACAAAAAACCTCAATCAAACATACAGTACAGCCAAGATTTTTACCAAGAAGAACAGCATGAATCCAAAACATACAGATGGTCAAAACCATACAGTTATTTAAGTTTAAACAAGCTCTCAAAACTTGAACTAGAGATAAACTCATACATCCCAGCATACACCCAAAAAGAGCAAACCATAACCATTCTCATAGATGGCAAAATTGACCAAAAACTTACCTTTTCAAGTGCAATTTCTTCTCTAAAATACACCTTTACAAACAAAGAGCAAAAAGAGAACATAAAGCTAGAGTTTTACGCAGATTCAAACTTTACCCCACTGCTTTACGAGCCAAACAACACAGACAACAGAGTTTTAGCCTTTAACCTCTCCATCATCTCAAAGGAAACATTATCATGAAAATAGCCATCATTGCACCAAGCCCTGTACCTTTTGGCGTAGGCGGTGCGGAAAAACTCTGGTGGGGCATGCAAGAGTATATCAACAAACAGACCACAGACCAGTGCGAACTTATCAAAATACCGACAAAAGAGAACTCATTTTGGGATTTGATATACTCATATCATAAGTTCTATACTCTAGATTTAACACATTTTGACATGGTCATCTCTACAAAATACCCAGCATGGATGATACAACACCCAAACCATCACATATATCTTCAGCACTGCTTAAGAGGGCTTTACGATACCTATCATTTCAGTGCATTACCTTTAAATTTTTCATCCTCTCATCCAAAAGTAAATCAAGTCATTGAGTTACTAAAAAGTGAAACTACAACCATCAAACAGCTCTTTGATTCTCTTTTTGAACTAAGAGCCGACAAAAGCGTTCCAAATGAAACTTATGCTTTTCCAGCACCATTTATAAGACAAATTATTCATTTCCTAGATAACAAAACAATGCAAAGCGTAACGCATTTCTCAGCAATCTCCCAAACAGTTATCAACAGAGAAGAATACTTCCCAAAAAACACCACAGTTCAAAAAGTCTATCATCCATCAAACCTTACAAATCTTAAAAATAACTCTTATGAGTATTTCTTTACAGCGAGCAGATTAGATGGTGCAAAACGCATCCAGATGATAATCGAAGCATACATGAAGTCGCACACAACTATACCTTTAAAAATAGCAGGTTCAGGACCACTGGAACACTCTTTAAAAGAGTTGACAAAACATGACAAACGCATAGATTTTTTAGGTTTTATAAGTGATGAAGATTTAGAGCTTCACTATTCAAAAGCTTATGCTGTTTTGTTTGTTCCTTATGATGAAGACTATGGGCTCATAACCATAGAAGCAGCAATGTGCGAAAAACCTATTTTGACATTTACAGATACAGGCGGTGTTGTAGAGTTTGTAAAAGATAATGTCACGGGTTTAGTTTGCGAACCAAACATCACTAAACTTGCAAAAAATATCGACTATATAGCCCAAAACCCAGAGCTTTGCAAAAGTATGGGCAAAGAGGTAAAAAAAGCAGTACAAAACATTACATGGAAAAACACCATAGAAGCACTCCTACACAACCAAGCAGAAAAAAAGAAAATCACAGTAGTCTCAACTTATGCCATTTATCCACCAAGGGGAGGTGGTCAAAACAGAGTTTTTTATCTCTACAAAGAACTGGCAAAATCCATGACAGTTGAAGTAGTATGTTTAGTCCAAGAAGGGCAAAAATATAAAAAAACAAAGATAGCACCAAACCTTTATGAGATACGAGTTCCAAAATCTTCATCCCATGAATCAAAAGAGTGGCAGATGCAAGACAAAGCAGGTATCCCTATCACTGATATAGCAATGCTTACTCTTTATAATGAAACACCAAGCTTTGTAGAAGAAGTAAAAAACTCAGCACGCTCTTCATGTGCAGTTATCTCTTCTCAACCATATGTTTACCCACTTCTAAAAGAACATGTAAACATCCCAATCATCCATGAGTCTCAAAATGTTGAGTACAACTTGAAAAAACAGATGTTAAAACCTACTCCATACAACGAGGAACTGCTCTTAAATTTATTTGAAGTAGAAAAAGAAACAGCCAACAACTCCCTCTTTACAACAGTATGTGCTTATGATGATGCGCAGACTATGCAAGAGCTGTACCAATTTGACATAAAAAAAGCTGTAGTAGTTCCAAACGGAGTTGACTTGCACACAGTACCATATATTACAAAAGAACAAAGAGAGAAAAATAAAGCAGACTATGGCTTCTCAGAGCAAAAAATAGTACTTTTCATAGGAAGTTGGCATCAGCCAAATATAGATGCAGTAGAAGAGATTTTCAAACTGGCACAAAAGTTACCTTCATATAAGTTTATTGTTATGGGAAGTGTAGGGAATTACTTTGGTTCAAAATCCAAACCTTCAAATGTAGGTTTTACAGGAATTACCACAGACACAGAAAAAGAAGTCTATTTAAGCATAGCAGATGTTGCCATCAACCCTATGCTAAGTGGCTCAGGTACAAATCTTAAAATGCTAGACTATATGGCAGGTGGTATTCCGGTTGTAAGCACTTTAGTCGGAGCAAGAGGTCTTGATATTCCAGAGGGCTACATAGCAGTATGCGCCATAGATGCGTTTGATACATGTATAAAAGATATTGATAAATATGTAAACATTCAAAAAAGTAGAGCCTATGTTCAAGAGAACTTTTCATGGGAAGTTATACAAGAAAACTTAACAAAGGCATTAAATGCAGCACAGCTTGTATAAACCACGCTATATCAAAGAGATAGATGCTCTTAGAGCATTTGCAGTTATAGCTGTAATGCTTTTTCACATCTATCCTCAAGCACTCCCTGGGGGATTCACTGGAGTTGATATTTTCTTTGTTATCTCTGGCTATGTGGTTAGCAGCTCTTTAGCTAAAAACTATAGAGAAAACCTTTTCAAGTTTACTATCGATTTTTACGCAAGACGAATCATAAGACTTATCCCGATACTTCTTATTTTTTTACTTCTCTCTAGCGTCATCACTACACTTTTTATCCCATCTTCATGGCTAAGCGATACAACAAGCAAAACAGCGCTTAGTGCATTTTTTGGTTTTAGCAATTTTGCGCTAGTTTGGTACAGCGATGGATACTTCTCACCAAGAGTAGAGTTCAACCCTTTTGTTCACACATGGTCTCTATCTGTAGAAGAGCAATTTTATCTTATCTTTCCGCTCATTTTCTTTATCTGGTATCGTTTCAAAGCACACCAAAACAGCTATATATCCATCGGAGTCAAATCCCTCTTAGCGACGCTAATAATAACTTCACTTATCTATGCGTGGTATGAAACATCAGCCAACCCAGAACATGCTTTCTATCTGCTGCCAAGCAGATTTTGGGAACTAGGTCTCGGTGCACTGCTTTTTAAGCTGCACTCGCAAAACAAACTGCTCCACAACTCAAACCTTACCCATAAACTTTATCTCATAAGTGGACTTATTCTCATAACCACAGGCTTCTTTTTTGCAGATGAAAAACTCTTTCCATTTCCTTGGGCTATCCCCTCAACTATTGGAACGCTCTTTCTCATCATTTCTTTTGTAAATAGCGCAGAGCAAAGCTCTATCTATAAAGCAATCTTTCAAAACAAAGCTATAGTATATATAGGTAAAATCTCATACTCTCTCTATCTATGGCATTGGACTCTTTACGCATTTTTCAGATGGACTGTAGGTTTACAAACGCTACCTCAGATGCTAAGTGCCTTTGTTTTAACATTCATACTCGCTATCTTGTCCTATCACCTCATAGAGACACCTTTTAGAAAAAGCACTTATATTAAAAAACAAGCCAACTATAAAGTTGTACTTGCTTCTTTAGTAGTTATATTTATGGCATACACCATAACAAAACAAATCTTTAATAACCAGCCAACTCTTAGCCTAAGCGTAACCAAAGATACAAAAACATGGTATCCACACCCATATCCACAAGAAACAAAACTAAAAAAAGACCTTAGCAAACATAAAATCTTTGTTCTTGGCGACTCACACACGGGCGCATACTCCACTATGCTTCAGCAACTCACAGACGAGTACAAGATAGAAGTCATAAAGTTCTCATCAGGAGGATGCGGTATCGCAGACTTCCATACTCCAAGTATCTCAAAAAACCCTACATGTATAAAGTACATCGAGAATACGCTCTCACATATAGAGTCCATTGCATCATCAGGCGACATCTTGTTTTTGGCTTCTTTGAGGATGGTACGCCTTTGCGACCAGTATGCACTCTTTAATATAGAGCATGTTAAAGCATCACTCACAACCGAGGAAGCTGTACAAAATCGAAAATATATCTTAGAAGATACAAGCGCTATTATAAAAAGATTTGAAGCTAAAAACATCACAGTCCTCATAGATGCACCAAAACCAACATTTAAAGCGCCTCCCTTTAGATGTTCAGACTACTTCAACAGCACAAACCCAATCTGTAAAGAGGGCTTCTCTATCAGTAAAGACGAACTCCTGCAAAATAGAAAATACACCATGGAGTCCCTAAAAACACTAAAGAGTCAATTTCCCAAACTCCTCATCTGGGATCCACTGCCAATTCTTTGCAAAACAGAGGTTTGCTCAGCCTTTGATGGAAATAAACCGCTATTTTTTGACGGTGACCATTTAAGCGGACATGGAAACAGAGTTCTCTATCCTTCATTTAAAGCTCAGATAGAAGAAATTTACACAACAAAAGCACAAGATTAAATGCTAAAACCAACACTCTATATAGACATAACGCTCTATGCAAGCGATGAGTTCACCTTTGAACTCTTAGACATAAAAGAAGTAGAAGCATTTTTAAACGATACCAAAGAGTATCAGTTCAAATCCTGCTCACCCATAGATATATACAACCAAAGAGAACTCTTGTATAAAAAACTCAAAAACTATAACTTTAAGATTTGTAACTTCATCTATGACCTTATACCCATACTCTTCCCACACTTCATGCATGAAAAAACAAAAAGAACCTTCCTTCCTTATCAGGCTCAGACTTCATCTTTGCACCAACTCCCCAAAAAGAAAAATACAAAAACATACTAGAATCAAGATATATTCTTTTTGTCGGAACACTAGAACCAAGAAAAAAGCAAGCACTTGTTTTGGAAGCTTTTGCATCAAACATATCCAGAACAACTCAAAAACACAGCTCATCGAAATTCTCACTGCATATATAAAAAACACTCAAAAGTACAACGCCAAAAAAGAGTATATTGCAAAAAACTATAAAAATATAAGCTGGGATTATGTTTACAACTCATTAATCCCCAGCTTAAAAGAGTTTAAATTAGTGTAAAAATATATAAAAAAATACTATATGGGATTAGAATAGATTAAGCTTATGTATAATATAATTCCCTATGTTTCGCCTAGGAACGCATGCTGAAATCTAGTCTTAGATTACTAGCGTGTCTAAATCAAAACAAGAGACATCTAGATAGACTAGATATCCTGGGAATGAACTTAATTAAGGAGAAAAAATGGCATTTACAACAAATCAAAGTGCGGTTGCGGAATTATACATCGCAGCATTAGGAAGATCACCAGAAATGGCTGGTTTAGATTACTGGGTAGGTAGATTAGAAAGTACTGGTTCAGACGCATTAACATTAACTCAAATTCAAGCTGCTTTCTTTGACAATAACATTGCTGAAGTTGCTGCAAGATTCCCATCTGGTACTACAGCAACACAATATGTTGAGGCTATTTATGTAAATGTATTCGGAAGAGCTTCAGATTCTGAAGGTTTAGCTTTCTGGGCTGCAAAAATAACTACTGATGGTGCAGATAGCGTAATGGCTCAAATGCTAACAATAGCAAAAGACCCTGCAAACTCAGTTGACAAAGCTTACTTAGAGTCTAAGATAGCTACTGCTAATGCTGCTTATGATGCAGAGGCTGATGCTGGTGCTGGTGAAACGGGAATGTTGACTGAAAGTCTTGCTACATTAAAAGGTGCTAACGATGCAAAAGATGCATGGTTAGAGAGTATTCCTGCGCTAGACGATGACTTAAATACAGCTACACCTGCTATTGAAGCGGGTAAAGTTACTGAAGCGAATGTAAATACATATTTTGCAGCTGCTGCCAACGCAATAGGAACAGGTGGTGCTGCTGCGGGAATTAATATCACATTAGCAGATGCAGTTTACAATGACCTTACAAAAACAGCTCTTCAAGATGCTGATATTGCAACTGCTCTTACAAAAACGAATGCTGATTTAAACCTTGCTGTATCAGTTGCAAAACCTGGTATGACTGCACTTATAGAAGCAGTAAATGCAGAGCAAGCAGACTATGAAGCTGCTTTAAAAACTGTTACTGAATTAACAACTACATTGGCAGCTGAAGGGGCGGCATTTGATTCGGCTAATGGTTCAGGAACTTATGCAACTGTTGTCTTTGCAGCTGATTATGTTGCAGCAACAGATTATACTGGTAAAATTATCATCTCAAATGGTAAAGCTTACACGGGTGGAAATGGTGTAGCTCTTTCAACTTTAACAGAAGATACTTTAATTAAGCGTGTAGCAGAATTAGAAACTGCGAATACTAACTTAGTAGCTGCTACAACAGCGAAAGACGCGTCACTTGAGTCTCTTAAAGATGCGGTAGGTGCAGTATATGTACTCGAAGCAGGCGGTCACTCTTTAGCAGATATCGGTGCAGATGGTAGTGCAGTTACTGCTGCAACAGGTGCAGTAAGCTATATAGCAGCTGACGTAGATGTATATAAAACAGCAGCGGACGCGGCATTAAATGTTGTAACACAGAGTATTACTTTTGCTGGAGAAACTGGTGCTGATACCGTAACCTTAACAATTGATGGGGTAGATGTAGCAATTGGTGCCTCAGATGTTGCTGCAGATGTTGCTGCGGCGGTAGTATTAGCTTTTGCTGCTAGTACTAAATGGACAGTAGCACAGGTGGGTGCTACAGCTGAAGTTACTTTCACGGCTGAAGCTTCAGCAACAAATGAACTTGAAGCGTCAGACATTACTATTACTGGTGATGGTACTATGGCTGCTCCTACGGTTGCGGCTGCGACAGAAACAAACATTGGTGATGTATTCACAGTTGCTGCTACTAATGCAAACTCATTAGATGGTGCACTTACAAATCTTTCTGATTTAGAAGAAGCAATTGCTAACTTCCAAGCAGCTCGTGAGTTAAAAATCGCTCTTGAAGAGAAAAACGATGCAATCACAGAGGCAGAAGAAGCAATCACAAATGAAACAGATGATGCGGACGCTCCAGGTCTAGGTCTAAACCTAAGAGATTTCGGTACTCAAAATGCTACAACTGGTGATGATGTGTTTGTATTCGCTGATGATGTAAATGCAACAGTAACGATTACTGGATTTGGTGCTGCTGGTGAAGATTATCTATTCTTCGGTCAAGATTACAACCTAGTAGCTCTTGGCGATAAAGCTATCACAACTAATGTTGGTTCAGTATCTGACCTAGAAATTTTCTGGGAACAAGATGGTGCAAACCTCAAACTTTATGTTGAAGCGGAATCATTTGCAGGTAATGCATCTTCAACTGCTGATATTACAACAATACAGCTAAGTGGTGTATCTGCTGAAGACATTTCTTTCGCTGACGGTTTCCTAACAATCGCTTAATCCAATTAAGCAAACACTCTAACCCCTCAAAAGGTTATAAGCCTCACCCCTCAAAAGGTGGGGCTTTTTTATTAAAAAAAAAAGGGGTGTCAGGCACTCTTTTATGCAAAAACTTAGTTCTACCTTAATCAATATTTTCTTCACTACTACTCTTTTTTTTGGTTAACCTAATGCAACAAAAGGGGTGTCAGGCACTCTTTTATGCAAAAACTTAGTTCTACCTTAATCAATATTTTCTTCACTACTACTCTTCTTTTTAGTTAACCTAATGCATCTTCTCTTGAATCTATTTCTTCTTTCTATTCTTTTTCCTATTTTTGGTATAATCTCTACATGACATTACAAGAACGAAAAGACAAAGCCGACATCATTGCTAAAAGAGGTGA
>Ga0265293_10008484_pt1 | contig 15199 bp, 15 predicted proteins | sample Munlanlewell138R_FD_192505 | JGI IMG/M metagenome (GOLD analysis project Ga0265293, IMG submission 192505) | Leachate microbial communities from a municipal landfill in Southern Ontario, Canada - Leachate well 138R | ecosystem: Engineered > Solid waste > Landfill > Unclassified | place: Canada...
CGAGACGCTCAGGCGAAGCGGTCTTGCCGCGGAGATGGACCTTGGCGGTCGCAGCATGAAGGCGCAGATGAAGGCCGCCTCGTCGAGCGGCGCTAGATATGCGTGCATCATCGGAGAAAACGAGCTTCAGAGGGGAACCGCTACGGTTAAGGACATGACGACGGCGGAGCAGAGGGAGATGCCCCTCTCATCGCTTGCTGAAGAACTGAAAAAGTAGAGTCTCGAAGACTTCTGGAGGGAGCATGTAATGGCAGGCGAGCAGCGTTATTTCGACAAGGACTGGCGGAGGACCGCCTACTGTGGGGAAGTGGCCGGGAGGCGGAAATCCGAGGTTGCCGTGGTCGTCAACGGATGGGTGAGGCGCAGGAGGGACCTGGGAGGTCTGATATTCATCGACCTCTGGGATCACACAGGGGTAGTTCAGGTCGTCTTCAATCCCGAGCTGGTGAGCGAGGTTCACGAGCGAGCGAAAGAGCTCCGCAGCGAGTTCGTGATAGCGGTCAAGGGACGAGTGAGGGTGCGTCCGGAGGGCACATCCAACCCGTCGATGAAGACGGGAGATTGGGAGATTGTGGCCTCGGACTTCATCCGCCTGTCGTCTGCCGCCCCTCTTCCATTCGAAGTGGGGGAGATGACCGACAGGGTGGACGAGAACCTCCGCCTTCACCACAGATATCTGGATCTGCGACGGGACAGGATGCAGCATAATCTTCGTCTTCGCCACAAGATCTCGATGCACACCAGGAATTTTCTCTCCGACAGAGGTTTTCTCGAGGTGGAGACCCCGATGCTCACCCTTTCGACCCCGGAGGGGGCGAGGGACTACCTGTCTCCCAGCAGGGTGAACCCGGGGTCCTTCTATGCCCTGCCGCAATCACCGCAGATATTCAAGCAGATACTGATGATCAGTGGATTCGACAGGTACTTCCAGATAGTGAAGTGCTTCCGGGACGAGGACCTCAGAGCGGACAGACAGCCGGAGTTCACCCAGATCGATATCGAGATGAGCTACCTCGTCGAGCAGGATATATTCAGCCTGGTCGAGGAGTACCTGCAAGGGCTGTTCAAAGAGACGACGGGCTGCGAGATAGCCGTACCCTTCAGGCGTATGACCTACTGCGAGGCGATGGACCGCTTCGGTAGCGACAAACCGGACCTGCGCATCCCGACAGAGATCGTCGACCTGGCGCCCGCCTTCAAGGGCAGCTCCTTCGAACCGTTCCTTGATGTGCTGGCGAACGGAGGCTTCATCCGGGGGCTCCCTCTGCCGGGAGGTGCATCATTGTCGAGAAAGGGGCTGTCCGAGGTCGAGGAGAGGGCGAAAAAACTCGGTGCAAGGGCTCTCTCACCGCTGCAGATGAGGGACGGCGAGTTGAAGGGGCCGCTGGTGAAGTTCCTCGACGACGAGGGGCGCTCCCTGTTGGCCGCTTCCGGTGCGATAGAGGATGGGGACGCCCTTTTCGTCATGGCTGGGGCCGACTGGCGAGAGGTTTCGGAAATACTTGGCGCTCTAAGGATAGAGTTGGCCAGGGAGCACGGGTTGGTTGCCAAGGACAGGTGGGAGTTCCTGTGGGTGACCGACTTTCCTCTCTTCGAGCGGGATGAAGAGGCGGGCAGATGGAGCTCTGTTCATCACCCCTTCACCTCCCCGCGGACGGAGGACATTCCCCTGCTGGACACCAACCCCGGAGAGGCGCGCTCGAGGGCTTACGACTGCGTGCTCAACGGAAACGAGCTCGGAGGCGGTTCCATAAGGATTCACGACCCTCAACTACAGGAGAAGGTCTTCTCATGCATGGCCTTTTCACGTGAGGCGGCCAGGGAACGCTTCGGCTTCCTGCTCGACGCTCTGGCGATGGGGACCCCCCCCCACGGTGGCATAGCCATCGGCCTAGACAGGCTGGCGATGCTGCTGGCCGGCGCGTCGTCCATCCGCGATGTGATGGCCTTCCCCAAGACTCAGAGGGCTCAGTGCCTGATGTCGGGCGCGCCCTCCCCAGTGTCGCAGGAACAGCTTGAGGAGCTTCATATAACGATCGTGCCGGTAGCCCCGCTCAAACAGGAAGCAGGCACTACTGAAAAGTAGCGGTGTTCTTTTTAAAAAAGGAGGGGGTAGAGATGGCGAAACTCTGTTTTTTGGGGCACGCCGCTTTTAAGGTGACAGGGGAGAATGCGTCTATACTGATCGATCCGTTTATTACGGGCAATCCGGTCGCCGCAGTCAAGAGCGAAGATATCAGCGACGTCAATTATATACTGGTTACTCACGGACACGGCGACCATCTTGGGGACGCGGAGCCCATAGCTATGAGGACGGGCGCGACAGTGGTCGCCAATGCCGAGCTGTGTGCCTACCTCGAAGGGAAGGGAGTGGCCTGTCATTCAATGCACATCGGCGGTTCGTACACCTTCCCGTTCGGCAGGGTCAAGATGACCCCGGCACTTCACGGGTCGGATATCCAGACGGAGGACGGGCTAGTTCCGGGCGGAAATCCGTGCGGTTTTTTGCTGAATATCGACGGCGTGACCATCTATCATGCCGGTGATACTGGGCTGACTATGGACATGCAGCTCCTCGCCTCAGAGAATGTGAAGATCGCGCTTCTGCCGATAGGCGGCAACTACACGATGGACGTCCACGACGCGGCGAAGGCGGTGGGCTTTATTCGTCCTGAGATCGTTGTGCCAATGCATTACGATACATTCCCGGTAATATCGGCGGACCCGATAGAGTTCATCAAAGCGGTCGGGGGGAAGGCCGAGGTTCGGGTGGTCAAGCCTGGCGAGGTGTTTGATATCTAGGCTAGCTCGCACTGGAGCGGCATTAGTGTCAATAGGGCCGGGTGAACGTATCTAGTAGCGCAACCCGTACGCTGGGTGGTATATCTGCTCGTCGTGCAGCCCCAACTTCTGATCCTGCAGCGCGTCCCTGGCCGAGTCTCCAAGGTTGGACGCCAGGGCCGAGGTAAGAATGTGCACCAGAAAGATCGGGGCAACAAGGCTGCTTCCGAAGGTAGGCGTGGTGTCGCTTACGTAGAATGAAAGAGTCGAGTGTTGGCATACCGGGGCGGCTGGGCTGTCGGTGATCGTTATTATCGAGGCACCGCTTGACGCCGCCCTCTGCACAGATTTTGTTACCTCGATAACGTAGCTCGGGAGTTCGCATACGACCACAAGATCGCCGGCCGTAACGGCACGTGCCTGTTCAATCAGGGCCAGAGACCCCCTCTTCATGAGAACGCTGCGTATTCCCATCTCTACAAATCGGGTGAACAGGGATTCGGCGATTATCGAGGATATGCCCCAGCCCATGCAGTAGACCATCCGCGCTTTCTCGGCCTGTTCGCAAAAGGAGGCTATCTTCTCGGGCTGAAGCTGTCTCCAGGTGTCGTCCAGATTGGCGTGTTCCAGCTTGAGAATCTCCTCGGGTGTTCCCTTGCCGAGTTTCATTGCCCGGCTGTAGCGCGCGGCAGGGTTGACCTGTTCCAGCACGCTGTCCTTGAGAGCCTGCTTTAGGGATGCGTAACCGTCAAACCCGACCAGACGTGCCACGCGCACCAGCTGGGCTTTTGATACATCAAGCTTCTCGGCCACCTCTCCTATCGATAGAAAGGCGGCCTCCCTGGCGTTTGCCAGCAGGTATTCGACCACCCTGCGTGCCTTGGTGGGCATTGATTCGATATTGCTGCGAAGCAGGGCCTGCAATTTTGTGCTGTCCATTAAAAGTGACACCTCCGAAACAAACCAGCACTTCCAGTAAAAATGTTGATTTAAGTTTATTCTTTTGAGAGCTTGCCGTCAATCGTTATCGGCTGTGTAGAAGATGATATTTTCTTTTATGCGCGATTGCGGCAGGCCGGTTTCCTCCGAAAGGCGGCTTAGTCCGAAACGGCCGTGCCCTAGCAGGAGGGACGTGTCTTTTTTTTCTACATACCAGGGACCTTCAGGTGAGGCTTCGAGCAGGGTTTTAATCAGGGCGACCGACCTCGCCATCTCGCCGAAAGCAGGGTGGTGTGGCCCTGCAATTACACTTTTCGACAGGCTCTCCGTCTCGTGCAGTCCGACTCTTTGCACGGCAAATCCAAGCCTTCGGGCCTCGAACAGAGATTCTCCAGCACGAAGAACGGCCTCTTCAAGCGTGAGTGGGGTGTATTCGCCTCGACTCATCGCCAGTGCCAGCGGCGTACCATCAAGGACGAGGCATGGGTAGAGGCGCAGCGTGACGGCAGGTGATTTCCTCTCTTCGACAAGAGAGGCGATCCGCCTGAGGTCCTCCAGTTCGCTCTCCCCGCTCTGCCCCGGAAGCCCTAACATAAGCTGGACGCCAAGAGGGTACTCTCTTTCCATGATGTCGCTCATGACGGACAGGGCGAACCGGCCTGTGTATCCTCTGTTACACGCGGAGAGAACGTCGTCGTTGAGTGAGGAAACGCCGATCTCGATCATCGATATGGGGTGGCGGCGGAGCTCATCAAGGACGTCCCGGGATACGCACTGAGGGTGGGTCGAGAAACGGACGGAGCTCCCGGGAGGTGCTGAGAGTACTGCGTCCAGGTAGGCTTCGCGAAGCTCTCTGGGAAAGCAGGTGAAGCTGCCTCCAAAAAAACAGACCTCGTGTGGTACAGCTAGAGAAAAAAGGGCATCCCGCACCGAGGCTGGCGATAGCGCCTCATCCACCCCTGTTATCTCACCCTGGTGACAGTAAACGCACCGGCGGGGGCATGAGGCCATGGGAAGGAAGAAAGGGTAAGGGGGAAGAGGGCTGGTGCTCATGGGGACTCGTGATCCCAGCAGGTTTTCCACTCCCTGCTCATAGCGCCCCAGGCAAAGAGGTCGGCCTGGTGCTCGAAGCTGGACATCGGCGTGGCGGTTCGGGTCCACGCCTCAGCACCTCCGTTGTGCTCCAGCAGGTGGTAGAGCTCGTGAAAAAGGGCGAAGCGCCTCCAGAAGGGCGGCAGGTACTTGTTAACGAGGATAAGGCCCCTGCGCCCGCGAACAACATGCACTCCCCACGCCTGCGATGGGAGTGGCTGGTACTCTAGCTCAAGTATCTTGCCGGTTCGGGCTTCGGCCTTCACGAGTATGGAAAACTCGTCCAGCCCGGCCCATTCGCCGCCCTCTCGTATAGCCCACTCGGGCAAAAAATCCGGCGCGGAGGGGAAATCGAACTCGGCACCCCCCCTTCGGGCGTTACCCCGCATCTTTTCAGTCCGGCTTTTACAGGCTGTCGTCGTCGTCCTCTTCCTCCCAGCGCGAGACAGCGGCGTCGATGAGGCTTTGAACGAAGCGTAGCTCTTTTGGCTTTAGTTTCTTGCGCCTGTACCACACTTCCGTGTCCGGGGTCGCCTGAAAAACCTCTTCAAGCTGAAGCCTGCCGGAGTTGGCCGAGGAGAGAGTTCTGACGAGATCCTGCACCTCCACCTCCAGAGAGCTCGCAAGGCGCGACAGAAGCTTCATCGAGGGAGTTCTTCGGCCACTCTCGAGAGCCTGAATGTATATTCGGCTCACCTCGGTCTTGTCGGCGAGCCCTTGCTGAGTAAGCCCCAGAGATTTGCGAAGCGTCCGTATTCTCATTCCAAGGCTCATGCTTTATCCTCCTCGAGTGTGTTTTCATTTGATACATATAATTATATACTTGATTACAAGAAGTGCAAGGCGTTTTCGCCTGCCCTTGAAAGTTCTTCGACTTCGAATAGATAATGGCTTATAATATGCGATAGTTATAGATTATAGTCGGAGGTGTTAGTTTTGGATTTTCGCGAGCTTCAAAGCCTGGTAGAGGTGATGGAAAAGGGTAGCATCTCCGGCGCGGCTGCCTCTCTCGGAATATCTCAACCCGCGGTCAGCAAGCATATTGCAAAGCTTGAGAGAGAGATGGGGATCAAGGTCTTCACCAGGGGGCAGAAGTGCTCGAACCTCACTTCGGAGGGAGAGATTCTGTACAAGTTCGCCCGCAAGACCGTATCGCAGCTTTCCGACATCAAACGCGATTTCTCGAACACCGCGGACGACGTATCCGGAACGGTCAGGATAAGCGCGAGCTCCATACCTGGAGGCTATATTCTTCCCGGCCTGCTGGTCGAGTTCCGTCGGTATTTCCCCAACATAGAGGTCGAGGTCAGGATCTCGGATTCACGCGAGGCCGTCGAAAAGCTGGTCACAAGAGAATCGGACCTCTCGATAACAGGTCAGGCTCGCCACGCCTCCGGGTACAGCTCGGTGCCGTTCGCCGAGGACGAGCTAGTGCTACTGGTTTCCCAGGGACATCCGGTCGCTGTACGAGGTTTTGCAACCCTTGACGACCTTGAGGAAATGGACCTGGCAGGAAGGGTGACCGGATCGTCCACGTCGCGCATCTGGGAGGACGCTTTCAAGGCCGGCACTGGTAGGAACAAGCACGTCTATCTGAAGTTCGGGCACGTCAGCGCCGTGGTCGAGGCCGTGAAGAGGGGCGCGCAGGGAGCGGTCGTATCACGGCTCGCCGTTGTAGATGCCGGTGAACTCGCCGTCCTGCCATTTAGGCCCGCCATCAAACGGTCGTTTTTCATCACACACGGTGCCATCTCCACGAAGGCGCTTGAGACGCTTCTTGACTTTCTGCTTAAGAACAGACCTTTGGATCATGACCAGGAGGGTGACGAAACATGCAAGCCGTAGCTGAAAAGGATAGCGGCCCTGTGCTCAAAGTACGCAGGTTTCTGGAGGAGAAGGGCTTTCCAGTTCAGATAACTTACTCCGAGGACACCATATTCACAGTAGAGGACGCTTCGCGTGTGGTTGGCGCAAAGGAGGAGGAGATACTGAAGAGCCTAGTGCTTCTCGTGGACGACGTACCGGTTCTGGCTCTTATGTCCGGGATCAACCGGGTGGACGTCAAGAAGGTGCGGAGCGAGACTGGCGCGAAGAAGGTCAGAATGGCCGACCCAGAATACGTCCTGAACTGGTCCGGCTTCCAAATCGGAGGTGTGCCGCCGGTCGGCTACCCGGAACCTCCGAAGGCGCTTCTGGACGAGGATCTCTTTCAGCACAGTATAGTGTGGGCGGCTGCGGGCACAGACCATGCATTCTTCCCTGTCTCTCCGGACGAGCTTGCCCAGCTGACCGGGGGAAGACGGTGCCCGATAAAAAAGATAAAGTAGCTGTTAAAGCCTTTTCTCCGGAGCCAGGGCCTCGAACGATCCGTCGAATGCACGCCCCAGATGAATCGTGTTCAGGGGCTTCAAGAACAGCTCCACATTGTTGAGAGGGACCACCTGAAGCACGTGGCCGCTGAGCACAGAGTGGTCAGGCCTGTTGAATACTCCGTGTAGATGAGGGTAGAGCTTCCCCTCTCTGAGGCTGATGTTCCCGCTCAGCGAGCAGAGCTCCAGCTCCTCGTTCACGGTCTCGGTCGTGTAGTCGCGGCCGTTGTACCACCCGAAAACGACGGAGGACACCATCCCGATTGAGGAGAATATAACCGCTGAATCGACGTCGTTCTCCCTGCATACGTGGATAAGCGAGCTCATGACCTCCTCACCGTCCGAAAGACGCAGCGTGATCATTTCATCGGTTGCGGCGTATTTCATGATGCTTGACCCCCTTTCAAGCCTCGGCGTAATGCCTAAACGCTCCACTTTACGAAAAGCTCCCATAGCACTCTGACATCATCTTAGCACGAGCGTCAGGATAATACAAAGAAAAAGAAGTCTTTTCTAAAAAGACGCTTTATTCTTCCAGGAGGTATCGCTGAAGATCCGCGCCTTCCAGCCCGGCCCCCAGGCCGGCGGCCAACTTTAGCCTGGCCTGTATAGGTCTCAAAGCTCCTCCGTCGAGAACGCCCATCTCCAGTATGCGCGATGTGCTGCCCTCGAAAGAGCATGGGGTCTCCATAGTGTGTCCGCTTGTGCATCTTGTGGTTATCACCACAGGAACGCCGTCCTTCAGAAGTTTTTTCATCCGCGGTATCCAGGAGGGCGGCACATGTCCGTTTCCGAATCCGGCTATCACGACGCCGTCCAGTTCTCCCGGCTCCTGCGATGAGAGCGCCTCAAGCAACTTCTCACCTGCGCCGACAGAGGCGTAGAGAAGCTCGACGTCCCGTACCGGTGTCATGACTCCTTCAAGCGCTTTTGTCCTCTTGTGGAGCCTCAGGAGATCAACCCTGTCGCCTACGAACTGCGCCACCGGCCCTCTACCGGGGGAGGAGAAGGCCTCCTTCCTCTGGTTTGCAGTCTCGGTGATTTCGGATGCTGCGAACAGCTGCTCCTGAACGCAGACCAGGACACCTAATCCCCAGCACTCCTTGGACAGGGATGCCTGTACCGCCTGGGTCAGGTTGAGTTTGGCGTCGGAACCAGGGACGTCATGAGGGTATTTCGAGGCAGTGAAAACCAGCGGTTGCGGATAGGCCCAGTACAGGTCCGTGAGGTAGGCCATCTCCTCCAGCGTATCGGTGCCGCATGTAACGACTAATCCCTCTGCGCCATCGATCACGGACTTCGCCAGCACCTGGACGAGATCGGCTATCATCCTGACGCTGTAGTGGCTACTGGGCTGTCTGCTCCAGTCTATAACGAATACTTTTTCAGCGACGTCGGGAGGAAGCCATTCAAGAATCTCCTCCTGTGTGAGTGTGGATTGCCATGAATCCTGCTGTTCGTTGAACTTCATCCCTATCTGTCCGCCCAATATAACGAGCGCTGTCTTTCCTCGGTCTGCCATCGGACGACCTCCTTTACCTCAAGGGCATTGTGTAAGCAGGGATATACAGGGGTCCGCGACTCTAGAAGCCGAGGTCTTCGCCCACAAGGATGACGTGCGAAGTCCTTCCCCCGGTTGCCCTCTCCAGCACCAGAAGGGCTTTGCAGACCCTGTCCGGCGAGTCGCAGTTCACGCAGACACCCGTGTTTGCGCATGGGGTATGCAGGTTGAGCCGAAGCGCGTTCGGCGGGGTGGCCTTGTTGCGTGTCCTGGCGATGGCGTCGTCAAGGCTGTTTGCCACTTTGTTCAGGCCGACGACGAAGATGAGGGTGTTCTTTCCCCAGGCCATTCCGCTCACCCTGTTGCCGTTGCCGTCGATATTGACGAGCATTCCGTCCAGAGTTATCGCGTTTGAGCTTGTCAGGTAGTAGTCGGCCAGCAGCTCCTGTTGAAGCGCCTCCCGCCTCTCCTCCGGGGTGAGTGAGGGATCCCAGTGGTGGATGACCTCGCACCCTCTCTCGGCCAGCTTCTCCATGGCACCGATCTCCCTGATTGTAACGCTGCCCGGAACGCCAACCGAGGCGCCCTCGGGTATGATCTTTAGCACCTCCAGCAGGGCCTCCTCCCTCGTGGGGACGTACACTGCATGGAACCCTTTTTGCTCAAGCTTTGCTCTCAGGCTCTTTCCCAGTCTCTCCCTGTGCTCCTGCCGTGCCCTGTCGAACGGATCAGTCATCAATCTCGCCTCCGAATGCGGGCATTCCCCGCATGATAGTCGGTTCATGATAGCATCTTTTGGGGAAAAACGGGTTTTCGGCGAATATAGCGGGTAACGTCCGTGGTATGGTCGGGCGTATGTCAGTGAGCGGCCTCGTCGAAGAGGTCTCGGACTGTTGCAAGTTCCGGGCGGTCGGATAGGATTCTTCGAACGATCTCGTCGCTCTTTTGGCAGTAAGCCTCGAGGTCGTCGAAGGCCGGATGGATATGCCTCATGTACGTTTTGAACACCAGATCCGGGATCGAGCCAATGGCCTTGGGTGTGTCAGGGTAGAGGACGAGCGTTCGCTCCATGCTGACACACAGATAGTTACCAAATAGCTCCAGGTACTCTAAACTGTGTCCGAGAGCGTACTTCTCGTTGATCGCGATCAGGCTCCTCAGACCGAGGTCTGGTTGCGTCCTTCTCTCGGATATGGTCTTGAAGTACAGGTCGTTTTTCATGGCGTCGATGTAGAAGGTGTTGAACTCAGGGCGGGACATGACCTTATAGTTGATCCTTACAAGAGAGGCCAGATAGAGGGCTGGCTCTTCCTTAATATCGATACATCTGTCGAGGGCCTCTTTGAAGCCGTCAATCACCCTTTCAAGGAGCATCAGGGCAAGGTTGTCCTTGTTCGTGAAGTGGTAGGTCACAAGTCCGAGGCTCACCTCTGCGGCCTCGGCGATGGATCTCATGCTTGTGGCGGAGAACCCCCGCATTAAAAAAAGCCGCCAAGCCCTGTTCATGATCCTGTGTTTCTTGTTCTCGTGCGCCCTCATAACGGCAACTTCCTCTCCTCTGATCACTTCGAAGACCGGTTGATTATACAGCCCCCCCATTGAAGAAACAAGAAAGGGACGACCCATCAAGGCCGCCCCTTTGCAGCAGTTACGGGCTACATCTCCTCGTAGCTTATCTCCATATTGACCTTTCCGCTCTTCATGCGCAGAATTGCATAACCAAGGGCAAAGACCACGACCACGACGTTGCCCACCATCTCATAGGGCTTGAGCACGCTGAACAGAAGCATCGTCTGCCCGAGGGTCGCGACTCCGCCGAGGACGCTCCAGAACATGAGTGTACCGTAGGAAACATGGAAGGAGGATTTGTTCCAGATGTCCGGGATCAGGGCCGGCATACGCGCTGCAGAGAAGCATATTATGGCGAACAGTACGTTATTCAGTATCACGGCCATGTTGCCTATCGTGGATATGTTGAACTCGAAGAATACCGGGACCAGGCTCTCGAGGTAGAGAAGGGTCAGTATGATATAAGGGGTTTTGTACTTCTTGCTGATGGCCCCCAACCAGGAGGGGAGCCAGCCGTCGACACAGGCCTGAAGTATGGGCTTGGTGACCCAGCCGAACGCAGCGTTAAGGGTGGTGGTGAGGGCGAACATCGCACCTCCGACGATAAAGAATATGTAGACCGGGCGCGGCAGGATTTTCTCTGCCACGACCGAGAGTGGCTGCCCCGCCACCTCGGAGATAGGCAGTACTCCCGCCGCCACTGTCGCCATAAGGGCGTAGAAGGCTGCGATAATGAGGGTGGCCACTATGATTACGATGGGTATGTCCTTGGTGGGGTTCTTCGCTTCTGCACCCAGGTAGATGATGACGTTGGCACCGCCTATGGCCCAGGTGAACAGGGCACCAGCCGCAAAGAGCCCCTGTAGACCTCCGGTCATGAAGTCCTCTCCTCCGAAGTAGCCTGGCTTAAGGTGGGGAAGTCCGTAAGCGATGTACACCGTCAGGGCGATGACCATGACCAGTGCCATGATATTCTGGACTCTTGCGGCGCTCTGGATGCCGAGCATGTTCACGATGTAGAAAAAGGTCAGCATCAGAAAGGCTATCAGAGTCCTGTTCACCCCGGGTATCAGCGCAAGGGTGTAGTCTGCGAAGCTGAGGGCGTATAGGGCGAGGGCTGTCCACGCAAGGATGTGGACTATTATGAAGAATCCGCTGCACGTCTTGTTTACGAGCAGTCCGAGCTGTGTATAGAAACCGCCGCGCATCCTTATCGTCCCGCCGACGAATATGTTGGGTATTGAGATCAGGATTACGAACATAGATCCCGCTAGCATGGCGAGGTTGGCAGAACGGCCTGTCATGGCAATTCCTATGCCAAGAAGGGCAAAGATTCCGGAGCCGATAGTCTGACCGACAGCTATGGACATGAGCTCTTTTCTTCCTAGTACCCTGTCTAACTCCCTTGTTGATCGAACTCGAGACACTTAAACCACCTCCGTAAGAATGATCTACAGGTGCATGCCAGCGTCGTAACCGGCTCTGACGGCCTCCAGGACTCTCAGCGGACGACGAGCGTCGCCGATGATTTGCACGTCGGGCGCACACCCTCTGAGGCTGTCTACCACGTCGGAGCGTGATCTCATGCCGGCTGCCACAACGACCGTGTCCGCCTGGAACAGGCGTTCGACACCCTCCTTGTCGATGGCTATGACCCCCTCCGGAACGATCTCCTTGCACCTCATGTCGGTCAGCAGAGCGATCTTCTCCAGGTGTTTTGCTATCTCCAGCAGAAGAGCCTCTCTGTGAAGATAGGCCGCGTCTATCGCCACGTTCTCCCTCATCTCGAGCACTGTGACGTCATGCCCCTTGGTGGCGAGTTCAAGTCCCTCCTCGCAGCCAACAAGCCCGCCGCCGACGAAGACAACGCGCTTGCCGACTGTAGTTCCATCGTTGTAAAGGTCGAGGGCACGGACTACGTTGGGCAGATTCACTCCCGGGATGTTCGGTACGACCGCCTCTGCGCCGACAGCGACTATAAGTGCGTCGGGGGCGTACTCTCGAGCGAACTCCGGTGTCACAGGGGTGTTGAGCAGCACCCTTATCGCCCTCTCCTGCACCCGCCGTACCAGGACGTCCATAAATTTCTTCAATGGCTTCTTGAACCAGACCTTGTCAGAGAATTGGATTGTCCCGCCGAGCGTTCCGCTGCTCTCGCAGAGCAGTACGTCGTGGCCGCGGTCTGCCGCTGTTATTGCAGCCTGCATTCCTCCCGGGCCGCCTCCTGCGATAAGCACCCGTTTCTTCCCCTCGGATATTGGCGGAAAGAACGCCTCAAGCTCCTTCCCGATGACCGGGTTCACTGTGCATTTGCCCACTCTTGTTGCATACTTTACGTAGGGGACGAAAGAGCCGCTCATACAGACGATGCAGCGCTGGCACGGGGTGATGTCGTCGGCCCTCCCCGCAAGCGCCTTCCTCGGAAGGTCCGGGTCTGCGATGAGAGCACGTCCCACCGCTACCATATCCGCCCTGCCGGAGGCAATAATCTCCTCCATGAGGTCGGGGTCGGCTATGCCGCCGAGGGCTGAGACCTTGGTCGTCTTAACCGCTTTTTTGATCGCCTCCGCCAGGTAGACGTTGCAACCCTGCTCGAGGAACATCGATGGGACCATCGTTGTCGTGGTCGATGGCACGTGGAATGTGCCCTCGGATACGTTCAGGAGGTCGATTTTTCCATCCACCATCCTTGCGAACTCCACCATATCTTCGATTGTGAATCCGCCGGGCGTCATCTCCGAGCCGCTGATGCGGAACTCGACGGGGAAGTCCGATCCGCACTTCTTCCTTATATTATCCACTATCATCAGGGCGAAGCGCGCACGGTTCTCCAAACTGCCTCCGAACCGGTCAGTCCTCTGATTGTTCAACGGAGACAAAAACTGGTGGACCAACCATCCGTGGGCGGCATGAACCATGCACATGTCCATGCCGCCAAGACGCGCCATCTCCGCCGAGTCGCCGAATGCATCGACTATCTCCTCTATTATTTCCTCGGTGAGCTCGATGACCGGCTTGCCAAAGACCCCCGGACCGCCCGAGGGGCCGTAGGTCTCCCCCTCGTAGTAGCGTGGGTTTGCGCGCCTCCCCGGATGCAGTAGCTCGATGGAGGCAAGTGCGCCGTGGCGTCTGATGGCGTCGGTTGTGTTGATGAGTGAGGGGAGTATCTCGTCGTCGTCCAGCGGGATCATTCTCCCGTGTGCCTTTCCGGTCTTCGTGTGGACGTTGCTCTCGCCGAGGTTGACGATCGCTGCGCCTCCTCGGGCCTTGATCTCATAGGCCGCTACATTGCCCGGAGTCAGATAGCCCTCCGGCGTAAGATCCCCCATGCTGATGGGCGTCGACTCGATCCTGTTGCGGGCCGTGAGCGCGCCAATTTTGATGGGGCTGAAAAGATGCGGATACCTTTTGATGACGGGCATGACTAATATCTACCTCCTTGCTTATCGAATAATGCGCCTTGGTTGACCGTGGCTGACGTAGAAGGTTGTTGCTTCAGCCGGTAAACGCGAAAGGACGCCCTGCTCACACCGCGAAGCCGTGAGATACCGTACGCGTACAGGCGCATTATCCTGTACGCGTACGGTATTGTCAAGATTAATTTCTCTGTGCAGGAGGCTCTCTTTAGTATTCCTTGTGTAAAGAGGAAACCCTTGACAGCCTGGGTGTGCCGCATTATAATGTCCGAGTTTTAAGGGAGGCATGGAGATGAGCGAGGTCCGCCTGGAGGAGAAGCTCGGAAGAAAAGTGTATAGCCACGACCTGTACGACCTGTACTCTCCGCTTCTGACGGATAAACAGCGAGAGGCCTGGGAGCTTCACGAGTTCGAGGATCTCTCCCTGGCTGAAGTTGCGGAGAAGCTGGGTATCAGCCGTCAAGGGGTGTCTGATCTCATCGGACGGAGCCGCGAAAGGCTCGAGGAGCTGGAGGCGTTGCTCGGTTTCCATGGCAAGGAGGCGTCGCTGGAGGCCGAGATCGGGTCTCTTCGCCGCCGGTTGGATGACTTATCGCAGCGGAGGGATTTACAGGATGTTTGATGCTCTTCGTGAACGTTTTGAGACTATATTCGACAGGCTGAAGGGGCGCGGCAAGCTCAGCGAGGCGGATGTCGATGTCGCGCTGAGGGACGTGCGGCGCAGCCTGTTGGAAGCAGACGTCGACTACAAGGTGGTCAAGGCGCTACTCGAGGCGATCAGGGAGAGAGCGGTCGGAAGAGATGTACTCGAGTCCATAACTCCGGGCCAGCATGTAGCTACCATCGTATATGAGGAGCTCGCCAGCCTGATGGGCGGCGACCCTGCACCTCTTCTTATCTCTCCGAAGCCACCGACGGTCTATCTGATGGTTGGCCTGCAGGGGGGCGGAAAGACCACTAGCACCGTGAAGCTGGCGCGAAGGCTGTCGGGATCGCACAGGCCGCTTGTGGTGGCGTGTGACCTCAGGAGGCCGGCCGCCATTGATCAGCTCAGGGTGCTGGCGACCCAGTCCAAGGTCGCCTTCTATGGGCCTGAACAGGGAGACAGGGATGTCCTCAAGGTCGTAAGAGGATCTCTGGATTACGCCGCCGATCATCTTAACGACGTCATCCTGCTTGACACGGCGGGACGTCTACATGCCGACGAGGAGCTCATGGACGAGCTCGTTGCGATGAAGAGCGCCGCGCCACCCACCGAGATACTTCTGGTCGTTGACGCGATGACCGGACAGGAGGCGGTGAAAGTTGCCTCCGCCTTTCACGACAAGCTCCAGATCACGGGTGTCATTCTCTCGAAGCTCGACGGAGACGCGAGAGGAGGCGCCGCTCTAGCCATAAAAAAGGCCACCGGAGTCCCGATCAAGTTCGCCGGAGTGGGGGAGGGCACTGACGCCCTTGAGGTCTTCGACGCGAAGAGGATGGCCCAGAGAATCCTCGGGATGGGGGACGTGGTCGGACTTGCAGAGAAGATC
>Ga0265293_10008485_pt1 | contig 15198 bp, 23 predicted proteins | sample Munlanlewell138R_FD_192505 | JGI IMG/M metagenome (GOLD analysis project Ga0265293, IMG submission 192505) | Leachate microbial communities from a municipal landfill in Southern Ontario, Canada - Leachate well 138R | ecosystem: Engineered > Solid waste > Landfill > Unclassified | place: Canada...
CGAGCGGGCGAGGATCGAGTGTGGTCAGGTCGACTGGAACCGTTCCGCCATGCCGCGCCTCGATGGTGAACTTAAGGCCGAGTACCGGATCGGGCTTCTGTGGCTCCGGCGTGATCGGCGCGAAGGTGACAGGCCGGCCCTTGCGGGGACGCCCGCTCATACGCCCTGCGGCCCCGGCAGCAACGCCAGCATCTCCTCAACGGCCGCGTCCACCGTATCGGCGCGGGTCGCGATATGGTCGAGGTAGATATAGGTGGTGGTGAGGCTCGCGTGGCCGAGCAGGCGTTGCACCTGTTGCAGCGGGTCGCCGAGGATCAGCCGATAGCTCTCCACCGGCCCGGCCGGCAATGCGGCTTCGCGCAGCCGCTGCTGGATCAGCAAGGCGAGCATATGGACCGCGAATGTGTGGCGAAGCTGGTGCGGGCTGATAGACAGCGGGAACCCGTTCTCCTCGCACCGCTTGCAGGCGCGGGTGAAGATCACCTCCCACGAGTTGGGGCGGACCGGCTGCCCGACCTCGGTCAGCCACAGCGCCGCCGGCTCGTGGGGCGGCCCACCCTCGTCGTACAGGATCAGACGGCATCGTTCCTCCGGAGTGCAGGCATCGCGCATGCGGTCGAGACCGGCGCGGGTGACAGGGATCGGTCGCTCGAAGCTGGCCGCGCCATCGCGCGCGGCAAACTTGGCCACGCCCGCTGCGCGCTCGACGGCGACATAGGCGGCGATCTGACGAAGCAGCCGACGCGGGAGCAGAACGCTGCGTCCCCGGTCGCCCTTCGTGAGCGGCGGCGGGAGAGGCAGCCAAAGTTGTTGGGCGTCGCCGTCGGCGCGGTCGATCGCCGCGAGCTCGACGGTGAGCAAGCTCGACGCCTCTTCGAGGCGCAGACCGGTGGTGACGAGAAGATCGGCGAACAGCGCGTTGCGCAGCCCGTTACGGTCGCGAGCGCCGGGGCGCTCCGTGCCGTCAGGGGTGAGTCCGCGCAGGCCGACCTCGCGAAAAATGCGGTAGTCGTCCATCGTGACGAACCGCACATCCGACCGCTTGGCGACACGTTCATAAGCGTCGGTGCGCGCCGCGATCATGCTGCGGCGACCGCCATGCGCCGGTCGCCAGACGGCGCGACGGCTGAACGGCGCGTCGGCGATCAACTCTTGCTGCTCGCCCCAGCGGTAAAGGCGATCGAGGCTGGCGACGGCGCGGTTCCAGCTTGCCGCCGTGATCCGGTGATCGGCCTCGTCGCGGCGTCGCTCACGATGATAGGCGTCGACATCGTCGCGGGTCGCAGCCCACACGGTCTTGCCGCTGGCTTCGAGAAAACGAAGCCAAACTACGACATCATAGGCATAGGCGCGAAGCGAGTGCCGCGAGCGGACGCCCGACAGCGGCAGGTCGAGAAAGAAGCGATCCAGATCGGGATCATAGAGAGCGTCACCGCGCAGGATCAGCGGCACATGCGCATCGAGGCCTCTGGCCTCGCGGCGCTCGCAAACAGTAATGATCGACACCGGCGTGAAACCCTCCCCCGGACCCCCACCCGGAAGCTGACCTTCACCCCGATGCACCCGATGGCCCGGCAGTAATCAGGCTGGCCTCCGCCAGCTCTTGGGTCAGCGCTACGGCCAGCCTGATTACTGCCTACCGTGGGCGTCCTTCGCCGACCTTACTGCAAAGTTGGGAGCGGCGCAGACTGTCCAGATAAGCCTAGCATTCCCATCACCGTGTAGCCGTCAATTTCCGCATGATGCTCGCGGGCGGCCCGACGTTCCGCTTCACGCTTGGGCACTTCGCGACGAGCTTTGGCCTCAGCCTGCTTCCAGCGCACGTCGGAAATGCCCGCCCGCAATTGCTGGACAAGGTCGGCGGCGATGATCTGTTGTCGATTGGAGAGGTAGCATCGATTATCGGCCGCGCTGTGTTCAGTCAGGGCCAACAACGTCTGCAGCTCGGTCTTGGATAAGGTGATCCGCAGGCCGGAGGTGAGAGCCTGGGTCTTCATCCCTCCCTCCATGGCTTGAGTCCGGCGAGCGGCAGCTTGTATTCTGCGGATGTCCGGTGATCGTCGGCGACGAAGTAGCCCCAATGGCGCGTAGACGAGTAGCGGCGGAAGTAGAGCTTTTCCTCCTCTTCCGTTCGTATCCACATGCCCGGCTCGACGGGATACGGATGTTGTGTGCTCGGCATTCGGCAGACTCCATGGGGTGTCTCGTTGGAGGGGCGAGAAGCGGTTCGGGCAGTTGAACGGGGTGCTCGGCTAGCCGATCGTGAGGCAGGGTCGCGGGGGCCGAGGTCGATGGCGAATTGGAGGGACGCGTTCATTTGCTGCGACCTTTGAGGAGCGCGTGTATCAGCCGCTCCTCCTTCTTGCTGATGCGGTGGCGGCGGCGATCGCGTTCTATTTGTTGCTGCACCGCCTCTCGCGAGTAACGCGGGGGACATGGCTCGGTCATGCCGGTAGTTCCGACAGTCCGCCGGAGGCGCTTTTCCATACAACGCCCAAGGCGCGCGGAGGCAGGTCGAACCGGTCGGAGTCCTCAGCAAGGGGACTACGGACCTGCACGCCTCCCTTGTCGTTGACGCGCTTTGGCGCTTGCCCGCCGAGCACGATCAGATCGCCTTGGCCGCCTGGCATATGAACGATGTCGCCGGGCCTGACCTTGGCTGCGATCAGGCTGCCGATCGTATAATGGAGGGTCCAACCGTTGTCGGTAACAGCCGCCATAGGTGAGCTCCTTATATTTTGCGGATGCAGCTGAACCTTGGCTGCAGCGGCAGTGGAGGATGGGGTGTGGGGAAAGTCGGGAGACCTTCACGTGGCAAAGCGGAGCAGTGGCAAGGCGGTCACATCACCTTCCGTCGCGCCGCGATCTAGCTTGGGATAAGGCGCGCTCGGAACCTTTCGAGCCGCGATCCGGGCCGCTCTCGTGAGAGGAAACAGAAAGGTGTGATTAGGTCTTGCCTGGCAGTTGTATTCTTAGGTCGGCCGATGCTCATGCGATGCAGCGGCGTTGGATGGCGGATGCATCCGTTTGAAAGAGCTTCCTCCAAGATATGCTTTCAAATGGAAGCCACGGTACGGAGCATCAATCGTGGAACGGATCCGAAGCGGCATCTTCGTCGACCACTTGTCGGATGACCACCCAGTCCCAATAGCCGAGTCGGGTGTCGCCGTTTGCGACCTCATACTGCCAGTCCCTGACGGGATGATCGGGAAGTTCACTCCATGCGCCGTGGAATTTCGAGAGCGTCTCGGCGGCTGGAGGCTCGGTCCGAAGAGCAGCCGCGAGGCCTTCGCCCGTGGCCTGAAATTCAACTCGATCGACATGGATGGCACACCATCCGCCGCCGAACTCGTTCACCCAGGGCTTCGAGCAGGTCTCTGCCCATTCGAAGCCGATCGGCGCTTGCTTCAGGGTTGACTGACAGCAGCGGTGAATGAGGTTGGCGATTGGTTCCGCTTGGAAGTCGGTCATGCCGTGGAAGCCGATCGTGCGCGGTTCGGTAGCATCGGGATCGACGGTCAGGTCAGCGCCAAAGGTCGGATAGTCCCGATGGCAGAACAGATCACGCAAGCCGCTCCAAGGATCTTCCGCCTTCGAGGGTGGTAGCACGGCGAGGAGTTCCGCAGTTGGCTTGCCGGGGTCGAGATCAATCGACAGGTCTGTCGCGGCGTGGAAAGCTTCTACCAGTAGCGCCATTTCGGCATTGGTGCAGGTGAAGGCGAAGCTCGCCAGAATATAGTTGTCTGCCATGTCATTTCCTTGTGAATTTGCCGCCGCGGCGGATTCGGATCGCGTCACGGTTGGGATTCGAGGTGGCTCAAGCAGCGAGATGGAGCAGCGGCAATGCGGTGACATCGCCTTCTGTCGCGGCGCGGTCGAGGATGGGATAGGGGAGGCTGGGAACCTTCCGGGCGGCGATGCGCGCGGCTTTCGTGAGAGGGAACAGATAGGTGTGACACCCAGGATGGCGTCTTCGGCGCAGGAACCCCGTGCGCTCCAGGTCCGCAAGCCAATCGCCGCGATGTTCACCGACGTTGGGTGATCTCGCCCCGGCGGCGAGAAGAGCGTCCATCGCATAACGCTGGCCGCATTCCGCATTGCGTATCTTGGAGATCGCGCGCGACGAAATCGGCTGTCCGTCCGGCAGGATGAGGTCGGTTCTCCGGCTGGATCTTCCAGAATATTGGCTGCCGGCCGCGCAATAAATGCCCCCGCAATGCCCGGGCAGGACGATGTTGCCCTCCGCATCGACGCGCCTGACTGGGTCCGCATAGGAGATGACCGAGAGGATTTCGGGCTTCTCGCGGCGCAGCAGCCGGAACGCTCGGGCGATCAGATACGTCTCGGCGTTTCCGCCCTGAGAATCGGCTATGACCAGACGTCCGAGGTCGCAGGCTGTGCGCGGATTGGCGAGTCCTGCGTTCTTCGGCACGCTGGCGTCGTTGACCGGGTGCGAGAAGACGCAAACCCCGACCAGTTCGGAACGGCCGCCCTTGGCGTTGGCGAAGAGGCCCACCGAAAGACGAGCGACCGGCATTGACGCCGTATAGTGATGCGCCCGCACGAACGGCGCGGCTTGCTGCTTCGTGCTGATGACATCGACGGCTAGCCGCTTTGGATCAATCTCCGTCGCGTTCGGGATCCAGCGGCAGCGCCGGTCGCGCCAGCGTTGGGTTCGATTGGTGTGCATGAGACGATCTCCATGTCGATCGCCATTCTCACCCCCCTCCCCTATTCGTGGCCCGACCGGGCCTGACGCGTGATCATGGGCGCTGCCTCAAGCGGCGCGCGGCAGCGGGATCGGGACGGCTTGACCGCTGGCGAGGTTCACGAACCCGCCAGCATGACCGATGGAGCCACGGCCAAGAAGATCGAACAGCAGCGCGAGAGCGTGACTCGCAAGGACACGGTTCACGAAGAGCGACTGGCGTTCGAGCGCCTCGGCGACTGAGCAGGAAGGCGCGTCGTCATCGGGCAATTTCTCGTCGGCAAGCTCAGGGAAGTATTCGAGCACGGTTGGAAGGTGTGGCTGTTCGCTGCCTGGCGGGGCGTGCGGGCAGCCAATGAGAAATTGTCCGTCACGCGCGCGATTACCAAGATCCATCCAGTAGGTCGGTCCGGTGTGGTCCTCCAGCGCAGCGCCGATAACGCGCCGTGCCGATGCGCTGTCGACGCAGGTAATGAGCATATCGGCGTTTTCGACACGGATCGCGCCGGGAGCGCGGCCGTGAACCGCCTTCCAGGCGAGACCATGCGCCAGATTGATGCGCTCGGTGAGCGTGTGCGCTTTGGAATTGCCGAGATCTCCCCGGTAGAACGGCTGGCGCCCGAGATTTGCGCTGCTCACAATATCGTCGTCGACGGTCGTGACCTGTAGAGACCGCGAAGAGATTGCGCGCAGCGCCGTGTCGAGGGATGCGAGCCCCATTAGCATTTGCGCGCCGTTGCCGCCGCAGCCGATGAGGATGATGTTGATCGTGCGATTGTGGAAGCCGGCGGGAAGGTAGTGGCGGTCCCTGATGTCAGGCTTCATAGTTCTCTCCTGAAAATGGGCTTCGCGGCAGGGGCAGGAACATACCCTCGGCGCATAGGCGTGAGGCCATCTCCGTTCCTTCCGGGCTGGCGAGCCGACCAAAGACAAGTGAGAGCTTCGTCGCGTGCGCGTCGTCGGCGTTGTCGGTGGCGCTGAAGAAGGCGGCGCCGTGTCCGTGGCTGTGGATGTCGCAGACAAGGTGCCAATCGGGCTGCAGGACCGGGGTCCGGTAGACGAGGCGCGATGGCGTTGCCTCCTCGATGACGGGAAGTTCGACCGCGAACTCTCGTGTCACTTCGTTCCAGAGCACGAAGGCGGCTTCCTCGTTGGGCAAGGCCGCGCGGAAGTGATCGAGGATTCGATCAAGGTGTTCGCTTGGGATTCGTCCGCAGCGCAATTCAGCTCTTGGCGCACCGATGCTGCCATAAGGAAGGTATGCCGAGGGTGGCGGCGTGACCGGAACGCCGAGTGCGAGCCAGGCCCGGCGCAGAATCAACATCACGCCGTCACTGCCAACCGCAAGGCCGTGCCCGGCGCGGGCGGCGCGAAGCGCGTCGAGGGCAGGCGAGCCTCCCATTGGCGGCACCGGATGGCAGGGAATATCGGCGAGCACTGCGGCCGCAGTCGGATTGTCAGCGAGTATCGTCATCGTCCAGTCCTCCACGCGACGATTTGACCGACGGAAATCCGTTCGGCCGCCCTCGCCCGGCGGGAACCCTGCGCTCGCGTGGCGGGATCGAAATGCTTGAGACGCCTGACTGGGAAACGCTTCGCTCGGCGTGCGGCAAGATCGTCCCAGAGCCGTACGAGACCGCCTTTGCTGGACACTGTCTGTTCCTGGCCGTGATTGGGATGCGTTGACCAGCTGTCGAACACCGCGCTTTCGAAATCCGGGATGGACGCGATGGTGAGCTCTCGTGGCTGCGGGATATTGCCCCAGCACAGCTGGCCGTTGATGAACACATTGAGCACCGGCGAATGCAGCACGGGCGTGTCGGCCGTGGGCCGGTCGTTCACCGGCAGGGCGTAAACGCCGAGCCCCGAGCGGGTGGCAACAAACAGGTGCGGGGGATAGGGCACCGGCACGCTGGTTCGGCGGGAGAGGATATGTAGTCCCGCAGGCGGGCGCGACAGGTCAAAATAGGCGGTACGCACCTGCTCTGGAACCCACCAGACCAGCATGTCGGGGTGAGCGACCAGCACGTTGCCGGGCAGCAGTTCGGGAAGGACCGTCCGGCCAAGCGCCTCGGTCCACTGTCGCAGATGCGCGCGCGTGAGCGGTGCGCCTGCCGCGATCGTCGGACGGCCCTCGCTGTCCTGGTCGATCGCATGAATACTGGCGAAGGCGGCCGAACCGGAGGAACTGACGCCACGGGTGGTCTGGATACGGTAGAGCAGAATGGCATTGCTCAGAACTAGGCCGCCACCGGAGGCCTCGAAATGTGTGCTGTGGTCAGACATCGTAACCTCAGGGGTTTGCGGGGGCGAAGCGAATTAGGTCCTGGGCAGCGAGGAGGAACCGCGCGCCGACGCGTAGGGACGCGAACCAGTCGTCGATGCGGGTTTCGTCCGGCAGCGGGCAGAGCCCGGCGATGTCCATGAAGCCCATTTCCATGCCGTGACGCGCGACGTCGTCGATCTCGCGCGCGAACTGCTCGAGCGGGACGAGCGTCAGTGGCGGCAGTAGCGAGTATTCCTCGATCTCGGGGAGGTATTCATAGGCCATCGCAAGATCGAGGTGCCAGGCGTTGCATTCAGGCGGGAGCTTACCGAGAGCGCGGTGCGCATCGCGGAAGGCGCGAATCTTCTGGCGCAAGCCGGACGGAAGCCGGGCCAGTGATGCCGCAGCGGCCGCGATCATCCATGCGGGCCTGCGCGCGTTCATCTCTGACGGCATAGAATATTCGTCAAGGTCGTCAGGATTGGCGCCGTTGTAGTCGATTATCCATTGGCGCGCGCTTTCGTCATCGATCGCTCCGTCCCAATAGTACATCGAGATATATTCGAAGAGTTCGTCATAGCCGAACACCGGCAGCGCCCGGCCCAGCAGGCGATCGAGCGCCTTGTAGGCCGCCGCGCGCCAGGGAATGGGTGCGTCGCTGTCTTCGATCCACCCGAGGTCGAGCTGGCCCATGTTCTGGTTGACCACGGCGATCGCCGGCGGTCCGTTCTCCTCGCTCCGAAGAACGACGGCTCTGAGGTCAACGAATTCGATGGGATCTAGCACTTCGAGGACCGCGGCGTTGAAGACCTGTTCGATATGGCGGCGCGCTTGTGGCCGAGTATAGGTCCGTGCCGATGGCTCCCGGGCATCGACCCAACGGCCGATGAGCTTGTGATGGGGCGCCAGAGGGACGTCGAAGATCGCCGGGATATCGGGCGAAAGCCCAACCGATCGCCCGGCGAGGTCAGCCGAGCGGAGGGAGGTGCAGTTCCGGCGGTGGCGGAAGCGGGTCGGAGGCGCCGCCTTTGCCAATCTCGAGACTGCTGAGGATCTGTACGTGGAGCGCCCCGGCTTGCTTGCTACAGCGGGGCGGCTGGATTCCGGTTGTGTTGCCATCGTCTTGCTCGATCCATTCAAGAAGCGTCTTGCGGGAGGCGGGCGGAATGGGCGCGCTTGCGCGGCGGGGCACGGGTCAGCCCTTGGTGCCGACGGCGCGGCGGTATTCGGTGACATAAGCATCACCCGACACGCCGGCGTCGACCATCTCGGCATTGAGAAGCGCGGGATAGAGGGTGGCATGGTAGGCGCGCAAAGCCTGCGCGTCGTCCGCGAGATGCGGCGGGACCGGAAGGTCGATCCCATCGTAGCGGTAGGCGCGGGTAAGATGTGTGATTTGCATGGGGTTGCTCCGGGCTGATGACGGTGATGAAGGTCGGACGAAAGTGGTCAGAAGAGAGTTGCCGGCTCGTCCGCCTTGGCATCGGCTGGTGGGGTGCTCGGCGCCTGGACGGTCGTGGAGCTGGCTGATGCAGCCTTTTTCGGTGTCACCGCAGCGGCCTTGGCCTTTGCCGCTTCGGCTGCAGCGGTTCGTGCGGCTTCCGCCGTCTGGCGCTGCTCGGCGATCTGGTCGGCGAGGTTCTTGCGCGTTGCAATGAGCTGACCGAGCGCGCCGTCCGCACCGCGGCCAAGTTCCGCATCGATCTCTGCGGCGGTTGCGGTGATCGAGATCGGTCGGGTCTCACCGGATTCGAGCGCGGGCGATTTGTTGTCCGATTTGCGGGGGATGATGGTCAGAGTGACGTTATCGCCCGGTCCGGTGACGAGGTCGAAGGCGAGCGCGTAGCGGCTCAGCAGCGGAAGAAGGTTGGTAATCAGCATGGCTGGCTTTCCTTGTCTGCAAGAGGGTCAGGCGGCGATTTGCGAGATTGGGGGTTCGACCGGGATTTCGGCAGGCGGGCGGTCGCGTTCGGGCGGGGGGCCATAGATGCAATCGAGCGTCATCGAGCTCGGCAGGCGCCCGGCCCAGGCGAACCCGATACGATTGAGCATGCTGGAGATGAGCTCGGGTTTCGTCTTGGAGAGGATCTTGGCGAAGGCCTTTTCGCCGATATGGGCAATGAGACCACACTCGCGTGCAATGAATTTGAGTTCGTCTTTCGTATATCGCTCGAGGAATGCTTGATCGACGTGCCAGGTGTCGCGGAGGTCGATGGCGAAAACGCGCGCGAGTTTCGCGACGTGCCCGAAGTCGAGCACGTCCTTGGCGTATGCAGCGCCGATGACCGAAAGCACATTGGCCGCCTGGGTATCGGGCAACGCACGGATCGCCGCGATCTTACCCTCATAGTCGAGATCGGGGAATGAATCGCCGACCAGCAGGCCGGCACGGGATGTCAGCGTATGGGGCTTGATCTGCGAGAGCGTGCCAGACATTGCGGCAACGAGGATCGCGGTCTGGGCGTTGGCGGCATTACCCGCAAGGGCGCGGGCAAGCGCGGTTCGCCAGGAGGTCTCGCGAAGCTCGGTGGTTCGCGCCGCGATCGATTTGGCCGTGACGGTCGGTTTATGTGCAGCCGAAACACCAGTCCTGGCAGCCGCAGAGTGTGCCGGCGCCGGCGCCGGCGTCCCGATCCCATCGTAAGCCGGACCGTCATCTGATGACAGGTCAGGAGAATTCTCCGAAGGCGCGGGACCGTTGGTAGGGCTATTCTGCTCGTCATCGTCGGCCCCGGCATCATTAACGCCGGGAGACGTCGCATTCCGAGCAGCTTTCGCGGCGCGTTCCTCCTCCTCGAAACGGATCACCTCGGCCGCTTCGGTCTTCAGCTTAAAGCATCCCGGATTAGTGCAGTGTCCATCATCGACGTGGGTCTCGAAAAGGACGCGCTGCATGCCCGAGTTGAACGGGCAGCTGGTGCACTCGGTCTTGTCGAAACAGGCAGCCGCGAGATTCTGCGTGACGCTCGCGAGCTTTTCACGCGTCTTGTTCACGTCCAGTCCGTATTGCAGGATCGTCTTGAGGGCGCCTTCCTGCTTGTCGCGCGGAACAGCCGCCAGCAGTTCGGCATGGCCGAGCTTGATCCTGCGTTCGTCGAGCGCGCATTTTACCGTGTCCGAAAGCTCGGCGAGCGCGAGGCGGCGATCGAACTTGTGGCGGGACCATCCGAGCCGCCGCATGGCCTCGGCTCGGTCGCCCTGGCATGCAGCGAGGTAGCGGACGGCGGCATCCGCCTGCTCGGTCTCGGAAGGGTCGTCACGGTCATCGTTCTCGGCGATCGCTGCTTCGAGCGCTTCCTGGTCCGTCATCTCGCGGATAATGACCGGCACTTCGCCGTCGGGGCCGTATACTTCCAGTCCGGCCCTGTAACGGCGCTCGCCGCAGACGATGGCGAAGACATCGCCTCTCGGACGAAGTAATATCGGCTGGATTATGCCGCGCAGCCGGATCGAGGCTACCATTTCGTCGTGCTTTTTCCGGTCGAAATAGCGGCGGGGATTATCGCCCTTTACGATCTTGGGAAGCGGCAGCGTCGTGGGCCAGCTCGGTTGTGGAGCGTTCAAGACGGTTCTCCTCGTGCATATGAAACAGCCCCGTGGGGGGACGGTCGAAGATCTGATGACGATCGGCATCAGTTCGCATCGCCCCTCCCCCCTTCCCTTTTGCGACCCAGCGGGTCTGGAGCGGAGTCAGTGGTTTTCGAATGGAACGGACGAATTCACAACGGCGTCGGGACACTCGATCGTCGCCGATATGTGCGTCACCCTGGTGCGGTCAGGCCGAGAGCGTTCCGGTCAACTGCACGGCGGTTAAGGTCGGGAATACGCTCATTGGAGTAAGGGCTGTCGTCGGCCAGACGAAAAGCGGCACATTTGGCGGCAGTCCAGTTAAAAGCCTCAACCTCGTAGGTCTCGGTCGCGAAAGGCTGGTCGCTCGACGCGAACTCGACATCGACCATGAACCGCAGCGGTTTCTTCGGTAGTCCCGCGACCTGCTCGGCTTCCCGCTGCCGAGCGTCTTCGATCGTCGAGCTGAGAGCATCGATCTCGGGGTCGAAGTCTTCCCAGTTCTCGTCGTCGGGGCATTCGTCGATCAGATATTCCCAGAGGAGGCTATGAATGTGGTCGAGAAGATCCAGCCGAATTCGGCTCTGGACGTGCGGGTTGAAGCGGCCTGATCCGTTCTCCGTCCGAGAGGAAGGAAGCGCGAACCAGTCCGGCGGTTCATCCGCCAATGGCAGCGCCGCCTCCCGCGCCTCGATGCCGGTGAATACGGTCGCAGCGTCCAACCCACCGAAGCCATCGCCGTTGCTCCAGAAGAGTAGACCGTCCTCCTTATCGCGCGCGCCGATCACATAGTGGCGGGCGGGGTCGAGCAGCGCGCTCATGCCGCCTGATCCAGTTCGCTCGGCGTTTCGAGGGCTGTTTCGCCGACAATCTCAAGGCGTGCTTCCGAGTATCCATGGTTAGCGATCCACGCCTGGGCGGAGGGCATATCGGGCGCGAGATGATGGAGCTCGTCTACGCCCTGGAAGCTGGTGAGGACACGCACCGACCCTGGTACGGGCTCCTCGACAATCTCGAAGTGGAGGGAACTGTCGATTGAATAGCTTCGGCTAACGACGAGGACGATGACGCCGTTAGCTCCGAAGTCGCCTTCGTGGAGTGTAAAGCTTGCTGGAGACGAATAGGTGGGGCGTTCAATCGCCGCGGTCTTTGTGATCAATCGACCAGTGCTATTCTGCTGTTCCCAGGCGCGCAGCTTGCGCTTGAAGCGTTCGGGCGGCCGCGGTTCGCCGTTCGAATAGCGGATCAGGCTGCCGAGCGAGGCCCGTTCGTAAATCGTCTTGGCGCACATAGTCATACTCCTTGATTGGCGGCCGCCTTGAGGCGGGCCGGGGTGAAGGGTTGCGTGATGAGAGGCAGAGCCGCCCGCGGGCGGGCGCTCAGAAGCGGTCCTCAGCGAAGAGCTTGTGGTTGCGACGATGCGGCTCGATCAGCTCGCGATAAAAGGGCTTGCCCGCGTCGTGCTTGGCTCGGTCGCAGCGCGTTTTGCGCGCGAGGATATGGGATCAAGTATTCGGTTCTGGCTCAATCGGCGAAACGCTTTCAGCGTGAAACCAGCGCTCACGTCCTGTCTTGTCCATCAGAATGAAGACCACACCGTTTTCGGCGCTGCGCGAGATCGTTCCCGTTTGTCGCTCGCCATAGATTGTCACCGCAACGGGGTGTCCAACTACGGAGGTCGTAAGCGGGCAGCGGTGAACATGCTGGAGGGGCGTGGTCTCGGACACGGTCGGAGTGCGCATCATGATCTCCTTTGATGGATGCACACCCCCTTCCCCCTCCCCTGTCCAGGATGTCAGGTGCTCAAATCGGATCAGGAAAAGTGCGGGCTAAAGTGCGGGCTGTGGCGCCAACGGCGGTCGGCGACGAACTTGACGGATATCGTGGCGATCCGTTCTGACGACGTGCCGGTGCTTGCTAGCCGTTGGGGAATAGCGATAGTTGCACCGGCTTAGACGGTGACACATACGGCAGAATGATGCCCTGCGGCGCCGGAGTGGCTTCGTCGCATTCATCAGACTGGTCAGGCTCTTGCGTCGCCATGCGTTCGGCCCGTTCGGTCAGCTTGAGGCTCCAGCCGCCAAGGATGTGCGCGGGAGTGAACCATTGCTCGCGGGTCTCGAACGCGAGAGCGTTCCCAAGGGAGATGACAGCGGGGATGTGGAGCAGTGAGAATTGAATATAGGCCATATGCACCGCGCGCGGGTCGATATCGATGGCGGTGACGTGGAGGTGTTGTTGATAGTTGACGCCGGACGTCCGCATCGCTTCGGCAAGAGCGATCACCATCGCGCCGGCGCCGCAGGCTGGCTCGCTCACGGTGACGAAGCCCTCGCTCGCGATGATGGCTTCCATGTCCTGTCCGAGCATGGTCTGGGCCATGAACTGGCAGACCGTATAAGGCGTAAAGAACTGTCCGCGCGCAGCGTTGCCGAGTTCGAGTTCGCCGAAGACGCGGCCGAGAACATCGCACGGCTCCGCCGTCATCGCCATTACCACCTCGGCGAAAATGCGTGGGAACGTGTCGATCACGTCGCGCTCATAGCGACCGACGATCTCCATATAGCGCTCCTCGCGTGTCTCGCGATGTCGCAGGTCGGTACTATTGGAGATGCTGATTGCGGTCATCTCCATGCAGTCGGAGAACAGCGTGTAGCGATCATGACGATACTGGCAGGCATCGAACAGCTTGCAGATCGCCCGAATATGGGCGGTGGCAGAGGTCATCGTGGGCCTCCCTTCGGTAGCGTGCTGGCGTGCGGCGGTTTGTAGTTGGTCGAGCGAGCCGGAAGCGGTCGTGCTCGTTTCCGCCGCGGAAGTGGCCGGAGCCTCAGTTGTCCTCTGGCAGCATGATGGTGAGGACGCGGGTCGTCAGCGCTGCGTCGGCCGGGTCTTCCGAGCCGAATTCAAGATCGGTGTCGTAATATTCTATCTTGAAGAGGATCTTCGTGTCCCGCACGGTTACGGTGCCCATATTTCGCGTTGGGCTATCCTTGTCGAACGTGGCGTGTCAGATCGCGCGCATGATCTCCGCCTGCGCAAGGATCTCGACGATCCTGTTTCCGATTGGTGCGATCCGGGCCAGGCAATTGCTCGTGATGACGATCCGGGCGTTGCGATCGAGACCGTGCCTGCATCGATCGTTGAGTTCGGCGATACGTTCGGTGCGGGACTTTGTGGGGGACTGGCTTGCCATGGCGGTCTCCTGAGAGTGACGGCGACCGTCCGGACCGTTTCGAACAGTCCGTCTCGCCGTCCCAATCCCTCCCCCTCCCCTATCGGCGTTCGCGGCCACGCGATCAGTGACCGAAGGACTCCAGGAAACGGGCAATGTCAGGCAGCTCCTGCCGTCCACGCTCGTCGTGAGCGAAGTGCTTTAGCTGCTGTCAGTTTGCTGAGCGTCAAGCGCGAACAGATGGTCGAGATAAGACGTCGCGAAAGCGAGCGTCTCGTTGATCGTCTCGTCGTCGCGCAGGATTCCGACGGCGGTAGCCCGATCGAGCGCAGCCAGGTCCAGAGCGTTGATGAAACGCTCTCGTCGCTCGGCGTATCGCTCGAGGCTTCGCATGATCCGTTCTGCCCGCGCGGGATCGCGCTCGGCAAAGAGGCCGAGGTCTTTCACAGTGTTCTCCATCTCTGAAATGAATAAGACGTAGTGGGGCGGGACGCGGTAATCGCAGCGTGGCGAGTCAGCAGGTGGCGCTACAGATTTCAGCCGCCCATTCGGCGATCCACCCTTCGGTGACCTGGTCGTGGGCGATTTCGCCGTCCTCGATCATAGTGCGGATTTCAGCACGGGCACGCGCGAGGGCTACGTCCCAGTCGTTCCGGCTTACGGTCGCTGGCAGTGCGAGCGGCAGAAGGTGCTGGAACGCGTGATGGCCGTCGGTGAGGCGAGCCTGCTGCCGACTTTGCCATCGTTCCATATGGTCCGCGACGAATCTATCCGTCTTTGAGAAGCCCCCGCGCCATGCTTCGATCCTCGCTGCGAGGCCATAGGCGCAGGAATCGATGCTGGCGATCCGATGGGCAAGCGGTCGTAGATGGTTAAGTGCGGTGCCTTTCACGCCGAATGCATGAAACCGCAGTGACGGCTCGGCGGTCCGGTCGAGGAGACTCACCACCGCGAGCATGCCTTCCGGCCCGTGAATAGCGCGCCGGCTGGTGACACGCCTCGAAGAGGAGACCCGGATCGGCAAGGGGGGCACCCTGGCGGCGCAGCTGTCGCGGCTCGACCTGATCGTGCTCGACGAGCTCGGTTATCTGCCGTTCGCCCGCTCCGGAGGGCAGTTGCTGTTCCACCTCATCAGCAAGCTTTATGAGCGCACCAGCGTCATCATCACCACCAACCTCGCCTTCGGCGAGTGGCCTACCGTCTTCGGTGATCCCAAGATGACTACGGCGCTGCTCGACCGCGTCACCCACCACTGCGATATCATCGAGACGGGCAACGACAGCTGGCGCTTCAAAAACCGCAGCTGACCGCCACCTTCGGCGCCTTCAAAAATCTATCTTGCGCTGCGCGCGCCTCCGGTCGGGCTACGCCCGCCCTCCGCCGCACGCAGCGCAAGGCGATCCTCAACTAACCAACATCATATCCGAAAAGGGGGTCCCTCTTCGACGCCGATAGGGGGTCCCTTTTGAACGCCGTTTGACA
>Ga0265293_10008486_pt1 | contig 15197 bp, 9 predicted proteins | sample Munlanlewell138R_FD_192505 | JGI IMG/M metagenome (GOLD analysis project Ga0265293, IMG submission 192505) | Leachate microbial communities from a municipal landfill in Southern Ontario, Canada - Leachate well 138R | ecosystem: Engineered > Solid waste > Landfill > Unclassified | place: Canada...
AGAACCTCCCCATAGTGCAAAGAGGATCGCCCTCCGGGGTGAATTCGGTTGCGGAGATGTTGGATCCATCAATGTTGGGCTATGATGGAGGGGTGGAGGCTCCTTCATGCTATAGAAGTGGCAGTGTGGGAGGTTGTGAGATACAGATCATGGCACCAGACTACAGAACGGGAATTATCTGCTCATGACCGAAATTGTGAATTCTGGCACAGCCTGGACTTACAAAATTGAGTTTGCGTACGAGGTTCCGGCAGAACCCGTACCGCTGGAACCTAAAAATTATCTTGCGATTGATCTTGGTGTAAACAATTTTGCTACGATGGTTGATACTACCGGGACTGCCGCCATTATCGACGGTAAGTATATAAAATCAATTAACCGGTTGTATAACAAACTAAACGCCAAACTCCAATCGATTAAAGATAAACAAGGGTTAACATGTGAATACACACATCGTCAATCCAGACTTACAATTCGAAGGAATAACCAGATCGATGAAGCGTTAAACCGAATTGTATTGTATATCGTTAAGTATGCCCAAGAACGAGGTATCGGTACAATCATCTTACCGCGATGGCCCGATATCAAACAAGGAATTAATCACGGTCGAAAGAACAATCAGACCTTTGTACAAATTCCATACGCGAAATTCCGACAGAAACTGGCATCTAAATGTGAACTTGTGGGTATCGTCTTTGACGATACCTACGATGAACGATATACTTCTCAAGTAGATGCATTAGTGTGTGATTCTCTTACAAAAAAACCACCATACGGCAAATCTCGTCGTATAAAACGTGGTTTATATCAGAGTGCTTCAGGCACTTTGATTAATGCAGATGTCAATGGAGCTCTTAACCATCTGCGAAAAGTAGCTGGTGATTCTGTTATACAACAGATAATCAGTAGCGGTCGCGTCAACCGACCAGTACGAATAAGGCTTGGATACGAGCAACCTTCGTGCACATTATATTGGAGAGATCAGTCAATTGATTGTCTCTCCAGGCCACCGGCTTTAGCCGGTGGTAGTTGACTCATCCGATCATCAAGGGCATCATCCTGCACTATCTCATCGGGTATATCCACCCGTTCGCGGACGGCAATGGAAGAACGGCTCGTAGCATCTTCTACTGGTACGTTCTCTCGAGGGGCTACTGGCTGTTCGAATATATGGCAATCTCCCGGATTATCTTGCGGTCGAAAACGAAATATGCCCTCGCCTATCTGTATACCGAATACGATGCGATGGATCTGACGTACTTCATCAACTACAGCATCTCGTGCATCAATGAAGCGCTGATCGATCTGCTGAGGTACCTCGAGGCGAAGCAGTCCGAGCAGAATGCCACGAAAGCCATTATCAGGAAGATTAAAGAGATCAACCAGCGGCAGGCGGATATTCTCCGCCTCATGATGGAGCACAGCGACGAGTACTTCACCATTCGGCAGATCATGCAGATGTACGCTGTCGTCTACCAGACGGCCCGAAACGACCTGCTCCATCTCGCCGAAATGGGGCACATCCGGCAGGAAAAGCGGGGACGCGAGTTTATCTTCATCTTCAACGAGAACAGCGATCTGTGGAGAGAGAAGGACACAATGAAGTGAACTCTCCCGACGGCCTCAAGAATATCCACGGAGGTAGAGGTTATAGTCCCAGGACATACCGAGCACTCCGGAGGATATGCGGTGCAAGAGCCGGCTTGATGGCATCGCGGTTGACGAGATCGACTCTCCTCCCGAAGCGATCTTCGAGGAGGAACTTGAGGTCCATGTACGTGTCAAAAGAGCGCCCTCCTTCCCGGAACTCGATGAGGATATCGATATCGCTCTCTTCGCCCCGGGCAAACGATCCAAAGACCCCGATCCGCCGGACGCCGAGGCTCCTGATCCGTTCGCGGTGGTCCGCCGGTGCGCCAAGGATACCGTCAGCCGTAAGGCTGCCAGGAGCGCCATGGTGAGGGAGAAGTGTCTTATGGGGGTGATGGGCATAGATAATGCCACCTTTCTTTGATAGAGTAGTTCTCGGAAAAGAGACCAATAATACTTGAAGAGATCATCGCAGTCTGACTGTTGGTATGTTCACTATATATCGCCAGATGCTAAATCTTCAAAAACGGCCTTTCCCCTCAAACAACCTTTCCAATAAGTTTTTAACCCCCCAGGATGAGATCCGAACATGTGAACAGAAGGATTTCCGGAGCCTTTTCTTTTCCAGAAGACCTGGGATTCATGGATTCGGCGAGTGCCCATACCGGCCGCACAATCATGTTTAAAGAGCTCTCTCTGCTGTTCAGGATTACGCCCCACAACAGTTCGATCGATGATATCCGCAGGCAGATCTACGATGACAATATACTCCAGAAGAACAGCGTTTCGGGGAGAGAAAAGAGTTTCTACCATCTAAAACTCTCTTATAGCCTCGATATCCAGACTCACGTCTTCCGCGCACTTCGTTTCCTGTGGGACTTTGATCCCGGAGAGAGACAGATGCTTGCCCTCCAGTGTGCCCTCGCCCGCGACACCATCCTCCGTACATCCGCACCTGCCATACTCTCGTTACAGGCAGGAGAGGAGGCTCACAAAGAGCCGCTCATGGATCTGGTCAAGAAGGAGTACCCTCAGAGGTACAGCCCAAAGACTGTCAGGGCGATAAGTGAACGTCTCCTCTCGTCCTGGGCACAGTCAGGGCACCTTGAGGGAAAGAACAGGAAAGTCAGGGTCAGGGCAACTGCCGGACCGGCATCGTTGACGTATGCCCTGTTCCTCGGTTATCTCTCAGGTGTGCGGGGAAACCTGCTCTTCCATACCGCCTGGACAGATGCGCTGGATGCAACGGATACGGAGATCCGCGAGTATGTTGACGAATCGATGAGGAAAGGCTGGCTGATCTATAAGGATGCGGGAGGGATCGTTGAGATCTCCTTTCCCTCTGATTTTGCTGATGGATCTCGATGGTTATGAGTAAGATCGACGAACTTCTTGAAGCTTACAGGGCGCAGGTTTCGCTGCAATGGGACGAGATGCTATCCGGACAGGAGAAGGTCTGGTTCTGCGTCTACGATCCCTCCTACGAACGGCGCATACGCGCTCGCCTTGGCGAATTCAAGATAGTTACCGTGCAGTCCGGGCACACCTGGCAGCAGGTCGATATCACCGGGCTGTTTGAGAAGTGGTTAACAGAGAACGAGTACTGTGAGGATTACTTTGCAGATCCCTCATTGCTCAGATATGACCTTGATGACTTTACCGCCTGCCTTGCTGATCACCTTGCAGAGAGGGTGGGATCTGCTGAAAACTCAACTGTGGTCGCCGTCATCGGGATCGGTAGTCTCTATGGGATCGTCAGGGCCAGTGCGGTCATCGACCGTCTTGTCAGGTCCACAGATATCCCTGGTCGCCTGATGTTCTTCTTCCCGGGAGATCGGGATAGGCGCAATTACCGGCTGCTGAAGGCCCGTGACGGATGGAACTACCTCGCAACGCCTATTGAGGCGTAAGGGCGGTACGTATGATTTCTACTGATACAATCTTCAACAAAGACATCTTCCACCGGGATCCGCTTGGCTATACCATCCCGAATGATGGTGTAACAAAAGTCGGTCCCATTGCTACGGAGGGTGAGTGGGCAGTCGCCCGGTATGAACTTGAAAACTTTGTCTGTAAGGGATCGTATCATCGAGGGTTGAAGAACATCCTCGAGTCGTTCCTCGATAACCTTGACCAGCCGGTGCAGCCCGCTGTGTGGGTGAGCGGGTTCTTTGGCTCCGGGAAGTCACACCTTGTCCGTGTGCTGGAATTTCTCTGGCGCGATCTGAGTTTTCCTGATGGAGCGAACGCACGGGATATATCTACTCTTCCAGACGACGTGAGGGATGCGCTCAGACAGCTTGCCACTGAAGGCCGCCGGCATGGGGGTATCTGGTCTGCTGCAGGGACACTGAGTGCCGGGTGTGCCGACGATCCGCGGATCGCGGTGCTTCAGGTTGTTCTCCGTTCCGCCGGGCTCCCGGAAGATATCGATATCGCTCGTGTTCATCTCTGGCTTGCGGAACTCGGGATCCTCGATGCTATGCGGGAGAGGCTTCGCGAGGAGGGGAAGGAGAGGGATATGGTCCGTCCTTTTGTCTCGCGAAAGTTTGCGGAAGTTCTCATAGATCTTCATCCCGATTTCCAGGGTATGACCGTGGAACAGGTCAGAGAAGACCTGCGCCGGCAGTTTGGAACAGATTTTCAGATGACAAACTCGGTCATGGTCGAGATGTTCAGGGATATCTTTGTCATGAAGAGCACCGTGCCCGGGAAGCTGCCGCTGGTGTTGATCGTCCTCGATGAGGTCCAGCAGTATCTGACTATCGGCGAGGGTGCGGAGCAACTGCTCACCTTCCAGGAGGTCGTTGAGGACTGCTGCAGGAGGTTTGGCTCGAACGTTCTCTTCGTCGCAACCGGACAGGAAGCGTTGCAGGCAAACATTCTGCTCCAGCGTCTTCAGGGGCGGTTCTCTCTGCGGGTTCCCCTTGAGTCAAAGGATGTCGATGTGGTGCTCCGCCAGACCATCCTCAGGAAGAAGGAGTCGATGAAGGAGCCTCTTGAGGGGGTGCTTGAGTCGGTCAGCGGTGAGATATCTCGCCACCTCGACGGATCGAGTCTGGCATCGCGGGTTGAGGATGAGGAGGTCCTGCTGCTTGACTACCCCCTGCTCCCTACCCGGAAACGGTTCTGGGAGCGGATTTTGCAGAGTGTCGATAGGGGAGGGATGAGCACCCAGTTACGTAACCAGCTCCGGCTAACCTTTGATGGTGCACGCGCTTTTGCGACGGAGCCTGTTGGGACGGTCATCCCGGCGGACTTTATATTCACCCAGCAGAGCACCTACCTGATACGGAATAACATCCTCTCTCCAAAGATCTATGAGAGCATCAGCAAGGAGGACGATGGGACGGCTGAAGGGAATCTACGCTCCCGCATAGCGGCACTTCTCTTCCTGGTCCAGCAGGTGGATGAAGCCTTCGGGATCAGGGCTACACCGGATACCCTCACCGATCTCATGGTTACGGATCTCATGGCGGGGAGTGAGGATCTCAGGCGTCAGGTTCCAATCCTGCTCGACGATCTCCATGAACGCGGGGTTATCGCAAAGGTTGGGGATGAGTACCGCATCCAGACCGAGGAGGGAAGTGTCTGGGAGGGGGATTACCAGAAGCGGAAGGCCGATGCCCGGGCGAGCGATACCAGCATCATGTTCAGGCGGGACGAGATCCTCAAAGATAGGGCTGGTAAGTACCTTGAGCGGATCTCGCTTGCGCAAGGGGTGAGTAAGACACCGCGTGGCGTTGAACCGGTTTATTTTACATCACAGAAGCCTGAGATCCGATCAAATGTGCCGGTATGGATACGGCACGAGTGGGAGGTCACCGAGGCGGCCGTCAAGTCGGAGGCAGCTGCTGAGGGGAGCGAGAGCCCGATGGTTATGGTCTTTTTGCCTCGGATGGATCGCGATGCGTTCAAAGATGAGCTCGCCGGCCTGCTGGCCGCCGAGGATGTTATACGGAACCGTCCGACTCCAACAACACCGGAAGGCGGGCAGGCGAGGTCAAACATCGAGGCGAAGCGGGGCGGGCACATGCAGCGGATCGACTCGATAACAGCAGAGATATTCAAGCATGCTAAGGTGTATATCGGCGGCGGGATCCTCGTAGAGGGCGATTCGTTTGCGGGTGCTGTTCGGGAGGCGGCGGATCGGGCGGTCCAGCGGATGTACTACCGGTTCTCTGATGCCGATGCCACTGGATGGGACCGGGTCTTCACCCGGGTGAGGGGTGGGGATAAGACGCCGATGAAGCAGATCGGGTTTGAGCGCGAACCTGAGGAGCATCCGGTCTGTAAGGAGATCCTGAAGCGTCTGAACACGCCAAAGGCCGGGAATGATGTGCGAAAGGCTCTTGACGCGCCACCGTTCGGGTGGCCGCGGGATGCGGTGGACGGGGCGCTGATGGTGCTTGTAGCCACCGGTCACCTGAAGGGCCGATTCAATAATAAGCCGATATCTGCTCTTGAACTGGATAGAACGAAGATCGGTAAGACGACGTTTGAGGCGGAGAATATTGTTCTTTCTGCTAAGGAGAAAGTGGCAGCCCGGGAGCTCTATACGAAGTTTGGCCTGCCTGCGGAGCCGGGACGCGAGGTAGAAGAGGCGGTGCAGTTCCTTGATCGCCTCAATGCTCTGGCCGGGGCTGCCGGCGGGGATCCTCCATTGCCGTCGTGTGCGGCCCCCCTCTACCTTACTGAACTTCGGGCGTACTCAGGCAACCAGGTGGTGCGGGAGCTGGTTGTGCGGCACGAGGATATCAAGTCGGATATCGGCCGATGGACGGCGGTGAAGGCCAGGATAGAGGAGCGGATGCCGCCCTGGGATGCCCTGCAGAACCTGATCTCGCACGCTGAGGGATATCTGGATCTTCCCGACATCAAGACCGAGGTGGCGGCGATCCGTGAGAATCGGAGCCTGCTCAACGATCCTGATCCGGTCGAGCCGCTGCTTGCTGATCTCCGGAGGGGGTTGCGTGAAGCCCTGAAGGAGGGGACGGCCCGGGTGGAGGAGGCCCGACAGGAGGTGCTTTCCGCGCTGGATGCTGATCCAGACTGGCACCGACTGGACGAGGGGCAGCGGGCGGCCCTGATCCGGGAGCATGGTATTACTGATCCTCTCCCGCTCCGGACGGGGACTGATGCCGAGATCGTGGAGCACCTCAGGAGGACACAGCTGGTGTCGTTTGATGGCCTGGCCTCGTTTGATGGCAAGGCTTCACCTGATGGTCGGATCTCGTTTGATGGCCGGGTTTTGCTGGTCAGAGGGGCGCTTGACCGGATACGGGTGAGGGTTGCAAAGATACTTGAGCCGAAGACTGTGGTGGTCTCTCTTGGGGCGCCGGTGACGGTGAAGACGCAGGATGAACTCGATGCCTACCTGGAGGATGTTCGCGGGCGGGCGGCGGCCGAGCTTGAGAAGGGGAGCCCGGTGATGCTCAAATGACGGTGCTCTCCCGGGAGGAGCGAAACGCCCTCGACGTTGCGGTGCAGGAGGCTCGTCGGAAGGCCGAAGAAGGGGCGGAGAACGCTCTTCTGGCACTCGGTGTTCAGGAGGAGAGGAAGCCTGCATACCTCACCGAAGAGCAGGCGGAGTTACGTCGGCGGTTGCGGGCTGAATGCCGCAGGCTCGGGTCGTTTGATGACCTTGTCAGGTCGGTGGCCTACGAGCAGTGGCACCGGATGCTCTTTGCACGGTTCCTGGCAGAGAACCGCCTGTTGATCCACCCGGAGTTTGGAGTGCCGGTCACTCTTGCTGAGTGTGAGGAGATCGCCCGTGAGGAGGGGCGGGATCTCTGGGAGGTCGCGGCGGGCTACGCGGCCAAGATGCTCCCGGGGATCTTCCGGCAGGAGAGCCCGCTCACTCAAGTTCGGTACGCGGTGGAGGATGCCGCCGCGCTCCAGGCGATCCTTTCGGGGATACCTGAGGAGACGTTTCAGGCCGGGGATGCGCTCGGGTGGACCTATCAGTTCTGGCAGACGGAGGAGAAGAAGGAGGTGAACGCATCGGAGAAGAAGATCGAGGGCTACGATATCTGTGCGGTGACTCAGCTCTTCACCGAGCCGTATATGGTGCAGTTCCTGCTCCAGAACACGCTCGGCGCCTGGTGGCTTCATCACAACCCAAAAAGCCCGCTCAGGGAGGAGTGGGTTTACTACAAGGAGCAGGTGCAGCACGATTTCTCCGCCTGGCCGGAGAGCCCGGCTGAGTTGAAGATCCTTGACCCCTGCTGCGGGAGCGGGCACTTCCTGGTCGCGGCGTTCCATATGCTGCTTGCTATGCGGAGGGAACTCGGCGAGGAGACCGAGGACGCGATCAGGGATATTGTAAGGGACAACCTCCATGGGCTCGAACTTGACCCGCGGTGCATCCAGATCGCGACGTTCTCCATCGCGCTGGAGGCGTGGAAGGCGGGGTTCTCGCCGACGGAGTCGTACCTGCCGGTCCCGAACCTTGCCTGTACGGGGATACCGATCCGGGCGGAGAAGGAGGAGTGGCTGAAGCTGGCGGGCGGGGACGGGTTGCTCGAGGGCGTGCTTGAGCAGTACTACGACCTCTTCAAGAACGCCGATACCCTCGGCAGCCTGATCCAGTTTGAAGAAAGTGGCACACTTGTCCCTACTGACGTGCTGATAAAGAAACTTGAGACAGCGCTTGCAAAGGAGAAGGCAACCGGCGATCCGGTGGCGGAGGCATTCGGCGAGACGGCGAGTGGTGTATTGAAGGCGGTGCAGTATCTTCAGCGGAAGGACTTCCATATTGTGATGACGAATCCGCCGTATTTAGGGAGACGGAAGCAATCTAATTTATTGATGCATTTTTGTGAATCAAAATACAGTGTAGCTAAAAATGATCTTGCAACCTGTTTCATCGTGAGGGGTCAGCAATTCCTAATAACAGGAGGAGTTTGTTCAATAGTAAATCCTCAAAATTGGTTGTTCCAAGTGTCGGATAAAAAATTAAGGAGCTCAGTCCTCTCTCAAGAAACAATAGAATTTGTGGTAAAGTTGGGAGCAAATGCCTTTGAATCAATATCAGGTCATGTTGTAAAAGCAATTTTAATATCGTTGTTAAATAAAAAACCAAATATTGAGTCAAAATTATATGGAATCGACATACCAACTTATCTACATCCTGATGAAAAATCGAATCACTTAATCACCGAGAAGGGATATTTGTTCAATCAGTTAACTCAATTGAAAAATCCAGATCATATCATAATTTTCGAGGAATATAAAGATATAAAATTGTTGTCTGATTTCGCGAAAACAGGTAAGGGAATCTGTACTTTTGATAATCCAAAATTTATCTTTAGTTTTTGGGAAATTACAACTTTTTCAGATGGTTGGATACCAATGCAGGCATCTCCAGTAAATGGTGTTGCGTATTCTAATTGCTATATGGCGTTAAGGTGGGAGAATGGCAAGGGCAAATTGTTTGACTTAATGCAAGATTTGGAAAAGAATGGGTATAAGAGTGGAGCGTGGTATGCTGGGGTTCAATTTTGGGGACAGGAAGGAGTGCTAATTCAACTCATGGATACCCTTTCGTCTTCTCTATACACTGGTCACGCATTCAACAACGCAACTGGTGTTATTATTCCTAACAGGCCTAGGGATTTACAAGCAATTTGGGCATTTTGCTCATCTACCGAATATGCCAAAGCAGTAAGAAAGGTTGACCAAAAAGTGTGTGTCACAAGCAACACTCTGACGAAAATTCCCTTCGACCTCGACCACTGGCAAAAAGTCGCCGCCGAGAAGTACCCCCACGGCCTCCCCGAGCCCTATTCAGACGACCCCACCCAATGGATCTTCCACGGCCACCCCTGCGGGAGCGTCGTCTGGGATGAGGAGACAAAGATGCTCGCCCGAGGCCCGCTCCGCACCGATGGAGCCGTCCTCCATGTCGCCATCGCCCGCCTCCTCGGCTATCGCTGGCCCGCCGAACTGGATCCGGAGATGGAACTCTCGAAAGAGGCCAGGGAATGGGTGGCAGAGAGCGAAAAACTCCTCTCCTTCGCCGACCAGGACGGCATCGTCGCCATCCCCTCCATCCGGGGTGAAGGAAGGCTCGTGGACCGGCTCAGAGAACTCCTCGCCGCCGCCTACGGCCCGGCATGGTCACCAAATACGGAGAACGAACTCCTCCGAGGGATCGGATACACAAAGAAAGACGGGAACCTCAAAGGCGACCTCGAAGGGTTCCTCCGCGACGAGTTCTTCGCCTCCCACTGCCAGGTCTTCGGCCACAGGCCGTTCATCTGGCAGGTTTGGGACGGGACAAAGGACGGGTTCTCGGTGCTGCTCAACTACCACAAACTCGACAAGCGGAACCTCGAGCGGCTGACCTACACCTACCTCGGCGCCTGGATCGCCCAGCAGCGGGCCGAAGTGCAGAACGAGGTGCCCGGTGCCGAACGGCGGCTCGCGGCCGCAGATGACCTGAAGGAGCGGCTTGCAAAGATACTCGAAGGTGAAGCCCCGTACGACATCTTCGTCCGGTGGAAACCGCTCCACGAACAGCCGATCGGCTGGGACCCCGACCCGAACGACGGGGTGCGGCTCAACATCCGCCCGTTCGTCGAAGCCGGGGTGCTCCGGTCACAACCGAGGATTAACTGGAAGAAAGACCGCGGGAAAGACCCGGTGCCGAACGCGTCCGGGACCCAGGAGCGGCATAACGACCTACACCTCGCGCTCGACGCGAAGCGGAAGGCGAGAGCGGCGGTGAAGGACGCATGAAGACCTTGCTTGACGCGATCGACGACGCTATCAGGGCGGCAATCAAGAACTACGACCGCGGAGACGCCGTACCCCCGGCCGCGCTCCTCTGGCCCGACCCGACCGGAGAGTGGCAGCCGGTGGCAACCCTGCTCAGCGAGGAACGGGACCTCCCGATCATAACCCTCGGCGACTACGACCCCGGCCGCCGGCAGGGGCCGGCCATATACATCCGTTGCCTCATCGAAGGCACCCTCAAGAACTCCGGGTTTTCCGACGACGAAACGCCGGTCATCTACCTCCCCGGCCACTCGAGGGCTGAACTCCGTAACATCGGCGATTGCCCCGAACCCCTCCGGCCTCTCGCCGAACTCCAGTACCGCGGCGCAATCTGGTCCCACCGGAACGGGCGGGATTGGACGGTGGCAGGATTTCTCCAGGCACACCTCGGTATCGATACCGCTTCTGACCAGGAGACAAAAAAAGCCCTCAGGAGCACGGTCGGCAAACTCTGTAGCGAGCCAGTAGGATCGATCCGGGCACACCAACCCCTCAACACCGCCTACTTCGCCACCCTCACCCAGCCCGATTACCGAAAACAGATCCTCCTCTGGATGAACGCACCAAAGGAAGAGAAAGAACGGATGGGTGCAGAAGATTGGCCGCTCTTTCAGTATATGTGCAAGGCAGACTACGGGTTTGATCCCCGTACCGATGGCATCGCAACCGCCGCAGAACGGCTCGCCTCACAGGACCAGCGATGGGCGCAGGTCTGGGAGCGGTACAGGGAGTACCCTCAGGCGTACCCAAACATACCCACACTGCTCCGCAACGCTCGCATGCCGCCGCTACCCATGTTCAAGGATTCGTGGCCGCAGATCAACGATGCCATGGAAGGAGAACTCCGCGATGCCCTCCTCGGCCTGCGCGACGCTCCCCACGACAAAGCCCGCCAGGAGATCATGCGACTTGAAGAAGAGCATGGAGAACGCCGCTCATGGGTCTGGGCCGACCTCGGCGAGAGCCCGCTTGCCTTCGCCCTCCAGCACCTCACCCGGCTCGCCGGGATGACAGGCGATGCCAGGTTCGGCGGGACCATCACCGAGCAGGCGGAGCGCTACGTTCAGGAGTACTGGAAGGTTGATGACGCCATCATCAGAGCACTGGCTCATACCGCCACCAGAGAGGAGCGGGAGGCCGTCACCACCGCAGTCCGTGCTCTCGCCCGCGCATGGCTTGAGGCGCTCGCCACGGCATTCCAGCAGGAATGGCTCGCATCTCCCCCCAAGCAGGAGAAAGAAACCCGAAAACCGCCTCAGGGCGAGGTGCTGCTCTTCATCGACGGGCTCCGTATGGATATCGGCCACCGGCTACAGGAGCGACTTCTGAGAGCAGGTTGCACACCCACTCTCTCATATCGGCTCGCAGCCCTCCCCTCCATCACCGAGACCGCAAAACCTGCCGCAATGCCCATCGCCGGAGAACTCGTATCAGGAAAGAACCTCACCCCGGCAACCCGAACCGGAGCAGTCGCACAGATCTCCGCACTCAGGACGCTCCTGAAAGAGCAGGATATTCAGGTGCTGGGAGACAATGATGATGGCGATCCACAGGGTGTGGCATGGACAGAATGCGCAAACATCGACCGTGAAGGACATGACAAAGGCAGTGAACTCCCGAGAATTCTGGACGGCGAGCTCAGGGCGATCGAGCGGCGGATCATCGGCCTCCTCGATGCAGGCTGGCAGCAGATCCGCGTCGTCACCGACCATGGATGGCTCCTTCTGCCGGGCGGCCTGGTCAAGACCGAACTCCCGCCCTCGCTCGTCACGGTAAAGAGGGGCCGGTGCGCAGAACTCCTGCCTGACAGTAGCGTCTTCCTTCCAGTGTTGCCGTGGTTCTGGGATAGAAACGTCCGGGTTGCCCTCGCGCCCGGCATCACCTGCTTTGAGGCGGGCAAAGAGTATGAACACGGAGGGTTGAGCCCACAGGAAGTTGTCGTTCCCGAGATCGTTGTCACCCGTGGCTCACTCGAAACCCGGAACCTTATCATCCAGGCACCGACCTGGAGGGGGCTGCGCTGCTATGTCACAGTCGAAGGCGCTGAAGGATACACCGTTGACATCCGGCTGAAACCCGGTGACCCGAAGACCGGCGTCACCGTGGGCGCAAAAACCGTCCCCCCAAATGGAGAAGTCTCGCTCGTTGTCCCCAACGATAGCCTCGAAGGAACAGACGCGATGATCGTCATCCTGGATGAGGACGGAAACACCGTATCTCAGCGCCAGACGACCATAGGAGGTGAGTAGACCCATGACAGAATTGGATACTCTTGATCAGCTGGTTGCAGACGTCTTTGGCGGCTACGTTGTCCGAAAAGACCTCGCGCAGAAGTTCAAAGGAAACTACCCGGTCCCCACCTACGTTGCGGAGTTCCTCATTGGAAAATACTGTGCCACAACCGACGACGAAGAGATCGTAGAGGGACTCGAGATCGTCCAGCGCCAGCTTGGTGAACGCATCGTCCGTGCTGGAGAGCAGGAGCTCTACAAAGCACAGGCGAAAGTTCATGGCAACGTCAAAGTCATCGATCTCATCACCGCTCGGCTCGATGCCAGATCTGATTCGTTTCTTGCCACAATTCCCTCCCTCCTCTTAAACGACGTCCACATATCATCGGACCTCGTCTACGAACACGAACGGATGTTGACCGGCGGGTTCTATGCGGAGATCGAACTCGCATACGGCGATCCTGAGAGCAACCGCCCGTTCTCTGTCATGCGTCTGCGCCCCATCCAGCTCTCGAAGAGAAACGTCCTCGACGACGTCGCCCTCGGGCGGGAGAAGATGTCAGACCGGGAGTGGAAGGATATCCTCATCCGGAGTGTCGGGATGGAACCTTCCTCGTTATCCCAACGAGCACAGGATGTCCTCTTCCTCCGCATGGTCCCGTTTGTCGAGAAAGGATACAATATGATCGAGCTTGGCCCCCGGGGGACCGGGAAGAGCTACCTCTACCAGCAGGTCAGCCCCTACTCCCATCTCGTCTCTGGTGGCAAGGCAACGGTCGCCAAGATGTTCGTGAACAATGCAACCGGACAGCGTGGCCTCGTATGTCAGTACGACATCGTCTGTTTCGACGAAGTCTCCGGTATCAACTTCGACCAGAAAGACGGCGTCAACATCATGAAGGGGTACATGGAGAGCGGGGAGTTCTCCCGGGGCCGAGAGAGCATCAGGGCTGAGGGTGGAATCGTCATGCTCGGCAACTTCGATGTCGATGTTGACCACCAGCAGCGGGTGGGCCACCTGTTTGGCCCCCTGCCAAGAGAGATCCGCGACGATACTGCGTTCATGGATCGGATCCACAGTTATGTCCCGGGGTGGGACTACCCAAAGATCCACCCGGACCTGATGACCGGGCATTTCGGTCTTGTCAGCGATTTCCTGAGCGAATGCTGGAGACAGCTCCGGAGCGAGAACCGGCTCCATCTCATCAACGACCGTGTATTCTTCGGGGACGCCCTGAGCGGACGCGACCGCCGGGCCGTGAACAAGACCATAAACGGTCTCCTCAAACTCATCTATCCCTCATCGGACATGGAGATCTCTGACGAGGTCCTCGAATGGGCGGTGCGTATAGCCCTTGAATGCCGTCGTAGGGTCAAGGAACAACAGAAACGGATCGGATCTGCAGAGTTCCGAAACACCATGTTCAGCTACAGGCTCGGCATGGATGGTATCGAGCAGTATGTCTCAACACCTGAGTTACACAGTGAAAACGAGATCGGGCAGGATCCGCTGCCACCAGGCCAGGTCTGGGCGATCGGGCCGGGCGACGAGAACGAAGGAAGCGGTCTCTATAAGATTGAGGTCACGGTTACTCCGGGTTCATCCATCCGTCTGATCAATGTAAAAGCACCCTCCGGTCTCCGTGAGGGGCTCCGTGCTGCAGAACAGGTTCTCTACACACAGGCTAAATCGCTCATCGGCGACCGGGATCCGAAGGGGAGTGAGTTCTCCGTTCAGGTTCGTGCGCTCACCGCAGTGAAAGGAGCGTCGTCACTAGGAATGCCGATTCTCCTTGCACTCTGCTCTGCAGCGCTGGGCAGGAGCCTCAAAGGCGGCGTGGTTATAGCAGGGGGTATGAGTGTGGGTGGGACCGTGGAACCGATCTATAATGCTCTGGATATGGCGGAGTTAGCCGCGGAGAATGGAGCGGCAGCAATCCTGCTACCGGTCTCTAGTCGGAGGCAGCTCAACGACATGTCAGACGAACTGGCATCCCGGTTGATGATCATCTACTATAAGGATCCCCGGGATGCCCTCTTCAAGGTTCTTGGTGAGTGAGGTGCGAGAGAGAGCTAAATCCATCACATCCAAGCTCCCTCTTATGACCCCCGGGCGATAACCGGCACCTGCGAGGCCGTCACCGAACCGTATGTTGACCGCTCCTCCCTCAACCACCTGTGCTCCGAGCATGCAGATCACAAACATCGTCGTCTCCGGCGACCTCAACCAGCCCCTCCCGTTTACCCGGCTCCCAAAACTCCCTGCCAGAGCCTACACATACAACCCCAAGACCTACCACGGGGCATACATCCTCCTCGCAAAAGGGAAGGCCACCATATACCGGAGCGGGAAATACATCATCTACGGTCTCGCCTCCCCCGATGATCTCGCCTATAAAGAGTTCCTCGCCATCCTCTCACCCATCATCGACCCGGCGCTCGCATCGCCGCCAGAAGTCAGGAACATCGTCGGCATGGACGATTTCCAGATGGAGATCCCGCTATCCCGGCTCATCGCCGCACTCGACCATGCCGAGTATGAACCCGAACAGTTCCCGGGCCTGATCTACCGAGGGGATGGCGGGATCGATATAC
>Ga0265293_10008487_pt1 | contig 15196 bp, 26 predicted proteins | sample Munlanlewell138R_FD_192505 | JGI IMG/M metagenome (GOLD analysis project Ga0265293, IMG submission 192505) | Leachate microbial communities from a municipal landfill in Southern Ontario, Canada - Leachate well 138R | ecosystem: Engineered > Solid waste > Landfill > Unclassified | place: Canada...
TTAACCCTCACACGAGCAACTATAAAAACTATTTTATCCAAAGGGCACAATGAGGTTGTAAGCAGGAACAAGTATGTGATAGACATAAAGAATAAAATAAAGCAAGCCGAATATTTTGGTTGGGCAGAGGATGAACGCATTAACGGCATTCAAAAACATCCGGACGTTAACTATTGGCTGTATTATAAAACGGAGGTCGGTTATCTGTGTATTAAACGCACCAAAGTGGATGGAGATAAACCGTATGCTATTGTGGATAACAAGGATTTCAGCAAAATTAAAGGCATCAAAAAAGAAGACCCAATAAGGTAAACTTGCAGGTACAACCTGGGTATCTCTTATTGAGCCTTCCAATAATGACACAAACATACAATACTTATTTCAAATAACCAAACAAATGGACAAAAAAAATAATTTCAACAAATTAAGTCGTGTCGAGCGAAGAGAGATCATGGACGAATTGAATCAACTAGTTGTGATTTGCTTTCAAAAAATTGTATCTTTGATATTCTGAACAACAAGCATATAAAAATAAAATTTAACGCAAAAGGAAACTCGCATGTAGTTAATGACTATCTGAGAGGACTAAGTGGATTTGATAAACAAGAGATGATGATTTTAGATAAATTACTAAAAGATGCCCTTTATATTCGTTCTACAGAAAAAATTAAGGATAGAAAAGATAAAATTCAACGTTTTTATTACTTCAAAGATAAAGATAGAGAATTTTATTATAATGTGGCAGAAGAAGTTAGGGAACTTAGAAATGGAAAAGTTAGATTAGATAGGTTTTTATACGCCATAACAAAGTCTATAAAAGAAAAATAAAGAGTGGCGGCGCGTTAGGTTCAAGACCAGGTACACCATTCCTCTCTTTATCTTTCGTTTACAAACATACAACACTTTTTTTAAATAAACAAACAAATAGCAAAAAAAAATGAACATCGACGACTTTGTAAAACAATTTCCGCAAAAAATCAAAGAGATTCAAGATTTTGCAAAAGGGAATGATATAAAGGATATCATTGGGGTGGAAGCTACAAATCACTTTAAAGAGTCTTTTCAGAACGAAGGTTTTACTGATAAAAACTTAGAACCTTGGAAAGACGTCAAAAGACGTGATCCAAAATCAGGATGGTATGGGCATAGTGGACAGACGGGCAAATTCTCTGAAGCTCGTACTTCAGCAAAAATCCTTACTGGTGAAACCAGAGAGCTTCAAAATTCAATTACTTATAAATACCTCTCAAACGGTGTTCGAATAACATCTGACAAGCCTTATGCTGGTGTACACCAATTTGGTTTGGGTGCTAAAATATATGGTAAAAAAGCTTTTACCATGACTGCCCGCCCTTTTATGGGAAGATCCGAAGTACTTATAAAAAACATCAACAGTAAAATTGTACGTGAACTCAAAAAAATAATTACCAAGTAATATGAAAGAACTTTATTTAGCTGTTTCAGACGAGCTCGCCGAATTGAAAGTGTTCCGGAGCATCGACCTTGACAAAGGTCAGTTGGAAAATGGTGGATTGCGACCTTCGGTTGCTTTCCCCTGTGCACTTATCAAAATTGGTTTGTCATTCGATGAGTATGGCGGTGGTGTCAAAAACCGAAATGCTGCTGTTCGTGTGCGCTTAGCTTTTGACCAGCCTACAAGTAGAACTGCAGTAGGTGTGGGCGAAGATGCCAGAGCTGCTTCATTAGAATATATAGAAAAAGCAGAAGAAGTATTTGAAGCACTGCGCAACTTTGAGCCGGATGATTATACCGGCTTTGAAATATCTGAATTTATCCAGGAAGATCGTTCCGATGGGTTGGTGGTGATGAGGCTGACTTTTAGGACGAATCGCTTGGATGCGTAAATTAAAAAAAAGCCCTCACATTTCTGCAAGGGCTTTCTTTTTACACATTAATCACTTCAATCAACCATTTTACGGGCTGTGGGGGCTGCCGGCATCATATCACGAAGGAAATCGGCTATCACCCAATAATCCTGCGGAATGTTATCGGCGGTGATGTTGCGAAGCAGATCCAACAAACCATCGTGCAGCAGCAACCAGTTTTCAACCGGATTACAACCGGTTTCGACAGTTATCGTATAACCGTTTTTGTTAAACTGTACAGCCATTATTTACGTCCTCCCATTAGTTTGTTGCGAATCTGAATTCTTAAGTCATGGTCTGTAATTTTGCACACGTCAGCCATAATGTCCAGCAGGCGTTCCTGCGTAAGCCGGTTGTGTTTTCGCCGCGAGGGAAGATTCTTTACATTAACAGATGCACTACCTAACAGATCACGTCGTTCGTCAATGGTAATAATCAATTCTTCTGCCCAATTCCGAAATAATTTTGCCTGCTCGCTCCTAATAAAGAAACCTAAACGAACAATACCTCGTTTTGTCCATAATGTAGTGTTGTGAGGAATTTTCAACACACCCCGTTCAGTGCCGTTCAAAATTTGAACGGCAGTTACAAAATGCTTCCCATCAATTAGTTCAGATGATTGCTCCATTTTGTGTCGTCTAAGCGTGTACTCACTAATTCCGTATCCGCTTGCCACTTCTTTTGTGGTCATTAAGTATTCGTGTTCCTCGGAAGGTAACACATTAACAGTAACATCTTCCATTACCGTCATTGGCAGTAAGGTGCCAGCTTCATTCTTTTGGTTTCGCATTTTTAAAGAATTTTAATTTTCGCCTACTCTTCGGCATCGGCTTTCCGTATAATTGACATTCAAGCAATATTCTTTCTTTAGCTATCTTGTAAATGTACTTGGCTTTTTTTACTTCAATAATTAACTCTTTTTCGTTTACATAAACATCATCATTTATTAGAATAACTTCAACAACACCACTCCTTACTTGATTGGGATGTAGATAGTGATCACTCAGTCGAATAGTCACACTATGTTGTTTTTTGAAATAGTAAGAACGACCAGGACTCCTTTGAGACTTTGAACATATATAGCCATATCTTGACAGACCTTTAATAAAACTATGTACGACTTCTGATGTTTTCATAAAAAAAAGAAGCCCGTGTGCTGCGAAACCACAACATACACGGGGCATGAAGAATTACCGTTCTAAGACGGCTCACACGGGCCTGTTTATAATTCTCATTACTGCCTCGTTGAACATGTTATGATTTCGCAGAGGCAAATGTAAAAACAATTTTTGAATTGGCAAAATTTGGGGTTAAGTTCCTAACTGATAGGGTTTCTTTTTACTCTCCCTCATTTACCTCTCTCCAATAATTCTTTCCATAAATTACAACGCGTTCGTGGTAAGACTGTATGCCGTAATGTACAGTTGCTGCATCTAATCCTACCACCTTGCCTATATCCTCTAACGTCATACCTGCATCACGTAAAGTTGCCATGGCATAGTGGCGCAAGTAAACCTCGTTTCGCTTCCTTGTTTTTCTCATCACTGCTTCCTTTTTTAAAAAAACCACATACAAAGTCCGATAACCGTTGCCCAAAAGGCAACAATAGAAACAAGGACATAAACGCAACCGTAGTTCAGCTGTGCCCGCTCAGCCGTTTTGTTTGTCTTTTTCATCATTCAAATAATTTAAGCTGATTTTTATCTTCCTTTTTGTCTTCGCCTCCTGTTGTATCCATTTTCAAATACCGAAAGAAGGTGCGTTCAGAGATAGGCATTTGTTTATAAACCACGTATTTGTACACCCAGCTTTTGCCACGATCCTGTCTTCCGGGTTCGTAATTCTCCTCAACAAGCTGCTGTATCATCTTAGCACGAAGGATGGTGTTTTTACGTGGTTTTTTACCCATTACTTTGCTTTAATTAAACTATTTTGTCCCGTATCATTTCCCGTATCTGTTGCCATTCCCGCGGTGGGGATATCAGGCTTTTGTCGTCTATATAGATATCGGCAAAAATCTTACGTGTATCATTACCATAGGCTGCCACGTTCTGTGGGCAGGATTCATTGATATGATGATAACGTATGCCATTCTTTGCCATCCATTCGATTGCACGCAGCAGGTTTATTCCCTGCCGAGATGTCCAAATGATGATCTTATGCCCGGAGTGGTAAAGCTCATTGATAACCTCTGCTGCGCCGGGCATCATTTCACCTATTTCAGGAAACTTGTCCTCTACGATGGTACCGTCAAAATCTATTGCGATAATCATAATTCAGTTCTTTTATACGGTAAATCTAAACTCTAATTTCCTCGGCACATCATCTTCAGTAATATACTTCCATCCGGATACGTACATGCTGTTACGGCTGCGCACCTGGGCGTTGAAGATGATATCTATACCATCGTTGAAGTCTTCGCTGCCAAATTCCTCACGCAGCTTGCTTAGTTCAATTATCTTCACCGGATTGAGCATACCGGTTTTTGCATTGGGCTTCAAAAAGGTATTCACCATTTTGGATAGCTTTTTCACCTTGTCGTTATCCTGCGTGTCGGTAAGTGAATTGATGAAATTGCGGATTTTCTTTACTCCCTCGCTTTCCGTACCGTCAAAGCCAATGCTCACATTATAGCCGATGGTAATACTTGCGCTGCCATCTTCCAAAGTACTGGTATGGCTGTCCTGAGTATCAACGCGGTTGCCATACACCTCACCTTTGAGTTCGAGAATGTGTTTGTACTCCTTGAATAGATCATTGATAACCTTTTCGGTTGCCTGCTGGTGCATAGCCAAATAGTTGATGTTGGCATTCACAAATTCCTCGGAGAGTTTTTTAAATGTCTCTCTGTCCGCTTTTCTGCGCTCGCGGGCTTCACGCTCTTGTTTTTTAGCCTTGAAGGCTTCAAATTCTTGCCGCTCCTGGGCGGTCATGCTTATTGTTTCTTGCATAATCTTATGTATTAAATTGATTTAAATTCTGTTTGCAAACAGCGACATAGTAGCCACCTCTCTTAAACCCGAAGAGTCGCCTTTCACGCTCTCATTTCTTTCCAAATTTGATATACGTACATCCAAAGCATGAATCTCATTGCTCAACTGTTCACGTTCCTTCCCGTCTGCATCCATATAGCGGATGTACAGCTGATCCAAACGAGCTTCTAACATTTTAAGCAATTTCTTTTTCTTTGCAGCTGCTTCCTTTTTTTCCTTAATTGATATAGCCATAGTTTCAATTTTTGTTAGTTCAAACACATGTGTTCCATATCCACAAGTCGGTCAAATACCTTTTCCCGCTTTTTCTTAGCCATGTTTTCTAATTTTGGTATCATTGACACCAATTCCTCAATTGATAATCTTGCAAATCGTTTACCGGCAATTTTAGGGTTGAGGCAAAATCTATCAACCACAGTCCAATTGGTTGTGTCGATGCCTAACTTTTGCATACGCTTTAGAACGGCACTGCGGCGTTTCTTTATCTCGATGGTGTACTGGTCCCGGCTTAGTCCCATCGTCTCGCGCATGGCATTGCACATAGTTCTGTACTCCTTGTAGTTCATCTCACGAAGGGAGGTCGTTCGCCCACCGGTGTACAGATCTACCAATTCTTCTTTCAGTCCCTCTGATGCTCCCGGCATGCGGGCAAGCAGGGTGTAAAATTCTGCGTAGTTCATTGCTTGTAACTATTAATGGTTAATTGTTTCTTGTTATTTCTCTTTTCGTTGTTTTCTCCCCAGTATTTGAGTGCGCCCTCTCTCCAGCAGTCGTAATATCCTACTTCACCGATATATCTTCCCATTGAATGGGCACGGTAGCCTTCTACCCAAATCTTAAGCGAAGCATCGTACATCACGCTTACGGCTGCACGTCCTGCAGGTTTCTTTCCATCGGCATGCGATACGAAGATGATCAGCTTGCGGGCATTGGCTTCCTTAAAAGCGATATACTGCCGGTAACTTAGCTGCGCATATTGGAAGCTGTCCACCACAACGAAATCCGGAGATTTGCGCCGGCTCAATCTTTCGGTAAGCTCACTCATCGGTTCGCATAAAAACTGCATCCTACCATCTAACTCATGAAGTTCGTAACGCATAATGGCATCCTGGATGGTTTTGCTCTGTCCTTCTTCCAAAGCATTGTAGGCAACCTTGCCATATTTTGCCAACTCGCGGCACAGCTGCATCACAAAGCTGGTTTTACCGTTACCCGAATGTCCCCAAATAAACCAAACACCAAGCTGCTCCGGCTCACCAAAGGCATCAAACCACTCGTTTTTAAAGTGGAATGTCTTTTTGTTCATCTTCAATATCTCACCTGGTGAGTATGCTCGTGCCATTTTTGCTGTTTGAAGGGTTAATAAATACTGTTTAAATGCCGTTTGCAATACGTTTGCGGACAGCTCTCACTTTGCGGTCCACACGCCGTAGATCAAACTCGTAGCGTGAGGCATCTTTTACAATCTCGTTTATTTCTTTTTCGCCCCTTACTCCATTTGCCTTGCAGATGGCGTACACATCGTTGGCTGTGGGTTCTTCTGCCTCATAAAACTTGCGTCCAATCCTGGAATCCAATTCCTGATAGCCTTTCCAGTTTCTGTTCAAGCCGTTTTGCATGCGCTTTTGCATGTAGTTGGTTGATAAGAATACAATACCGGCTTTGTTCTTCAAATGGTTGTAAATGGTGATGAAATAGTACAGCAGATTATCGCTCAGTTTATCGCCCTCATCAAAAATAAGTAGTGGAGAGTCCATCTCTGAGATGGCATCAATGACCTGCATGATTTTTTCCCTTGCCGGCTTCTGGGTGTTGATTCGCATTCCTGCAGCCCGGGCAAGCTCAATTGAAAAGCTTGATTTCTTCATATCCTCATCGCAGAGCAAGTAGATTACGTTTTTATGCTGTGCCTTGTAATACTCAGCCGTTGCCGTTTTACCACTACCGGCAGGTGCCGTCAGCCATATCATGGCTCTGTCTTCCTGTGCCTGCCTCATGACAAATAACACATCTTTAAATGTAGGCGTTTCAACGAGTTCCCAATCCGTACCGGTGGAGGGTGATACCTGTGCGCGTACCGACTTCCACATTACATCGGAGATATTCTCCCACTTGCCGTTGAGTATGCTCGATACGGTGGATGGTGATACATTTTTAAGACTTGCAGCTGCACTATTGCGCGATCCGTACTGGTCGCAATACCTTGCCAATAAATCGGCAATTTCTAATTTTTTGTCGTTTGATAAATCCATGTGTGTATTGTTTTAGTGTTTATAATTTTTCAAGTTGTGCAAGCTCATCATAAGTGACATTACTTAATTCCTTTTCATACATTCCGATATCCACTGTTTCGTAATCATTATTTTGTTTTTTGCGGGTGCGAACAGTTTTCACACTGCCACCTCTGCCGGCTATTTCTTCTATTGCTTTTTTGGATATACCCTTGGGTGTAGGTCGGCGAAGTCCGTGCTGTTCCAACGCTACCCCAAACTCATGCTCCAAGCGAATGTTGGCAAGGTAAGTATCTACCCGTAGCTGCTCTTCCAATTTCAGCACGCGGCGTATAAAGGAGCTGCTCTTGTGGTTTGCCTCCTGGATAGCCCGCTTAACGCGCATGTAGGGCGTAGCTTCGGTAACATACCGCGGTCCGGATGCTGTTTGCTCGTAAAGTCGTACCCTTGTCATATCGTTGGGATCGTACTGCACGAAGAACTGTCTGCCGATGTGTTTCTTCCTAAACTCTAAATCAGGAAGTCCCTCCTCATCATACACATCGTAGGCATACGATTTTTTATTGACTTGTATTTCAATACCGGAGGTGGTAAATGTGGAAGGACGGCGGGTGATAAGCCAGAACAGCTCTATCATATCCAAGCGATCCAAAGGTGCAGCTTCAGGGTTGGTGCTTGCATGGTACATCTCACTTCGTGCAATACTGGTAGTAGGATGCGGGCGTGAGTTCCATTCATCCCTAAAAGCTGCGTAGGCTGATTTTAGTTCTTCAAGTGTGAAAAGGCTTTCTTTGTTTTCCATGATGATTTCCAAGTTGGGCCTACTTCCTTCTGATCGGGCAGTGATGTTGGCACCGGTAAATCGCCAGTCGCTTTTTAGTATTTGTTTTTGTAGTCTTCCGAAAATGCTTTCAATCAATTTAGCCTGCGGACGGTAAGGAGTAGTGGTTCTCTGCATACGAGCAATGGACTGCATAAAGCCCATACTGCTGAGTTTTTTGGTGCCGCCCTGGTTGTCAACCACAATTTCAAAAGGACGTGCCTGGGTGGTCTCTACTGCCATACGATAGGCATTGTATTGTGCTTCGTAATTCTCCGAATCCGAGATATGATAACCAAGCAACATTTCACTAAACGCATCCACTACTTCATACACCATAGTGGTTTTTACAACCAACTTGCCTTTCTCGTATGCTTTGTAATACAGGTTGAGTTTCGTACCATCGCCATACCAAATGGCATCGCGGTAAGATGGAAGCTGCGTGCGGAATTTATACCCGTACTTTTGAAATGCTCTCAGCTCACCATGCACGGCATCGTACCAGCGTTGTTTGTTTTCCGGAGCATTCAGATAGTTGGTAACAGATTCAACTGCCTGAAGCTGCTTCCAACCATAAGCCGGTGCTACACGGTTGTAAGCCTCAAAGATTTCCTCATCGGAAAGAATGGGCACCCTGCGCCGCTTTTGCATCACCAAAAACACTCCCCCCTCCTCTGTAATCTTCACCGTATTTCTATTGCCTAATTTACCGGAAACCAGGCAGGCATAACCTTCTTTTTTATATTCACGCATTTTAGCTTTTACCCGGGCAAAGGATTTAGGAAGTGTGTGTCCCGGATCTATTCTTAGTTTTTCAACTGTCCCCTCTACCGTATCCCACAGGCCGGCAGTACCGTTTTTCAGCCCATTACGCAATGCTTTGCGCTTTTTAAGAATGTCAAGCAGCAGATTCAACACCGATGCATTTTGTACATATTCTCTCTGAAACTCATCGGGGATAAAATCCCCGTTTGCTAACCGGTACTCGGCAAAAAACCGTACAGCCCCTCTGTCGGTTACAAATTCGTCTTTATGCATGCTTTCCTCTATTATATCATATGGATTACCCCATATTCTTACAAATCTCTCCTTAAATCTTGCCGGCAAACTCTCATATTCAACGAGGGCTTCATTGCCCAACCCCTTGCCCTGTTGCAGCAAATTAAACTTTGACTCTCGCAGACATTTCTTATAGTTGCTCACACTCATCACCGTCATACCGCCTGCATCTTTCGATGCCTCCGGGTTCGGCTCTGTGAGTTCCCTAAATGTTACTGCAAGTTGTTTGTTATACCATTCCATTTATTTGCCTTCTTTTGCTCCCGCCGGAGGCTCGAACTCCGGTGCTTGCCAATCGGGATGAATTACTATCTTTGCGCTGTCAAATCATTTAAATAGTAATTGCCATGTACTATATTTTTTTTATTACTTTTTATTTTCATCGGGGTGATGAAATATATGATGTTCGCACAGTTTTTTCAGCTCATCTAAGGAAACTTGGCCTGAGATACAATAGCTCAATTTATTATCCTCAGACTGAGCTATTGTTAGATGAGATGCATGAGTTAGGATATCTTGCAAAGACTCAAGAAGGGCAGCCAGTGAAAATTCGGGAAATGAAGAAAAATGTTCAAATTCTTGCTCAAGAGATAAAGAACGATTACTCTGATGTTTCAGATTTTTCCATAGAAACGCGGAAGGTTCACAAGCTCTATCATCAATAGTTGAAGAAACGCAGTTTGTTTTTTCTAACTCATATAGGGTTTTTATAAGTAGTAAATGTTGCTCGAATAAATGATCAACATTAGGTTGGATGTCCTTTTTCATAACTCTTCAATTTTAAATTTTTCCTCAAAACTCTTAAATACGCCACGCTTTTGCGCAGCAAGCAGTATTATGGATGATACCACGAACCATCCTACAAATGCCATTACAATCCACATTGCAGTCCCTTCTGTATCTACCGATAGTGAACAGAAAGAAAGAACCCAGTTGATGATAATTAAATACGCTTTCATAATTTCCGTGTGTTTATTTGTTAATACTTTTTCTCTACGCCCCATTTCTCTAAGGCAACTTTCATAATCCGGCTGTACGTATCACCACTCCCGGACCTTAAAGCCCTCGAAACAGTCGTATAATGTACCCCCAGTACACCGGCAACTTCCTTTTTCCAGCCGTGTGGAAGAAGAGCCGGCAACTCTCTGTTTGTTAAAAATTTTTGTTTCATACGCTTTCTATAAATATTTGTCTAACTTTACCGCCCTGCTATATACTAAGCACGATGCAAATATATGGACAATTTTCTAATAAACAAACAAATTGAGGATTATGCAATGGCAATAGTCAAAGCCAGCATCAGATTTAACACAATGGCATAAAAAAATGCCAAAATGTTTTTGTAAAAATTGTTAATTTTTGCGACTTTATTTGGAAATATATCATTTGTGATATATCTTTGATTCGTCAAACAATTAGAACCGGCGGCAACGGATAAGCGGCATCAAGACAATGAAAACATTAAATGAATTAAAAGAGCTTCAGAAAAAAGGCAAAATGCAAATTCTCACCATGAATGACATTTTAAATCTAAAAGGCAAAGAAATCACAACATTGTATTACGGCTATCGTGGACAGGATGGAATTGACAGCTTCAAAGTTGGAGAGGTCATTTCTGAATATGATAATGCAGCACGTGACACTGATATCACAGGTTTTGACAACCGAGCAGAATATTGGGGAAGCTTTATGACAAAAGAACAGCTTTTTGAAAAGAAAACTACATACATGCTTTTTACGGCAGAAGGTAGAAATACCTACATGAAAGCCTATCCTTTCAACGATGGATGGTTTTCATGCAGTGATAGTGATCGTTTTGTATTCTTCTTAATAAACGATGGAAATGAAACGAACTAAATGCATCTCCGTACGGCTCGAAGCCCTGGTCAGTATATCTGACCGGGCTTACAAAGCCACTGATTTTAATGGCAATTCAGATATCATCCCGAAAAGCCAGGTATTTGGTAGAGATTGGGATGTGCAAAAATCGGAAGCCTACTGGATAGCTGAATGGATTCTGAAACAAAAGTCCATTACCAGCGGAAAAAAAGAGGCTTGGTTTAATGAAAATGGCGATATGCTACCTACTATTACAGTAACGAATCATATACCCGAACGAATAGAAGTAACAGAAATAAAAACCATCAAAAGACTGAAAAAATGAAACTTCTTCCAAAACAAACAGAAGCATTGACAAAGCACCTGCCCAACAAAGTGGGTGCTTTGTTTATGAAAATGGGTACCGGCAAGACTCGTGTGGCTGTGGAATTGGTAAATTCTGTTAGTGATCTTGACCTGATGGTTTGGGTTGGTCCGCTTCGCTCGATCAAACCGGTAGATAAAAACACACCCTCGATAATTCAAGAGGTTGAGAAGTGGGGAGGATTTGCAGCCAAAGAGGTGATTTATGTCGGCGTTGAAAGCATTGGACAAAGCGATAGAACATACCTCAAATTGTATAGCAAATTGAGCATTACGGGCAAAAGCTTTATAGTGGTGGATGAATCCATCAAGATAAAGAATGTGGAGGCAAAACGCACCAAAAGACTGCTGGAGCTGTCGAAAATGAGCGAATATAAGCTTATACTAAATGGTGAACCTATCACACGTGACTTATTAGACATTTGGGCACAATTTCAGTTTTTGGACGCTGAAATACTGAACATGGGATTGAATCAATTCAAAGACACGTTCTGCAAATATACTACTGTAACCAAGCGTTTTCCAGGAAGATCAAGGTCCTACACAAAGGAATTTATCACCGGTTACGAAAATATTGATTATCTCTATTCGCTAATCGGTGAATGGGTGTACGAATGTGATTTAGATTTGAATGTGAAACAGATATTTGAAACTAAAAACTACAAGCTTTCAAATGATGAACGAAAGGAGTATGAATTTTACAAAGAAAAATATTTGGACAATGAAATTTTGATGATGAAAAACAACAATATCTTTTTGGAGATGACGCAGAAGATGCAGCATCAATATTGCACCAGCGAGCAAAAATTTGAGATTGTGGACGATTGGATAAAAGATCAATCGAAAACGATCATCTTTTGTAAATATATTGCAAGTGTCGAAGCTTGCAAAAAACGCTATCCGGATGCAGCTGTTTTGAATTACAAGACCGGCAGCTTGAGCCTTAATCTACAAGAGCGACCACACACGGTTTATTTTGATCAGACATGGGATTGGGGCGATATCATCCAGAGCCAACACCGAAACTACAGAACAGGGCAGGATGTGGATTGCAAATATCTTCGCCTGGTGGGTGATGTGGGGTTGGAGAATCTTTTTTATCAAAACAATCAAAAAAAGCAAGGTATGGCTGAATATTTGAAAACGATTAGTAAAGAAGAATTGAAAGAGGTATTATGAACGTGTATGAATTAGCATTAGAAAGAATAAAGCTCATATTTGAAGAATTTGAGCAAATCGTTATATCTTTTTCGGGTGGCAAAGATTCTGGAGTGATGATGGAGATGGCGCTGGAATATGCAGCAAAAACAAATCAATTGCACAGAGTGATAGTTTATCATATGGATTATGAAGCTCAATACCAAATGACTACTGATTATGTGGAGCGAACATTCGAGAGATTGCCTGAGGAGGTGCAAAAGCTGTGGGTGTGTCTTCCAATTAAAGCACAATGTGCAACATCGATGTTTCAGAATTATTGGCAACCATGGGCAGCTGAAGACAAGGATATTTGGGTGAGAGAAATGCCACAAGGAGTAATCAATGAAGATAATTTTCCTTTTGATTTCGATTATGAGATTGCAGATTATGACTTCAATATCAAACTTGGGCGTGCTTTGTCGCAAAACAAATCAACTGTTTTTTTAATCGGTATAAGAGCACAAGAAAGTTTACACAGGTATAAAGCAGTCAATAAATTGACTGATAAAAATGAATATAAACAGCTGAACTGGACCACAGTTTTAGTCGACAATCTTGTTAATGCATATCCGATATATGATTGGTTGGTGGAAGATGTTTGGGTGGCAAATGCTAAATTTGGATGGGATTATAACAAGTTATATGATATATTTTATCAAGCAGGCGTACCGCTTAACTCTATGAGAGTAGCCAGTCCATTTAATGATGCAGCACAAGGATCATTGAAGCTTTACAAAGTGATTGACCCTAACAATTGGGGCAAGATGATAGGTAGAGTTAACGGTGTTAACTTCACAGGGCTATATGGAGGAACTACGGCTATGGGATGGAACACCATAACCAAACCTGAACACTTCACCTGGAAGGAATATATGTACTTTCTACTCGATACTCTTCCAGAGGAAACAAAAGAAAGATATTTGACAAAGCTCAAAACTTCTTTTGCATATTGGCTTGAAAAAGGTGGAGCATTACCAGTTGATGTAGTAGAGGAACTTGATTATGAATTGGAATTTGAAAACCTTGGTAAACCTAAAAACAATGTTCAATATACGCAAGAATACAATGTGATTCGTTTCAAAGAATACCTTGATGAAACAAACATTAAAAATCCAAATCTATTACCAACATACAAACGTATGTGTATTGCAATAATGAAGAATGATGTGGCTTGCAAAACTTTAGGTTTTGGGCAAACCAAAGCTGAACTTGCAAGAAGAAAAGAAATAGTTACTAAATACAGAAATATATTATGACTTCACCAGTTTACAACGTTAAGGCTGTGCCTATTGAGAAGATACAGGCAAACAGCTACAATCCAAATGCAGTTGCACCTCCAGAGATGAAACTGCTTTACAAATCCATTCTTGAAGATGGATACACAATGCCAATAGTATGTTATTATCTTCCAGAAGTGGATAAATATGAAATAGTTGATGGATTTCATCGCTACACTATAATGCTCACCTATAAAAATATTTATGAGCGTGAAAACGGAATGTTACCTGTTGTAGTTATCGACAAAGATATCAATAATAGAATGGCATCAACAATAAGACACAACAGAGCTCGCGGCTCTCACTCAATAGAACTTATGACAAGCATAGTTGCAGAGTTAACTAATCAAGGTATGAGCGATGCTTGGATAATGAAAAATATAGGCATGGATGCCGATGAGCTATTGCGACTAAAACAATTAAGCGGCTTAGCCGAATTATTTAAAAATAAAGAATTTTCAAAATCATGGGAGTAGAAAAAACAGAACACTGGAAAGTAATGGTTGCCCTGCTGGAAGAAATTGCCAAAACAAAAGGGATCACACAGCAAGAAATATCCGATCTCACCGGATTGAAACAACCTAATGTGAGCCGTATTTTTGCATTAAGGTATAAACCTAAGCTGGATATGTTTTTAAAGATAGCTCAGGCGGTAAGGGTTAATTTTTACTTTGAAGATAAGGATGGCACGACGGATTTAAATATTCTATTTGAACAAGCCATGTCAAAAATTGGCCGGAGGGATAACAAATACTTCTCTGAAAGTTAGACTTAGCTTAATCTAAACTTCAAAGCTCTGTAGTATATTTATTACAGAGCTTTTTTCTTTTCTAAAATTCGATAATACAACAAAACAACACCATTTAAACACCACACACACACTTTTTTGATGCATTTAAAGTGCAAACAATCTCATAACGAACGACTATTCAGTAAGTTAAATAAATGTAAAATGTCATTTTAACCATCAGAAAGCGGCAGTTTGTACCCCCTTATCTCCGTTTTTCGTGTCATTTCAGCCCCTTTTGTGGCAGTTTGTACCCCTCTATCAGGTCGTTTATATGTTAAAAAGTATCCCTAAACTTGATGTTTTTGGATAAAACAAAAGTATCCCTAAAGGTATCCCTAAGGGTATCCCTAAGTCCGGTTTCAGTCAAAAAATCACAATAGCCGGTACTCCGGTTTTATGCTCTGTTTTTTATTAATTTATGCTGCTTATCTGTCCACTTTGTAAGTCCGGGAGGTATCTCTCATCACAAACAGCAAAACGCCCAAAATAGCCGTTTATAAGCCATTTACGAGGCGTTTATGTGCCATTCAAATGCCATTTGCAAGCCTTTTAGTAACTAAATTAAAGCTACACCACAAAATACCCTGCAAACGCTGCAAATCATTAAAGCAAAATTAAAGCAAAATTAAAGTTGTTACATTTCGTTTTTCTTCACCAAACCGCTAAGTGTTTGAACTGCTGTTTATTGTAGAAGTTGTAAAAGTACGTTTGGTTTTTAGCCCCTTATATCAATGGCCT
>Ga0265293_10008488_pt1 | contig 15196 bp, 16 predicted proteins | sample Munlanlewell138R_FD_192505 | JGI IMG/M metagenome (GOLD analysis project Ga0265293, IMG submission 192505) | Leachate microbial communities from a municipal landfill in Southern Ontario, Canada - Leachate well 138R | ecosystem: Engineered > Solid waste > Landfill > Unclassified | place: Canada...
TCTGCTCGATCACGTGGCGGCGCGTCGCCCAGAGGTCGCCCATGTTGGTGACGTCGGCCTGCAGCGGGAACGCCTTCACGCCCGCCGCGCGAAGCTGCTCGACCAGGTCGAACCCGTCCTGGTAGCTGCGGTGGAAGTGGACAGCGACTGATTCGGCGCCATTGAGGCCCGCTGCGAGGGCAAAGGACTGGCCAAGCCCGCCATCTTTGCCCGCACCGGTGATGAGGACGCGCTTGCCGCGAACCCCGTCGGCGAGGTCCTCGGCGTAGCGAAATTTCGCCGGGTCGACCGTGAATGCCATCTCATTACTCCTCGAAAATGGTGTGCGCCATTATGGCTCAGCAAGGAGAAATATGCTTCGGCTATACTTCTCAAGCCACTGGCTGTTCTTTCCCATATCGCGTCTATCGCACGTGACTATTTCACCCCCCTCCCTACACTCGATGTGTGGTTTGGGTGTCGTGGATGAGGAGGAGCGGGCAAGGGGTCGCATGCGTCGCGGTCGCGGCGGCACTGCTTGCCGGCTGCGGCAGCGGCGATGAGGACCACCTGCGGCCCGGCGTGGTCGCCTCCACCGTGCCGGAAGAGGAGTCAGGCCACGCGCGGCTCCCGACACCAGTTGCCCCCGAAGGCGAGCCCCTGGCGACGATTGCTGTGGCGGAGCTGAATGAGCTCTCGGGGCTTGCCGCGAGCCGTGCGCACCCCGGCATCCTCTGGGCGCACAACGACTCCGGCGATACGCCGCGCGTCTTCGCCTTCGATTTGAACGGCCAACCGCGGGGGACGTTCCGGCTCGCGGGTGCGCGTGCAGAGGACTGGGAGGACATGGCCGTCGGCCCCGGGCCGGCACCCGGGAAGTCGTACCTGTACCTCGGCGATATTGGCGACAACTTCGGGCGCCGGCCAAACGTCGTTGTCTACCGCATCGAGGAGCCCGCGCCGGGCACACCCGGCGAAGTCGCGATTCCCGGCGTCGAAGCGATTACGCTGCGCTACCCGCAAGGCGAAGCGCACAACGCCGAGGCCCTGATGGTCGATTCACCCACGGGTGACCTCTACATCGTGACCAAGTCGCTGCTTGGCCGGGCGAAGGTATTCCGCGCGCCCGGTCCGCTGGAGGCGAGCGCGATCGATTTGGAGGCAGTCGCGGAGCTGCACCTGCTAGGCCCCGCTACCGCTGGCGACATCTCCGTTGAGGGCGACGAGATCGCGATCCGGACGTACAAGGACGCCTACCTGTGGGAGCGGCCGCCCGGGGTGTCGGTGGCGGAAGCACTGGGCGGCGAACCTCGGCGCATCCCGCTGGTGTTCGAGCCCCAGGGCGAGGCGATCGCCTATTCCGCGGATGGCCGCGCACTGCTGACCGCAAGCGAGGGCACGAACACCACCCTCTACCGCTACGGTTTCTGGGACGAATGAGGCGCCGCGCGATGGCCGCTAGCCCGGCCCACCACTACCCTTCGGGACGATGAATCCGCGACTCGCGCTCGCTGTGATCGCCGGGCGGACTGCGGCCCTTGTGTCCCGGCGGCTGGGGCGCGGAGGAGGTACGGCGCTGCCCGGGCTGGTCGCCGAGCGGGTGCATCCGGGCCTTGTGCGCGACCTTGCGCGGCAACTCGGCGCCGGGCGCGTGATGATCACCGGGACAAACGGCAAGACCACCACGGCCCGCATCCTTGCGCAAATCCTGGAGGAGGCTGAGCGCCCCTACGTGCACAACCGCGAGGGATCGAACCTGATGCGCGGCCTCGCCAGCACGCTCCTTGCCATCGCCGGCCGTGCGGGCAACATCCCCGGCGCGCGGCAGATGACGGGCCTGTTCGAAGTCGACGAAGCGACCACACCGGCCGCGAGTGCGGCCATCGCCCCGAACGCCATCGCGTTCACCAACCTGTTCCGCGACCAGCTCGACCGGTATGGCGAAGTGGACACCGTCGCCGGGTTCTGGCGGGATGCCCTCGCGCGGGCGCCGAAATCGGCGACCCTGGTCATCAACGCCGACGACCCGTCCGTCGCGGAACTCGCGGTCGGCTGGCCTGGGCCAATCCACTGGTTCGGGCTCGACGACCCGGCGTTCGCCACTGACCACCCCGGTGCAGTCGACGCGCGCTGGTGCCGCGAGTGCGGAGGCACGTTCGAATATGAGCGGCGCTACTTCGCCCACATCGGCCACTGGCGCTGCACCGGCTGCGGACGTGCCCGCGCACGCACGGACACAACCATCCGCGACGTGCGCCTCGGGCTGGATGACGCCACCTTCACGGTCGACGGGCTGGGCGAGGTGACCATGCCACTCACGGGCGCCTACAACGTCTACAACGCCGCCGCGGCCGTCGGCCTCGCCCGCATGCTGGGCGTTCCCGGCGAGGCGATTCGCAAGGGGATCGCGGGGGTGCGCGCGGCCTTTGGGCGCCAGGAAGTGGCGGACCTCGAAGGACGGAAGGTGCGGTTGCTGCTGACCAAGAACCCCGCGGGCGCGAACCAGGTCCTGCGCCTGCTGGCGGCGGTGGCCGAGCAGCCAGAGGTGGGGAAGCTCAAGGTCGCGGTGTTGCTGAACGACCGCTTCGCCGACGGACAGGACGTGAGCTGGACGTGGGACGTTGACTATGAGTTGCTGCGTGGCTCCGTGCACACCTGCTGGGCGGGGGGCGACCGTGCGGAGGACATGGCACTCCGCCTCAAGTACGCAGGCTGGCCGGCGCCGGGGGCTGTGGTGCAGAACCCTTCGACGTTGCTCGATGGGATCCTCGCGGAGACGGAGCCCGGCGACCAGGTGTTCGTCATCCCGACGTACACGGCGATGCTGGACCTGCGCGCGGAGCTGCAGCGGCGAGGCGCGGTGGGTCAGTTCTGGGAGCGCGACGAATAGGCGGGAGCCACTACCAGGATTCGGTGCCGACGACCTCCCGGGCGCGATGCAACGCCGCCTCCAACTGCACGCGGCGCAGGGCAATGTCGGCGCGGCCGCCCTCCAGCGCGCGGTTCATCTCATCGTAGAGTGTGCGAAGCGCGGCTCCGGCCTCGAAGAGGGCGATGAGGCGCGGGTCGGCATCGGGCGGTGGTTTGAGCAAGATAGCAAGGCGAGCGCGATGGCCGTGGAGTCGTTGGTTGTAACGGCGAGCCCAGCTACCCCAGGTCTGTGGATCCTCACGTGCTGCCTCGCGAGCATCGAGTAGCTCGGCGCGCAACAGTTCGAGGGTGCCCAGGCCTTCGCGATACCGCTCTTCGAGTTCCATACCTGAAGCATAGCCGCGGCGGCCGTGGCCCTTCCAGATATCAGCGCGTGCGTGGCCTCCGCGCAGTAGAATCGCGCCCGACACTATCAGAGGGAGTTCCGTGCATGTGTTATGAGTTCGATGCTCTACCGCCAATCCCGGCCATCGCCGGGGCGGCGGTGGATAGCGAGGACCTGGTCCTGACGTCCGACGATGGCACGCAGTTCGCGGCGTTCGTTGCCCGCGCGGAGGAACCGGGGGGCGCCGGGATTGTCGTGCTACCGGATGTGCGCGGCCTGTTCCGCTTCTACGAAGAGCTGGCGCTCCGTTTCGCCGAGAACGGCATCAGCGCGGTGACGATCGACTACTTCGGGCGTACGGCGGGCGTCTCCAAGCGCGACGCAGAGTTCGAGTACATGGAGCACGTCCGACAGACGAAGGCGGACCAGATCGCCGACGATGTGGCTGCGGCGGTGGCCTACCTGCGCACGCCGGAGGGTGGAGCGTGCAGGTCGGTGTTCACCGTGGGCTTCTGCTTCGGGGGTTCGAACTCCTGGCTGCAGGCCGCGAATGAGCACGACCTGGCCGGGGCAATCGGCTTCTACGGCAGGCCGGGACCGAGCTTCGCCGATGGTTCGCCTGGGCCAGCGGACCGGGCCCGCGAAATGACCGCGCCCATCCTCGGTTTGATGGGCGGCGCCGACCAGGGCATCCCGCAGTCGGACGTCGACATGTACCGCGACGCGCTCGAAAAAGCCGGGGTTGAACACGAGATCGTGGTCTATGACGGTGCGCCGCATAGCTTCTTCGACCGGAAGCAAGAGGAATTCGCCGAGCAGTCGGCGGACGCCTGGCAGCGAGTCCTGGAGTTCATCCGCCGGAATTCGTAGCGCCACGACCCCTGGTGGTTTGGCAGTGGGAGCGCGCGAACACGCGATGATGTGTGACCGGGCAGCACACATCATTTCGCGACTGACCAGTTACCCAATGGCAGCCATGTCAAGGGCCGCACGGGCCATAGCGTTTACCCGGGAGAGGGATTGACTTGGCCAATGGACGGGGTAAGGTATGGATCCAGACAGGGCGAGGGTCTGTCGCGAACGTAGCGGCAACAATGACCTGATCCCATACGGAAGGGGGTAAGGGCTATGCGAAGCAAGCTCCATGCCTTCTACGGAGTCTTTATCGTGCAGATATAAGGCCCGCAGATGAGCGGGCCGACCACGGAACCCGCTCCAGGCCGTAGCCCGCGGGCTCTGCAAACGCCGGATGCCATGGTCCCCGCACGGGGAGTGCTCCGGATCGCTTCGGACCGAAGCGGCAGTGGGTCAAGGGCCAACCAAAGGAGTGGGATCCACCATCCGGCAGCAACGGATGGATGGAGTGGAAGAGAGCAGGCCCCGGTGAGGAAGCCGGGGCCTGTTTGCGTTCCAGGAAAACCGAACCGGCACGGGCGGCGCGGAAGTGTCTCAGAATCATCGCTGCAACTCCAACTGGCGCTATCTCCAGGTGTTCGGCCCCTGACACCCTTGTATCAGTTCTGCCAGTTCCACCCACAGACAGTCCCACCTCGGGTAGCTTCGAAACCAAACGGAGCAGCAGCCGGGCAACGCCCCGGGTGCTCCTTCGCTTCCGGCACACAAGGGAGGTTGCATGGGACCGAACAAGACGCACAGTCGCCGCGTGGAGTCGCAAGGAGCGGATGCCTCCCGGGTCGTCGACCGATCGGAGCGGCCATGACGATGCGACGGGAACGATCCCAGGACGAAAACACCGGACGCACCACCCCGAGTTCGTCGACCGCACGCCGTCGAGCCCTCCGGGGGCCCTCAGTTCGCCCGGAAAGCGTCACCCTTCCCGTTGTCGGGCAGCGGGTCTATTCGACCAGCGGACGGCAACTCGGTGTTGTCGCCCAGGTGCGGCCAGATTGCTTCCACGTGGCGATGGAAGAGGACGACGTGTGGCTTTCCCGTGAAGCGATCTTCACGGTGCAGGACGGCTCCGTGACCCTCATCTGCGAGCCCGAACGGATCGTCGCCTACACCGTGAACCCGATGCCCCGGCGGAACGGCTTCCGCTAATCGGCCTTATTCCGCGAGCGCGTTCTCCAGGAAGGCGGACCACTCCGCGGGGCCAGCGGGGTAGCGCGCGAGCGGCTGCCCGTTCAGGAAGAAGGACGGTGTGGAGCGGATGCCGAGCTGATTCGCCTCGCGCGCCTGCGTCAGCACCGCGTCGTAGGTAGCCGGATCCGCGAGACAGGTTTCGAATGCGGCTGCGTCGAGCCCGGCAGTCCGGGCGAAGCGCAGCAGTTCTTCTTTCGCGAAGCGCCCCACATTCAGCTCCTCATCGGTGAGCTGCCCGGCCTCGTACTGGGCGAGGAAGAGTTCCTTGTGAAGCGGCCAGAATGCGTCCGCGTCCGCGGCGCACTGTGCGGCGAAGGCAGCGTTCGCGGAGTCCTGGCCAAGGATGGGCAAGTTGCGGAATTCGAGGCGGAGCTTCCCTTCGAGCACGAACTTCTCGACGATCTCCGGCTCGCTGGCCAGGGTGAACTGGAGACAGAAGGGGCACTGGAAGTCTTCGTAGACGGCGAGCTGCAGCGGCGCATCGGGGTCACCGAAGAAGTAGCCGTCGGTGAGGTCGCCGGGGATGGACATGGAGCGGAAGGCGTCCGCCGGGTCGGCCTGGGAAGACCGTGAGGCGGGTTCGGTCGGGGTTGGCTCACCCTCTTCGGATGTGGGCCGAGGGTTGCTGGCGCCGGCATCGTCGTCACTCGCACAGGCGATGAGCCCACCGGCGACGAGTGTGACAGCGGTGGCCAGCGCGAGCAGCCGGATGGTGCGAAGGAGGCGGCTCATGAGGCCAGGAACTCACGAACGAGGTTGATGAATACGTCGAACTGGTCGTGGTGCACCCAGTGGCCTGCTTTCTCGACTTTCGCCGTCTGGTAGTTGTGGAACGCGCTGAGGTCGAGCGTCGGAAAGCGCTTACCCCAGCTCTCCTGGCCCCAGATGATCAGCAGGGGTGAGCGAATCTGGTTCCAAAGGTCGCGGGCGTCCTCCATGTTGAACTCGTAGGGCGACCCCGCGTGGGTGAAGTTGTCGAACTTCCATGTGTAGCCGCCTTCCACCTCGCGAACGCCGGTTTCGGTGAGGTGCCGCGCGAGTTCGGGCGTCAGGTGCCTGTTCGCCTCCACCATGCGCGTAGTTGCGGCATCGAGGTTGGGGTAGACGCGCGGCTGGCGCTGTTCCAACTTGCGCATGCTTTCGACCCACTCGCGCATACGGCGGTGGGCAGGGCGCCGGGGGCCGGTGGCCCAGCCGAGGCCGCCGAGTCCTTCGACCGTGACGATCTTTCGCACTTTTTCGGGGAAGGTGCCGGCGTACTGCAGCGTGACACCGCCGCCGAGCGAGTGGGCGATGACATCGTAGGGCTCGCGGCCGATGGCCTCGCCGAGAGCGTGCATGTCGAGCGCATAGTCGATGATCGAATAGTCGCCCCCGAGCGACCATTCGGAGTCCCCGTGCCCACGGAGGTCGGGTACGTAGACGCAGTAGCGGTCGATGAGCGCTTGCGCGGTGCGGTCCCAGTTGCGGGCGTGGTCGCGGTTGCCGTGGACGAGAATGAGTGGTGGTTTGGATTCGTCGCCCCAGACGAGGTAGTGGAGCTTGAGGCGACGGGACGGCTCAGTGCCGAGTGAGGGGATGGGGCGCAACGGCCGTGACTGCCTCAGGCTGAGGTCGCGAGTGCCATCCCGCGGGCGCGCGCTGCGCCGCGCACAACCCGTGCAACCTCCTCCGCGAGCGCAATGCCCTTCGCGTCCACACCGCGCTCGCGGAGCACATCTGCAGCAAGAAAGCGGGAGATGTAGGTCTCCGGTTCGAGCCAGCGCGCGACGACGTGTTCGTCGTTGAGCTGTGCGTCGGCACCCTGCGGGGCCGCAGCGTTGTAGACGAGGCAGAAGGCGGTCTCGCCGCCGTGGTCGTAGCTCATCACATCGGCGAGGGCGAGGTGGGCGGGATCTACTTCGATGGCGGTCTCTTCGCGCAGTTCGCGGACCGCCGCCTCTTCCGGGCGCTCACCGGGCTCGATGTGACCGCCGGGAAGGAACCAGCCGCCCGCGGAGAAGCCGGCAGCACGCTTCATCACGAGCAGCTCTGGCCCACGCCAGAGAGCGACCGCCGCAGAAAGTTCGAACTTGTGCATTCCCTGGCACCTCCTTGCCCGCCGCCGGATGGTATCGCAGAAACAGAAACCCCTCCCGAGCGGGGAGGGGTTTCGTTGACGTACGTGGGAGGACGACTACTCGTCGCCGGTGGGGTACCCGGCATCGACCCAGGCGATGGTGCCACCCTCGACATTGTAGAACTCGACACCATCGAGCCCTGCCGCAGTAGCGAACTCAGCCGCGAGCGCGCTGCGCTGGCCGGACTTGCAGATGAAGAGCACTTCCTTGTCGCCGGCGAACTCGCGGATCTGGTCGACCTGCGTCATGACGGTGTTCACGGGGATGAGGCGCACGCCGGTGGCGTGCACTTCTGCGTACTCGCCCGGATCGCGGACATCGACCATGACGGCCTCGCCCTTGTCGAGCTTTTCCTTTGCTTCCTGGACGGAAATGCGGGTGAATGGCTCCCGCGGATCCTTCGTGGCCACGTGCCGAACTCCTGGGTGCTGTGTGCGATCGAGACTAACACAGGGTGGCGCAGCATCGCGAGTACCCGGGCACCATTGCCAGCCGCAGAGGTGTCCTCCAGACTGCGCGCCATGAGCAATCCGCTGACACCGACCGCCGAAGAAGCACTGGCCGAATGGGCCCGCCGGGTGCGCGCGAATCGCGACCAGGCGGAACGCGTGCGGGAAGGGGAAGCCCCCGCAGACTTCTACCGATCGGCGGCGACAAGCTTCCGTGCCGACCCTCGCCGGACGGATGAGCCCGTCCTCGAGATCCTCCGGGGGCTCGCGCAGCGCCACGAGACGTGGCTCGATATCGGCGCCGGTGGCGGGCGCTACGCGCTCCCAATCGCGCTCCTGGCGCAGGAAGTCATCGCGGTCGAGCCATCGGAGGGTATGCGCGCGGTACTGCGCGAAAGCATGGCTGACTACGGCGTACCAAACGTGCGCATCGTGCCCGAGACCTGGCCAACGCAGACGCCCGTGGAGGCGGACGTGGCGCTGATTTCGCACGTCGGCTACGACATCGAAGACTTCGGGCCGTTCCTCGAGGCCATGGAGCGCGCGGCGAAACGCCTCTGCGTGGCCGTCTTCCTGGAACGATCGCCGGCTTCGGCAGCGGAGCCCTTCTGGCCGGAGGTGCACGGTGAGCCGCGGGAGCTCCTGCCGGCGCTGCGCGAGTTCATCGCACTCCAGCTCGCGCGCGGAAGGCTGTGCGAAGTCCAACTCACCAGCCGGCAACCGCTGACGTACGCGGACCGTGAAGCGCCGCTCGGCTGGCTGCGCACGCAGCTCTTCGTGCAACCGGACAGCGAGAAGGACCAGCGGGTAACAGCGGCCGTGAAGTCCCTTATGACCGAGCGCAACGGGCAGTGGGCGGTGTCGTGGGAGGGGCTGGCACTTGGCGTCGTCACCTGGGAGCCACCGCGCTAGCCCGAGGGCCATTGCATCGGCACCGGCACACAGGTAGCTTTCGCCAATGGCTCGCATCGCACTTTTCGACCCGTGCTACCTTTCCACGCTCCGGCCGAACGACGCGATGTGTGCGAAACACGTACTCGAAGCGCTCGGCGACGACGTGACCCTCATCGATGGGCGGTGCTGCGGCCAGCCAGCGTACAACAGCGGCTTTCGCGACGAGGCGCGCTCCGTGGGGCGCGGTCTTCTGCGAGACGCACAACCCTTCGCCGCGATTGTCACGACATCCGGGTCGTGTACGACGATGGTGCAGCACTACCTCCCGGGGCTTTTTCCCGGTGAACGATCGCTCGGCGCGCAGAGCATCGCGAACCGCTTTCACGAATTCGTGTCGTACGTCGCACAGCACCCAAACGTGGGGCAGCTTGGGCTCCGGCTGCGGGGGACGGTTGCCTATCACGACCCCTGCCACTTCCGGCGAGAATTGAAGGCCACACCGCTGGCACTCGAACTGCTGGGCCGGGTCGAGGGGCTGGAGGTGCGCCGCCTGACCTACGAAGCGGAGTGCTGCGGGTTCGGTGGGTCGTTTAGCGTGAAGCTTCCGGAGATCTCGGTGGCGATGATGACAGCGAAGCTCGGCGACATCGCCGAAACGGGGGCGCGCGTACTTGTCTCACCCGACTTCTCCTGCCTGGCACACCTGGACGCCGGGGCGCGCGGCATGGGCATGGAGCTCGAAGCCTGGACCTTCCCCGAACTCCTTTCGCGAGCGCTGGAATGAACTACCACGAACGCGCTGCGCGGGAAATCCACGAGCACCAGCCATCGCAAACCGTGACGCCCATCATGCGGAAGCTGGTTGCAGACTCGGCAGCCATGCTCGCGCGCGGCCGGGACGATGCGCGTACACGGGCAGAAGCCGCCCGCCAGCACGCCATCGACCACCTCGACGACCTGCACGAGCAGGTGCGCAAGCAGTTTGAAGCCCGCGGGATCGGCTATCACCGGGCGGAAACGGCGAGCGCGGCCGTCCGCCAGGTCCGGAGTCTGCTCGGGAACGCGAAACGCGTCGCGAAGTCGAAGACGATGGTCGGCGAGGAAGTTGGGCTGACCCATGCGCTCCGCAGCGCCGGCATCGACGTACTGGAGACGGACATCGGGGAGTACATCGTCGACATCGAAGGGCGCGGTCCGAGCCACATCACCGCGCCGGCGCTCCACCTGAACCGTGCCCGCATCCGCGAGATGCTGGCCCGCACCGGCGCGGACCTGCCCGACGACGACCCCACCCGGCTCTCGCAGCACATTCGCGATGTCGTCGGCGACTATTTCCGCGACTGCGACGCGGCGATCACCGGCGCGAATGCAGTGGTCGCATCGAGCGGGCGCCTCATGATCGTCGAGAACGAAGGGAACGTGTCGCTCGGGGTGAGCCACCCGCGGCTGCACATCGTGATCACGGGGCTCGAGAAGGTGGTGGCCGACGAGGCGCGCGCACTTGCGGTCCTCGAAGTGTTAGCACCGAGCGCAACCGCACAACCACTGACATCGTTTTCGCACTTTGTCGCAGACCCGCTGCCCGGGCAGGAACGGCACGTGATCTTCGTGGACCACGGCCGCTCCCGCATCCTGCGCGATGCACGCTACCGCGACATCCTGAAGTGTATTCGCTGCGGCGCGTGCATGAACGCCTGTCCCGTGTACCGCGCTGCGGGCGGACTCTCGTACGGGTCGCCGTACATGGGACCGATTGGCGCGGTGGTTTCGCCGCTGCTCTGGCGCGACGGGCGCTACGCAGACCTGCCGTATGCATCGAGCCTTTGTGGGCGCTGCACGGAGGTCTGTCCGGCGGGAATCCCGCTGCACCGGATGCTGCTCGACCTTCGCGCTGACGCGGTTTCCCGCGGGCAGGTGGCGGGCCGGGCGGAACGCGCAGCATGGAGAGCGTGGGCACTGGGCTTCGGCGGTGCGACCCGCGCCCGGGCCATCTCCGCGCTCGGGCGGATTGGCCTGCGCAACGCGGGGCGGGCGTTGCGCGCCAGGGGCAGCGACCGCGATCCGCGGCTCCTCCCGGAGGTCTCGCCCGAGCGAGACCCGGCGAACCTCGACCCGGTGACGCCACCCAAGGAGACGGCACAACCGCCGCTCCCCGGGAGCAACGTCATCGGTATCGACGAAGTGATGCCGGACGACCCGCTGGAACTATTCCGGCAGCGCGCAGGGGCGCTGGGCGTACCCGTACTGGGCAGGGTCGAGCCGCGTAAGGGCGACCGGGAGGTACGGGCGGAGGCGGCGGTCGCCAGCACCGGGAGCGTGCTGCTGGTTGGCGATGCCGCTGCACGCCGCCCACTGCTCGCTGCCCGCCGGGTCGTCGTGCGAGTGGACCATCGCTCGGTGGTGGGCTACCCGGGCGACCTTGCGCCGTGGCTTGGCGACGGCGACGCATTGATCCTCACCGGCGCGAGCCGAACAGCGGACATCGAGAAGCAGCTTGTCCGTGGGATCCACGGGAGCGAGGAGCTCGTGGTCGTGCTCGAGTAGTCTCTATCGCCTATTTGCGCCGCCCACTACCATCTGCCGCATGGCGATCGAGATCACCTGGCTTGGCCGCACCTGCTTCCGGCTCAAGGGCCGCGAAGGCGTCGTCGTGACCGACCCGGTCCCACCCGATTCCGGCTACTCGCTCGGCAAGCTGAGCGCCGACGTCGTGACACTGAGCCGGAGAGCTGACCCGGCCTACAGCTACCATGAAGGCGTCGATGGTGACCCCGTGTTGCTCGACGCGCCCGGCGAATACGAAGTTGGCGGCATTCTTGTGAACTCCTTCGCGACCCAAAGCCCGAACGGGATGCGCAACATGCTGTTCGTGGTTGAGCTCGAAGGGATGCGCATCGCGCACCTTGGTGTTATCTCGCCAGAGGCAGCGAAACGGCTCGATGACATCAAGGGCGTCGATATCCTGCTGCTTCCCGTCGGTGGTGCCGGCTCACTCACCGGCGCGCTGGCCACCGATGTGATGGCCACGGTCGACGCCAAGCTCGCCATCCCGATGCACTACCGCACGGATGCCGAGACGATGGCGCTGGACCCGCTCGACAAGTTCCTGAAGGAGACCGGCTCGAAGCCGGAACCGGAACCGAAGATCACGATCACCAAGACGCAGCTCCCCACGGAGCTCACGGTTCGGGTGCTCGAACCCCGCTCATAGTTCTCCACCGGCTTCGAAGCGGAGCACGGCCCCGGTGGGGGCGCTCACTTCGATCCGGGGCGGCAGTTCGCCCTCGCCGGGCGGAAGGCTCACGGAGACCTGAACACCCGCGATGGTGCCCCAGGCTTCGCGCCGAATACCGAGGTCGAGCACGTCCTCGACATCCATGACAAAGGGAACGTCACCCGGTGCGGCGCGGAGCACGCGAGGAGCGATGGCCACGACGCCACCGTCTTTCGTGGGGATGATGGTGTAGCCAAGGAAACGGGCGGTCGCGGCGTCGGGTGGGCGAGCGAACACGCCGGCACGGGAGCCCGCAGCGCGCACGCGCCCCCCGATGAGCACCACCATCTCGTCTGCGAGCCGGAGCGCCTCGTCGCGGTCATGGGTGACGACGATGGTTGTGCTGGCGAACTGGCGGAGCAAGCGCGGAAGGTCGTGAAGCAGTTGGCGACGGCCCGGCGCGTCGAGCCCCGCGAGGGGCTCATCGAGCAGGGTCACGGGTGCGCGCAGAGCGAGCGCGCGTGCCAGGTTGGCGCGCTGCGACTCGCCGCCGCTGAGCCTGCGGGCGTCGCGGTGAAGCAGTGGTTCGATGCCACAGGCGGCGGCCGCTTCCCGAATGCGCGATTCACGTTCCGCAGCGGGGACGTGGCGCAGCCGCAGCGCCAGGTCCAGGTTCGAGGCAACCGACCCCGTGACGAACACCGGCGCCTGAAACGCGTAGGCCACGGCCTCGCGCACCAGCTTCGGTGTGACAGCGTTGCCATCGATTAGCACGCGCCCGGCGGTGGGGCGCTCAAGTGCGGAGATGAGGCGCAAGAGCGTCGACTTCCCGGAGCCATTCGGGCCGACAAGGGCAGTGACCCGCCCCTGCGCGAAGCGTAGCGCGGGGATATCGAGCACGAGCTGCCGGCCGCGTGCGAAGCGGAGCTGTTCGCAGCGAATGTCGTTCACCGGACCCGGCGCTGCTGCACCCATGTCAGGAGCAGCCCGAGTGCCATGGCGTTGGCGTTCTGCCCACGGCTGGTCTCGGTGACGATGGCGGTGGTGAGCACCCGCGTTTCGCCGCGCAAGTTGCCGCCAACCGTCATGGACGCCCCGACTTCGGAGATAACCGAGCCGAAGCCGGCTATCACGGCGGCGAGAATGCCGATCTGGGCCTCACGCGCGATGAGCCAAAGGGTCCGCAGCCGCCCGGCACCAAGCACGGCGAGCAGGTCCGGCAGCTCCCGCGGGAGCGCCTGCACGGCGGCCGTTGTGAAGCCCACCACCAGCGGGAGTGAGATGAGGAACTGCGCGATGACCATGGCGCGCTTCGTGTAAATCAGTTCCATCTCGCCGAAGGGGCCGCTGCGGACCAGGAGCAGCCAGACGACGAGGCCCGCCACAACCGGCGGGACACCCATCCCCGTGTTGACGACGCCGAGCGCGAGCGTGCGGCCGGGGAAGCGTCCGCGCGCGAGGGCATACCCGGTGGGCACGCCGACCATCATCGCGAGCAGGGTCGCACTGCCCGAGACGACGACGGTGCGAAGGGCGATCTCGCGCAATTCCGGGTCGCCAGTGGCGATGAGCCGGATCGCTTCGCGGAACCCCTCCCAGATCGCTTCCATGCCTGCCAGCTCCCGCTAGGATCCGAGGTCTTCGAGCGACTTCCCGGCGTCGGGGGTAAAGAGCGGCTCGCCGTACTCCGCCTTCTTAAAGTCGCCGATGAGCGCCTGCGTCTCCGGGGCAACGAGGAACGCAATCCACGCGCGTGCCTGTTCCACCTTCACAGCGGAATGCTTCTCGGGGTTCACCAGGTAGACGGAGTAAACGTTGAGGAGCGTCTTTTCGCCTTCGAACAGCACCTCGAGGTCGAAGCCGTCGCGAAGCGCGAGGAAGGTTCCCCGGTCTGTGAGCGTGTATGCCTGGCGCTGGTTCGCGACGTTCAGGGTCGCCCCCATGCCCTGGCCGGTCTCTTCGCGGGCGTTCACGGTGGCAGGGTCGATATCCGCTGCCTTCCAGAGCTCGAGCTCCTTCTTGTGGGTGCCAGAGTCGTCGCCGCGGGAGATGAACCCTCCGGCCTCGGCCAGTGCCTGCATGGTGGTGGCCAGGTCCTTTTCGCCGCGAATCCCGGCGGGGTCAGCGGACGGGCCGACGATGACGAAGTCGTTGTGCATCACGAGCTGTCCTTCAACCAGGTCGCCATTGTCAACGTATTTCTTCTCACTCGCCGGGGCATGGACCAACACGGCGTCTGCGTCGCCTTTCGCCCCCATTTCGAGGGAGGCGCCGGTCCCAACCGCGATGACCTTGACGTTCACGCCGGTCTGGTCCTTGAACATCGGCACCAGCACGTCGAGCAGGCCGCTATCCTGCGTGCTCGTCGTGGTCGCCAGGATCATCTCGCCGCCGATTTGCGCGGGTCGTGTCTCGCTCGCGGCGTCGGTGGCCGTGGTGGCCACAGCAGGCGGGGTGTTGGACGCGGAGGCGGCTGCTCCGCCGGAATCGTCATCATCGCCACAGGCGGCGAAGAAAAGGACGCCGAAGGCGATCAGTGTGAGGAGTGCGAGGGTTTTCGCGCGCATCTGGTCTCTCCCAAGCGGTATGCCGGGGGAGCATAGTGGCCGTCCCGGCGATGTGCCAGCGGAGACCGAACGGAAGGCGGGTTCTCGAGCCGAGGGCGTTTACACGAGGCCCGCAGTGCGGGCGTCGTCAAGGAAGCGCTGGATTCCGATGTCGGTCAGAGGATGCTTGAGCATCTGCGGGAGGAGTGAGGGCGGGATGGTGGCGACGTGGGCGCCGGCGAGTGCGGATTCGACCACGTGTTGCGGATGGCGAAGGCTGGCGGCGAGGACTCGCGCACCGAAGCCGTGGGTCTCGACGATGGAGACGCACTGCCGAATGAGCTCCATGCCGTCGCTGCTAACGTCGTCGAGGCGGCCAACGAAGGGGCTGAGGTAGGCAGCGCCAGCGAGCGCGGCGAGCAGAGCCTGGTTGGCATTGAAGATGAGCGTCACGTTGATGCGGATGCCTTCGCGGCTGCAGCGATAGATCGCTTCGAGGCCCGCTTCGTCGATCGGGATTTTCACGACGACGTTCGGGTGCCACGAGGCCAGTTCGCGCGCCTCGGCGACGAGTTCGTCGGCGGTGCGCGTCACGCACTCGGCGGAGATGGGGCCGTCGATGACGTCGGCGATTT
>Ga0265293_10008491_pt1 | contig 15191 bp, 12 predicted proteins | sample Munlanlewell138R_FD_192505 | JGI IMG/M metagenome (GOLD analysis project Ga0265293, IMG submission 192505) | Leachate microbial communities from a municipal landfill in Southern Ontario, Canada - Leachate well 138R | ecosystem: Engineered > Solid waste > Landfill > Unclassified | place: Canada...
TGAAGATCCCCATGCTGGCATCGGGCGGCTTCGGCGACGGACGCGGCCTCGTCGCGGCGCTGGCGCTCGGCGCGGACGGCATCAACATGGGCACCCGCTTCTGCGCCACCAAGGAAGCGCCGATCCACGATGCGTTCAAGCAGGCGATGGTCGCCAACGACGAACGGGCGACCGCGCTCATCTTCCGCAGCTACCGCAACACCGCGCGGGTCGCCCGCAACACCGTCACCGATGCCGTGATCGACAACGAGAAGGCCGGCAAGCCGTTCGAGGACATCGCCCATCTGGTGAAAGGCGTGCGCGGCAAGGAAGGGCTGGACTCAGGCGACATCGACCACGGCATCTGGACGGCGGGCATGGTCATGGGCCTTATCGACGACGTGCCGACCTGCAAGGAACTGATCGACCGCATCATGGCCGACGCGCACGCTATCGTCGCGCAACGCCTTGGCGGCTTCCTGGCGGGCCAGCCTGCGGCGGAGGCGGCGGAGTAACGGCCATGATCCGGGTTCCCGCCTTCGATCTCACCGGCCGCGTCGCACTGATTACCGGCGCGTCCTCCGGCATCGGCGCCCGCTGGTCGCGGCTGCTCGCCGCCGCCGGGGCCAGCGTCGTGCTCTGCGCCCGGCGCACCGGCGAGATGGAGGCCATCGTCGCGGATATCGAGGCAGCGGGCGGCAAGGCCATCGCCGTCGCGACAGACGTTGCCGACGAAGCCTCTGTCATCGCCGCCTACGACGCCGCGGAACGTGCGTTCGGCACGGTCGACACGATCATCGCCAACGCGGGCGTATCGGGCGAGGGCCGGGCCGAAAAGCAATCCGTCGAAGCGTTCGACCATGCCGTCGCGATCAACATGCGCGGCGTGTTCCTGACCGCGCGCGAAGGCGCCCGGCGCCTGATGGCCACGGGCAGCAAGGAACACCAGCGCGGCCGCATCGTCATCACGTCCTCGATCACGGCGTTCCACGTCGTCGGCCTGCCCACTTACAGCGCGACGAAGGCCGCCGTCATCCAGATGGGCAAGGTCATGGCGCATGATTGGGTCCGCAAGGGGATCAACGTCAACATGATCTGCCCCGGCTATATCAGGACCGAACTCAACGCCGCGTGGTTCGACACCGAAAAGGGCCAGAAGCAGGTCGCGGGCTTTCCTCGCCGCCGCATGATGGAGGAAAGCGACCTCGACGCGGCGGTGCTCTGGCTGTCGTCCGACCTGTCGCGCGGCGTGACGGGCACCGCGATCACGGTCGACGACGGGCAGACGCTCTGATGGCCAAGCCCGATCCGCAACTGCTCGATCCGGCGCGCTATCCCTACCGGCGGGAATTCACGACCCGGTTCCAGGATGTCGATCCCAACCGGCATATCAACAACGTCGCTTTCACCGCGCTGTTCGAGGACTTGCGGGTGCGGTTCGATTACGACATCGGCCTGGCCGAGCAGGTGATCGGGCGCGGCCTGCGCACGATGATCGCCTCGCTGGGGATCGAATATCTCGGCGAAGCCTTCTATCCCGAACCGGTCATCGGTTTTGCCGGAGGGCTTTCGCGCGGACGGACAAGCTGGACGGTGGGCGGGATCCTCACGCAGGGCAGTTCCACCTGCGCTTTCATGCGCGCCACGCTGGTCTGTGTGGACGGCGTCCGTCCCACTGCCATACCGGACGAGTTCCGGGCCTCGCTGGAACACAACATGATCCGCATGGACGCACCCGTACCATGAGCGGCTCAAAATGACCGGACTGCTCGCCGGAATCCGCGTCGTCGAATTTCAGGGCATCGGCCCCGGCCCGTTCTGCGGTATGATGCTGGCGGACCACGGCGCGGACGTGATCCGTATCGAACGGCCCGACACCCGATACGATCCGAACGACGCACTCGCCCGTTCGCGGCGGTCGATCGCCATCGACATGAAGCAGCCGGAAGGCGTGGCTCTCGTGCGCAGGCTCTGCGCCTCGGCGGATGCGATCATCGAAGGCTATCGCCCCGGCGTGATGGAGCGGTTCGGCCTCGGCCCCGACGTGCTGCTGGGCGACAATCCCCGCCTCGTCTATGGCCGCATCACCGGATGGGGGCAGGACGGCCCGATCGCGCAGCGGGCCGGGCACGACATCAATTATCTCGCGGTTTCCGGCGTGCTTTCGACCATCGGCCGCGCGGGCGAGAACCCCGTGCCGCCGGGCAACTATATCGCCGATTTCGGCGGCGGCGGGATGATGCTGGCTTTCGGCCTGATCGCCGCGATCCTGCGCGTGAAGATGGGCGGCAAGGGCCAGGTCGTCGATGCCGCGATGATGGAAGGGGCCTCGCTGCTGGCGGGCCTCACCTGGCAGCTCTATTCCGGCGGCTACTGGAACGACGCGAACGGCACCAACTGGCTGGACGGCGGAGCGCACTTCTATGACACCTATCGCTGCGCGGACGGCAAGTTCGTCGCGGTGGGAGCAATCGAAGCGCCGTTCTATGCCCTGTTGCGCGAACGCCTCGGCCTCACGGATGATCGGGCCTTCGACGCGCAGATGGACTACGCGGCTTGGCCCGCCCTCAAGGTCCGGCTGGCGGAAGTGTTCGCCACGCGGACGCGCGACGAATGGTGCAAGCTGTTCGAGGACGTCGACGCCTGCGTCAGCCCGGTCATGTCGCTGGGAGAAGCGCCATCACACCCCCAGAACGTGGCACGCGGCAATTTCGTGGAAGTCCTGCCCGGCGCGATGCAACCCGCGCCCGCGCCGCGCTTTTCCGGCAATGCCGCCGCCGCGCCCCGCCCCGCGCGGCGCCCCGGAGCGGACAGTGACGCGATCCTGCGCGAAATCGGCCTTGACGATGAAGAAGCCGCACTGCTCCGCGAGACCGGTGTGGTCAAGGTTCCCGACGAAGGGGCCGACGATCTGTTGACGATGATGGGCGCCAGCAAGCGCCGGTGATCTCTCTCAAGGAAATGACCCCATGACCACGCAAGCCCGCGCTTATGCCGCACAGGACGCCGCGACGCCACTGGCCCCCTTCGGCCTCGAACGCCGTGCCCTGCGGGATGAAGACGTCGCCATCGAAATTCTCTATTGCGGGGTCTGCCATTCGGACCTGCACACCGCGCGCAACGACTGGAAGAACACGCTTTATCCGGCCGTTCCCGGCCACGAGATCGTTGGCCGGGTCAGCGCAGTCGGCCCGCGCGTCGGCAAGTTCGCCGTGGGCGACCGGGTCGCGGTGGGCTGCATGGTCGATGCATGCCTGGAGTGCGACCAGTGCCACAAGGGCAAGGAACAGATGTGCCGCCGCGGCGCGACGATGACCTATAACGGGCGCGACCGGCAGACGCGCGAGCCGACGTTCGGCGGCTATTCCGACCATATCGTCGTGCGCGAGGAATTCGTCCTGCGCGTGCCCGACGCGCTGGACATCGAACGCGCCGCGCCGCTGCTCTGCGCTGGAGTCACGACCTGGTCGCCGCTGCGGGAATGGAGGGTCGGCCCCGGCAGCCGGGTTGGCGTGATCGGGCTGGGCGGCCTTGGCCACATGGCCGTGAAGCTGGCCGCGGGACTGGGCGCGGACGTGACCGTCATCACCACTTCACCCGGAAAGACCGCGGCCGCGCTGCAACTCGGCGCGGCGCGCGTACTGCTTTCCACGGACCGTGCCGCCATGGCGGCCGCCCGCGACAGTCTTGACCTGATCGTCGATACCGTGCCCGTGGCGCACGATCTCCAGCCCTATCTTCCGCTGCTCGATGTGGAGAGCACACTCGTCATCGTAGGGGCGGTCGAGCCAATGCCCGGCTTTCACTCGGGCCACATCCTCGGCGGCCGCCGGCGCATCGCCGGCTCCCCGATCGGCGGCATCGCCGAAACGCAGGAACTTCTGGATTTCTGCGCCGCGAAGAACATCCTGCCCGACTGCGAGACCATCGCGATGCAGGACATCAACCATGCCTATGAACGCATGGAACGCAGCGACGTGAAATACCGCTTCGTCATCGACATGGCGAGCCTGAAGGGCTGAGGCACCCCGCAAGCATGGGCGACCGTGGCGCGATGGCCACGGTCACTCATGCCATGTCGCAAATCACTTCGGAATATCGTTGAACGCCACGCCCTTGTCGGGACGATGGTCCTGCGGCAGGCCGAGAATGCGTTCCGCGATGGTGTTGAGCAGCATTTCGTCCGCACCGCCCGCGATGCGCCCCGTCGGTGCCGTCATCCAGCTCTGCTGCCACGATTCCTTCTGGCTGACATGGATATCGGGATGCTCGACTCCCGCCACGCCTTGCAGGTCGATGGCAAATTCCGACAGCTTCTGCCGCGCGCGGACCGAGACCAGCTTGTGCAGCGCGCCTTCCGGCCCCGGCTCAAGCCCGGCCTGAATGGCGAGCAGCGCCCGCCGGGCAACCGAGGCCATGGCGTTCTGCACCGCATCGGTGCGGGCGATGCGTTCGCGCACGCGGCCATCCTCCAGCGGGTTCCTGCCGTTCAGCGTTCCTTGCGACGCCTCGTCGATCAGCAGCCGCAGCGGCGGCCCGAAACCGGCCGGATCGGTCGCCTGATAGCGTTCGATCATCAGCGTTTCCATGGCCACGCCGAAGCCGCCGCCGACCGGCCCCATGCGCTGCGAATCGGGCACGCGCACATCGTCGAGGAACACTTCGTTCACATGGCTGTCGCCCGCCGCCAGCTTGACCGGGCGCACCGTCACGCCCGGCGCCTTCATGTCGATCCAGAAATAGGTCAGGCCCCGGTGCTTGGGCACCGTCGGGTCCGTGCGCACCACGATCACGCCATAGTCGGCAAGTTGCGCCCAGGTGTTCCACAACTTCTGGCCGTTGATGATCCAGTCCCCGGTCGCCTCGTCGCGCACCGCGCGCGTGCGCAGGCCCGCAAGGTCCGAACCGGCGGCAGGCTCGGAAAAGAGCTGACACCAGATCTCCTCGCCACGCATGGCCTTGACAGCACGCTCCCGCGCCCAGTCGTTCTTCACGTAGCGCAGCATGATCGGCACCGGCATGCCCAGGCTGACACTGAAGAAGCCGGTGGGGAAGCCGTGCTTCATCTCTTCCTGATCGAAAGCAAGCTTCTCCAGATGGCCCCGGCCCTGCCCGCCATGCTCCTTCGGCCAGGCGATGCCGGTGTAGCCCGCGTCGTGCTTCGTGGCCATGAACCGCCGCCCCAGCGCCAGCGCCTCCGTTTCCGACAAGCCTTTCTGCGCCGCGCTGCCGAATTCCGCGACATGGCTTTCAAGCCATGCCCTCGCCTTGGCGCGATAGGCATCAATGTCCGCGTTGCCGGTCGATTCTGCGTCGCCCGCGTCCGCCGCCGGCGCGGCGGTCAACGCTTCGACCAATCGGTCCTCCCAGAACATCAGGTTCCCCTGCTCGATCGCCAGCGAACGCGAGCGGCGCTGATGCAGGTGCAGGTTGGCCTCCCACGTCACGCCGATGCCGCCATGCACCTGCGTCGCGTCGCGCGACACCGTGTCATAGGCATCCGTGCCGGTAATCCGCGCGGCGGCGGCGGCGCGGGCGAAGGCGGGCGTCCCGGCGCTGGCGGCGGCGTTGATCGCATTGGCGCGCGCCATTTCCACCAGCACATAGTTCTCGGCGATGCGGTGCTTGACTGACTGGAACGAGCCGATCACCTGCCCGAAGGCGCGGCGGGTCAGCGCATAGTCGCGCGCCAGCTTCATGATGGTTTCCGCCCCGCCGACCTGCTCGTGCGCGGTGACGACGGCCTGCCGGCGCAGCACTTCGAGCGCGGCTTCGCGGGCGTCGGCGGCGCCTTCCAGAACCTGCGCGTCCGCGCCGTCGAACGAAAGGTTCGCGGCGAGGCGGCTGTTGTCGAACGTGACCAGCGTTTCGCGCGAAACGCCCGCGCCGTTGAGATCAACCAGCGTCAGCACCGGGCCGCTGTCGCCCGAGGCCAGCACCACCGCGACATCGGCTTTTACGCCAGCCGGAACCGCGGGCTTGGCGCCGCTCAGCTTGCCGCCCGAAAGCCGCAGGCCGGGTTGTGCCGGAATGTAATCCCGCCCTTCAGCGAAAGCGACGGCGCCGATCGCCTCGCCCGACGCCAGCTTCGGCAGCCATTGTGCCTTCTGCGCGTCCGATCCGTAAGCGAGGATCGCCTGCCCCGCCCCGAAGCCGGAGCCGAGGAACGGCGCGCCACAGGCCACCGCGCCACAGGCTTCCGCGATCAGGCCCAGTTCGACGAGGCCCATGCCGATCCCGCCGAACTCTTCCGGGATGCCGATGGCCGTCCAGCCCTGCTCGCGGCAGACGGCCCAGAACGCCTCGTCATGACTGCCCGTGGTTTCGAGCAGCTCCTTCAGCCTTTCGGGCGCAAACTTCGCTTCGAGCTGACGCCGCGCTTCGTCGGCGATCTGGGTCTGATAGTCTTCGTAAAGGATCGACATCGGAGTCCTCTATGCTTGCGCCGCCTCAGCGGCCGGCATCATCATGGGGGTGGAAATTCTCGGTCTCGCAATAGCCCGCCTCGGCGGGAATCAGGACGGCGATGCCACCGGGCCGTTTTTCGACGCGGGGCCGCACCGTGAACACCGGCCGCGTGCGCGCGGCGGCCAGCGCTTCGGCGGCACTGGCGCTCTCGGCCAGACGGCTGACGTTCATGCGCGTGGGGAACAGGATGGAACTTTCCCCCGCCGCCGCGCGATCCAGGATCGAATGCGGCGTCGCCCATTCCAGCGCGACGGTTTCATCCTCGTTGCAGACCGCTTCCTGATTGGTCGCGGCGTGGCATACAAAGAAATGCGTATCGAACCGCTTGGGCGACCGCTCCGGCGTGATCCAGTGACCGAACGGCACGAGTTCGGAGAGATGGAGCCGCCCGCCGCTTTCACGAACGGTTTCCAGGAAGGAGGCCGAAGCGCTTCGCCCCGCGACATGCGCACCGTTAGCGCCGCGTGCCAGCAGCATCCCCGTTTCTTCGTAGGTTTCACGAAATCCGGCGATGCGCAGCGCGCGCGCATCGTGATCGAGGCTGTCCGCGCCTTCCACCAGATCGAACCATTCCTCCGAACGGTCGCTGTCGTCAACGAGGCCGCCGGGGAACACCAGCGCCGACGAAAAGAACTGCTTCTGATGGCGGCGCACCATCAGCACTTCGAGAGGATCGTCGCGGACCAGCAGGATCGTCGCCGCCGGGCGCGGCATCACGGCTTCCCGGCCCGGTTTCATGCCAGATGATCCGCTCATGCCTCGAATCTCCTCTCCCGCCCGTTCCTGGCCCGGGCAGCCTTGCGCTTCCCCTCGCGCTATCGACAATCGCCGGACGGCACAAGCGGAAAGGTAACCTAGTTGAACAGGTATCGCGGCAGCGATCAATCCCGCGTCAGCCGCCCAGCCCCGCGATCTGGCGGTCGAGAAATGTGTCCATGTCCGCCCCGCGGGCGACCAGCAATTCGCGCACGCCGTCGTCGGTCGGCAGGAAGAAGCGATTGTCGCGGATCGCATCGGCCACCATCTCGCCCACTGTGTCCGCTTCCAGCATGGCGAACTGCGCGCCCGGCCCGCGCAAGGCCAGCCCTTCGGTATGGGACTTCATCGTCTTGCCGATGGCTGTGGCGACCGGGCCGGGGCACAGCAGCGTGACGCCGATGCCCTTCGGACGCAGATAGAGCGCCAGCCCTTCCGTTAGCGTCACGATGGCGCCCTTGCTGGCGGCATAGGGCAGCCGGTCGAACGCGTAGGGGTAAAGTCCGGCGAACGACGCGGTGTTGACGATATGGCCTGATCCGCGCGCGAGGAAATCCGGCAGGAAATGATGCAGCGCGCGCACTACGCCCATCAGGTTGAGGTTGATGATCCGCTCCCATTCGCCAAGCGGAATATCCTGCGGCAAGCCCGAAACAAGCACGCCGACATTGTTCATCAGGATATCCGCCGCGCCGAACCGGGCCTGCGTCTGCGCCCGCACTTCGGCGAATGCATCCTCGTGCGCCAGATCGAGCGCCAGCGGCATGGCCTCCGCGCCCGCGTCACGCACGCCGCCGGCGACCTGTTCGAGCGCCGCACCGTCGATATCGACAAGGACGAGCCTTGCCCCCCGCCGCGCCAGCGCCAGCGCCGCCGCGCGCCCTATGCCGTTGGCGGCCCCGGTGACGACGGCGACCGCGCCCGCGATCACCGTCACGCGATGGGGTCCGGCTTCTTCATCTGCACGGTCCCGCCTTCCTTCTCGATCCGCTCCCACGCATCGAGAATGCACTGGTTGACGATGCTCGCCTTCGGCCAGCCGCAATAGACCGCGAATTGCAGCGTGAATTCGTGCATTTCCTCCAGGGTGACGTCACCGCTCTTCAGCGCGGCGTATATATGGCTCTGGATGGGCACCACGGTATCGGAGGCGGCCACGCAGGCCAGCGTGATCCAGCGGCGCGCCTTCATGTCCAGGCCCGGCCTGCTCCACATCTCGGCGAAGACGTAGTTGTGAATGCCGGCAACGAAATAGGGCGTGACCGGCGGCGGCGCGGGCATGGTCATCACATATTCGAACCAGTCGCGGCCGAACTTGGCGCGGGCCTCCTGCGACGGATAGAGCGGCGGATTGGGAACAGGCTGGTCAGTCATGCGAAAGTCCTCGTTGGCGGATGGAGAATGTCAGGCCGGACCCGTGGCGCGGTCCAGAAAGCGGGTTCCCACGTCGAGCATCGGCGGCGGCGAAACGCCCGCCCCGCCGCAGGCATCGCGCAGCAGGCCCACGTCCTTGCGCAGCAGCCGCGCGCCGTTGGCGAAGGCGGAAAGCGCCGGCAGCGCGCTGAGCACGCGCAGGCCGAAGCTGTCACCGCTCGATGCCGCCAGCACGCCGTCGAGCGCGGCCGGGTCCAGCCCCAGCGCCACGCCCGTCTCCCGCGCGTCCTGCGTCACGTCAAGGATCGCCGCGAGCAGCGCGTTGTTCACCAGCTTGGCGCGCTGACCCGCGCCGATATCGCCCAACCGGACGACAAGCCGCCCGCAGCAGCGGAATACCGTTTCCGCCCGCGCGCAATCGGTTTCGGCGCCGCCCATCATCACGGTCAGCGTCCCCGCCTCGGCGCCTGCCGCGCCGCCGCTTACCGGCGCGTCGATCAGGGAAACGCCGCGTTCGGCGGCCCGTTCCGCCAACCGCACGCATGTGTCGGGGTGGATCGTCGACATGACGGCGATCAGCGCGCCCGGCCGCATGACGGGCAGCACCCGGCCGGCCAGTTCGTTCACGCCCGCATCGTTCACGACGCAGATACAGAGAATATCGCTGGCGGCGGCCAGTGCCTCGGGCGTTTCGCTGAGCGTGGCGATACCCGCGAAAGGGGTCATCGCCTCGGCCCGGCGCGCCCAGACCGACAGCGGCCAGCCTGCCTCGCCGATGCGGCGGGCGATAGGGCCGCCCTGATTGCCCAGCCCGATGAAGCCGACGTTCGGCCGCTGCTCCATGCTTCTCTCCGCCAATCGTTATGCGATAAGTAAACGAGTGATTACGTCGCGAGTCAAGCAGCCGCGTCCGGCCACGAAAAAGGGCTGGCCCGATACGCTCCGGCCAGCCCTTTCGATGGTCACTGATATGGTCTCAGCGCGTGAAGCTTTCGCCCTTCGCCGCCTTGTCGACGAGGATCTTCGCCGGTTCGATGCCCATGGCCTTCAGACCGTCCACTATCTTTTGCAAGCCCACCGTGTCGGCCCAGAACATCGGACCGCCAGTGTAAACCGGCCAGTTGTAGCCGAGGATCGCGGCGACATCGATGTCCGACGCGCGCAGGGCGATCCCTTCCTCCAGCACACGGGCGCCTTCGTTGACCACCGGATAGAGCAGGCGGGCGACGATGTCCTCCGCCGGAATGCCGCCCTTGTTCTCCACGCCCTTGAACCGCGCGAAATCAGCGATCACTTCGGCCGCGACAGGCGAGGGAGTCGCCTTGCGGTTCTCGTCGTAATCATAGAAGCCGCCGTTCTGCTTCTGGCCAAGGCGGCCCAGCTTGACGAGATCGCCACGCAGCGTACGCTCGGTATCACCACGGCCCACCACGTCGAGGCCGACGAGGTCGATCATCTGAAACGGACCCATCGCGAAGCCGTAGTCATAGAGGGCCTGGTCGATTTCGCTCGGCGTAGGGCCTTCGACGACCAGCCCGTCCGCCTGGACGCTGCGCGGCTTCAGGGTACGGTTGGCGATGAAGCCCTCGCACACGCCGCTCAGCACCGCCACCTTGCCGATCTTCTTGCCCGCGTCCATCGCCGTCTTGACGACTTCCTTGCTGGTCTTCGCGCCGCGCACCACTTCGAGCAGGCGCATGACATTGGCGGGCGAGAAGAAGTGCATGCCGACCACCCATTCGGGGCGGCCGCTGGCATCGGCGATTTCGTCGAGGTCGAGGAAGCTGGTGTTCGAGGCCAGCACCGCGCCCTGCTTGCAGATCGCGCCCAGCTTGCCGAACACGTCCTTCTTGATGCTCATTTCCTCGAACACGGCCTCGATCACGAGGTCGACGTCCGCCAGCGCATCAAGGCCGAGGGCGGGCGTGATGAGCGCCATGCGCTGTTCCACCTGCTCGGCGGTCATGCGGCCCTTCTTCGCCGTGTTCTCATAGTTGCGGCGGATGACGCCGATGCCGCGATCCAGCGCTTCCTGCGTCATCTCGACGAGAGTGACCGGCACACCGACGTTGAGGAAGTTCATGGCGATACCGCCGCCCATAGTGCCCGCGCCGATCACGCCGACCTTGTTCAGCGGAATGGTGGCCACATCCTTGCCGATGTCGGGGATCTTGGCCGCCTCGCGCTCCGCGAAGAAGTAATAGCGCTGGGCCGCCGATTCGACCGAATCGTGCAGTTCGTGGAACAGTTCGCGCTCCCGCTCCATCCCCGCGTCGAAATCGGGCGCGGTCTCCACCGCCGCCTGGATGGCGCGCACGATGTTGGTCGGCGCCTTGAAGCCCCGGAAGGCGCGCGCGTTCTTCTTCAGGTATTCGTCGAACTGGCCCATGTCGGCGCGGGCTTCCTCAAGCTTCTCGTTGCGGTCGCGCACGCGAGTCAGCGGCTTGCCTTCCGCGACGATCCCGCGGGCGAAGGCGACCGCGTCCTCGCGCAGCCTGCCCTCTTCGGCCAGCGCGTCGACCATGCCGAATTCCAGCGCCTTCTTCGCCGCGATCGGCGCGCCGCCGGTGATGATGTCGAGCGCGGCGGGAACGCCGACGATGCGAGGCAGACGCTGGGTCCCGCCCGCGCCCGGCAGCAGCCCGAGCGCGACTTCCGGCAGGCCGACCTTGGCCGAAGGCACGGCGATACGATAATGGCAGATCAGCGCCAGTTCATAGCCGCCGCCCAGCGCCGTGCCGTGGATCGCGGCGACGACCGGCTTGCTGCCGTTCTCGATGATGTCGAACACGGCGTGCAGGTTCGGCTCCTGCGGCGGCTTGCCGAATTCGGAAATGTCGGCCCCGGCGAAAAAGGTGCGGCCGCCGCAAATCAGCACGATCGCCTTGACCGAATCGTCGGCCGCGAACTTGCGAAAGCCTTCGTCCAGCGCGAGGCGCGTCTTGATGCCCAGCGCGTTCACCGGCGGATTATCGATGGTGATGACGCCGATCCCGCCGTCCTCGACAGTATAAGTGCCCACTTCGCTCATGCTTTGCTCCATGTCTTGATCGCGGTTTGCGCGCCACTTGCCCCGATTGCGCGACAAGTGCAACGGAAGCATGCGAGATATTGAACTTGGTCAGCCGGGTGTCGCCGTTCCGACGGGGGCGGGCGCGGCGCCCGGCGCGCGATAGAACGCCATGACCGCACCCGCCGCCACGAAGGCCAGCACGCCAAGGCCGATCAGCGGCAGAGCGAAGCTGCCGCTGGCCTCGTGTATCCACGCCACGACCGGCGGCGCGAGCGTGGGAAGCGGCGAAAAAGTGGCGGCCAGCCCGAACGCGCGACCGAAAGCGACCGGGCCGAATTCGGCAAGCATCGACGAGGCCAGCAAGGTCCATGCGCCTCCGGCCAGGCCAAGCGTGATCGCCACGCCCGCAAGGTAGAGCGGATGCGTGTCAGGCACCGCCAGCAGGATCGCGCCCGTGCCGCCCGCGACCGCCGTCAGCGCCAGTGGGACGCTGTTGCCGATGCGGTCGGCCAGCCAGCCCGAGCCGAGCTTGGCGGCGATCGAGCCCGCGCTGTAGATGGACAGGAACAGCCCCGCTGCCCCCGCCGTGCCGCCATAGGAATAGATGATCGGCGCGATATCGACGGCGACAGTGAGCGCGATGAGCTGAACGCTCAGGAATGCGCTCATGATGACCCAGAAATTGCGGCGGCGCACAATGCCGGCAAGAGTGACTGCCGATGGCGCGGCCTGCGCATGCCCGTCCGGCGGGCGGGCATAGATCGCGGGATCGTCCGGGTCCGGCCGGTCACGCATGGCGAGAAGCGCGATCGGCAGAGTGACGGCCAGCATCGCCACACCCATTCCCGCCCAGATCACCCGCCAGCCTGCCAACGGCAGGAAATGCACGATGACGGGTGGAAACAGCACCCCCGCCAGAGTCATGCCGGTGGCCGTCAACCCCATCGCCAGCCCCGATTTTTGCGCGAACCAGCGGGAAACGAGCGACTGGGCGGGTATCGAGCCGGTGAAGCTGATCGCGAAGGGCAGCACCAGCACGTAGAGCGCGATGATCTCCCAGCCCGCGCCCACTTGCGAGATGAGCAAGTGACAGGCCGCCAGCAGCGCGATCCCGCCTCCGAACAGCCACCGCGCCGGATAACGGCTGGCGAGGATACCGATCTGGTAAGACAGGAACGCCGTGACGAAACTGAACAGCGTGATCGCCAGCGCCAGGGTGCTGACCGGAACGTCGAATTCAGCCGACCAGTGGGGGATGAACAGCGAGAAGCAGTTGATCGTCAGCCCGAGCGAGGAAACCTGCGCGACGACGCAAGCGCCGACGACATTCCATCCGTGATACCATCCACGGCTCCGGCCGCGCCCCACCTCATCCGTCATCCGTCTCTCCATATCGCCGCGCTTCATGGCGCGGCCTTGCGGACGAGGCTAACGCATCCGCGCCACGTTACCTATCGGCGAATCGTGGATCAGCGCAGCCCCAGCCCTCGCGCGATGATGCCGCGCAGGATCTCGCGCGTGCCGCCGCGCAGCGACCAGCTCGGCGCGTTGAGCATGATGTTCGCCAGTACCGCGCCATAGGCGCTGTCCGAGGCGATATCCGGCTCGGCATCGACCAGCGTGCGCGCGATTTCGGAAATGGATTGCTCGAACACCGCGCCCAGATCCTTGACGATGGCGGCATGGATCGACGGATTCTCCCCGGCTTCCAGCATCGCCGCGACGCCGCGCGACAACCGCCGCAGAACGAGCAGGTGCGCGGTGAGCCGGCCGATGGCGGCACGGGCCAGATCGCTGTCGCGCGCCGAAAGAATGCCGATAAGTTCAACCAGAAGCTGAAACGACGAGAGGAACCGTTCCGGCCCTGAACGCTCGAAAGCCAGTTCGCTCATCACCTGGTTCCAGCCGTTGCCTTCAGTGCCCAGCAAGGCGTCGGCGGGCACCAGCGCGTCCTCGAAATGCACTTCGTTGAAGTGGTGCTGCCCGGCAAGGTCGATGATCGGGCGGACCGTGACGCCCGGCGTCGCGCGCAAGTCGACGAGCAACTGGCTGGTCCCGGCGTGACGGTCGGCGGGCGTGCCCGATGTGCGGCAGAACAGGATCATCCAGTCTGCCCGGTGGCCGTATGTGGTCCACAGCTTGGTGCCGGTGATGCGCCATCCGTCCGCCGTGCGTTCGGCGCGGGTGCGCGTGGCGGCAAGGTCGGAGCCGGAGTCCGGCTCGCTCATGCCGATGCAGAACGTCAGGTCGCCCGCCGCGATCCTGGGGAGGATCGCCTGCTTCTGCTCTTCGGTACCGAATTTCAGGATCGACGGGCCGCTCTGCCGCTCGGCGATCCAGTGCGCGGCGACCGGCGCGCCCGCGGCCAGCGTTTCCTCGACCACGACATAGCGCTCGAACGCGCTGCGTTCCTGCCCGCCATACTGCTTTGGCCAGGTCATGCCCAGCCAGCCGCGCGCGCCCAGCGCCCGGCTGAAATCGCGGTCGAAGCCATTCCAGCTATCGGAGCGCAGCACCGGCGGCCTGTCCCTCAGCGCATCGGCGAGGAAAGCGCGCACTTCGCCGCGCAGCGCTTCGGCGGCTTCATGGCGCGGCGGATTGGCGAAGCGGATCGCGTCCATCATGTCTCCTCCCATCATGCCGCCTCCGTCACGAAAGCCCAGAAGCCCGCGCCGCCCGCCGCCAGCGCGGCGGTTCCCAGCATCTGCGACCAGTAACCGTGCCCGCCGTATTCGTCGCGCCAACTCCACAGCGCGGTGGTGAAGCGATGCAGCACATGCTCGCGCGTGAAGCCGATGGCTCCGTGCAACTGCTGGGCGATGCTCGTCGCAACGCCTACCGCTTCTCCTGCGCGGACACGGGCGGCCGCAATCGCCAGACGGGCGTCGCTATCCCCCGCGATCGCTTCGGCCGCCATGTCGGCGGCGGCGGACGCGGCGGCGACTTCGCTGCCCAGCTTCGCCAGTTCGTGCTGCACCGCCTGGAACTTGCTGAGCGGCCGCCCGAACTGCTGCCGTTCCGAAACGTGCGCGACAGTCAATTGCAGCACCCGTTCGAGCGCGCCCGCCATCTGCAAGGCGCGGATCGCCGCGCCCCAAAGCAGCGGATCGTGGCCCTTGCGCGGGGCGGATGGCGCGCCGTCCGTGCCCGTTTCCAGCCCATCGCGCGGCTGTCCGGCAAGGTTCGTTCCCTCGCGCGAAATCGCGGGACGCCCGACGCGCGCGATCCGGCCATCTGCGTCCGCAACCGCGAGCACGGCCAGATAGCGGCCCCACGGCACGCGCTCCCCTTGGCTGCGCGCAAATCCCGCCGGTCCTTCCGCCAGCGGCAGCCCCGCTTCGCCCAACAGCCGGTTGGCCACCATCGTTTCGGCAAGCGGCAGCGGCAGCGCATGGAACCCGCTCAGCCGGACCAGCGCCAGCGCATCAAGCGTGGCGACGCCGAAGCCGCCCGCCTCTTCCGGCACCAGCGCCAGCGGCAGACCCATGTCCTCCACGGCGGCCCATGCGTGGGCCGGCCATTCCCCGGTGAAAAGCGCGCTCTCGTCCGTCAGGTCCGCGAACACGCGCCCCGCCGCTTCCAGCAGCATCGTTCCTTCATT
>Ga0265293_10008492_pt1 | contig 15188 bp, 14 predicted proteins | sample Munlanlewell138R_FD_192505 | JGI IMG/M metagenome (GOLD analysis project Ga0265293, IMG submission 192505) | Leachate microbial communities from a municipal landfill in Southern Ontario, Canada - Leachate well 138R | ecosystem: Engineered > Solid waste > Landfill > Unclassified | place: Canada...
TGACGAGGTTCCAGAAGAAACAGTTTTAGAAGGTATCCTATTAGCTCATGAGAATATTAAAATTTTGGTTGAATTTATCGAAGCTTTCGTTGAGGAGGCGAGAATTAAGGGGTTGATCAGTGAAAAAACCCAAGTACTACCTGAGGAGGTACCGGCTATTTTTGCAGAAGATTTTTCTTCCTATGCAAAGCCCGTCCTGCAGGAAGCAATCAAAAGATGTGCCCTGGAGAAAAGAAAAAAGCTGGATCGGGAAAATTATATTCAATCGGTCAAAGATGAAATCATTGAAAATTTCAAAGCACAATATTTGAATTTAGAAGATGAACATAGTAATAGCGGTAAATTATTTGCCAAGGTTTTGGATGAGTTGGAAAAGAAACTTGTACGCGGCTTGGCTATCGAAGACAATTTGAGAGTGGATGGCCGCAGGTTGGATGAAATACGAGGTATAAATTGTGAAGTTGGAGTTCTGCCTCGTACCCATGGAACAGGCCTTTTCACTCGGGGCGAAACACAGGTGTTGACTGTAGCAACACTGGGGGCAGTTAGTGATGAACAAATACTTGATGGACTGGGAGTAGAGGAGTCAAAGAGATTTATGCATCACTATAATTTTCCTCCTTTTAGCGTGGGGGAAACCAGGCCCATGAGGGGTCCCGGGCGCCGGGAAATTGGTCATGGCGCTTTAGCGGAAAGGGCATTGGAACCGGTTTTTCCAAAGGATGAAAGTTTTCCGTATACTGTTCGCCTTGTTTCCGAAGTTTTAGGTTCCAATGGCTCCAGCTCTATGGCTAGTGTTTGCGGTAGCACCCTTTCTTTAATGGATGCTGGGGTTCCAATTAAAGAACCCGTGGCTGGAATTGCAATGGGGCTAATCAAGGAAGATGGCAAAATTGCTATTCTGACTGATATTCAGGGTATTGAGGATGCCTTAGGCGATATGGATTTTAAGGCAGCAGGAACTTCGAAAGGTATTACAGCATTGCAAATGGATATCAAAATTTCCGGTACCACTAAAGAAATACTGACAGAAGCCCTGATGCAGGCTAAGGCAGGCCGCCTGCATATTTTAGATAAGATGCTTGCAGTTATTCCGGCACCAAGAGAAAATTTGTCTCCCTTTGCACCAAGAATTATCAGAACCGACGTTGACCCGGATAAAATACGTGATATCATCGGGCCAGGCGGGAAAATAATTAAAAAGATTATCGAAGAAACCGGAGTGGAGATTGACATTGAAGACGATGGTAGGGTGTTTATTGTTTCCGCTGATGGTCAATCCGGTGAAAAAGCCCTTCATATAATTGATTCTATTACAAAAGAAGTTACAACCGGGCAAATCTATATGGGCAAGGTAACCAGGGTAGCAGATTTTGGTGCTTTTGTGGAGGTTATTCCCGGTGTTCTTGGGCTGCCTGGGAAAGAGGGCTTAGTGCATATTTCCCAACTTGATGAACAGAGAGTGGAAAAAGTTGAAGACATAGTAAAATTGGGTGATGAGGTGTTAGTAAAAGCAACGGGTTTCGACACCCAGGGGCGCCTAAAGCTTTCGCGCAAGGAGGCGTTGAGAGAACAAAAAAATAATAATACAAAAAAACCGTAAACCGAGTGTTTACGGTTTTTTGCATATCCAATCTTGTCTTTGCATATACTTTCCTGACAAACTCTTAAAGGGAGTGAGCAGGGTGAAGATATTTTTTTGGAGTTACCGTAATATCTTAATGGTTGGATTTATATTGCTAATTTTGTTAGGTATTGGACTGGTGGCCGGGGAAAGAACAGATCTTAATTTGAGTATGGCTGCAAATTTTAAAACTACGGAACCTATTTATCAAGGTAACAAAGAGGAAAGCAAAATGGCTCTAACCTTTAATGTTGATTGGGGTGAGGAATATATTGAAGGAATTCTCAGTGTGTTGGATGCACATCAAGTCAAAGCCACCTTTTTTATTACCGGCCGCTGGGCAAAAAAATTCCCTGATTTAACAAAAAAAATTGCCGAAGCCAGTCATGAGATAGGTAATCACGGGTTTTCACACCCTCACCCCGACCAGATCAGCAAAGAAAAGAATCAGCAAGAGATTCTTGAAACTGAAAAGGAAATTAATAAATCAACCGGAAGAAAAACTGTGCTATTTGCACCACCTTATGGCGAACACGGTACAGTTGTTTTGCAGGCAGCCAGCGAACTAGGTTATAAAACTATTTTATGGACCATAGATACAGTAGACTGGGATAAAAGCAGGACGACTGAAATAATTCGTGCTAAAGTAGCCGATAAGGCGGAAAAAGGAGCTATTGTGCTAATGCATCCCACCGATAGAACTTTAAAAGCATTGCCATTAATTTTACAAAATCTAAAGGAGAAAAATTTTAGTCTGGTAACTGTCACGGAGGTCTTAAATTAAACAATCTGCTTTTTTTTAACTAGATAAAATTTGTTTCGTCTAGCCATAATAAGCCTAACGAGAACAACTTTATTGATAGTACATTAGGCGTAAAGGGGTTAGTTTGATGACGAAACTTTTAAGGGTAGTTATCTTTGCAGCCACAATATTGGCATCATGTCAGCTAGCGGTCCATGCTTCACCTCCTGTTACTGCTTTTAGTTACGTATTACTGGAAGCCGACAATTTTGAAGTTTTAGCCAATCATAACAGTAATGAAAAAAGACCGCCCGCCAGTACAACAAAAATACTCACTGGTATACTTGCTCTAGATCTGGCTGATATTGAGGAACAAGTCAGAATCAGTTCAAAATCAGCAAGTGTTGGAGATGCCTCAATCTACTTACGGTCCGGGGAAATTTTTTATCTTTTTGACTTGCTTAAGGGGGCCTTAATTAATTCGGGTAATGATGCCGCCTATGCTATTGCTGAACAAGTTGCAGGTGATGAAAAGCTTTTTGTTGATTTAATGAATCGCAAGGCACGGATTCTGGGTGCTGTAGATAGTTTTTTTACTAACCCCCATGGTTTGCCCGCTGAGCAGCATGTATCTACTGCCTATGATCTAGCACTAATCACTAATTATTCCTTACAAAACTCATTATTCTCTGAAATAGTGACCACAAAAAATGAGTTAATTGCTCCTCTTAACGGCAAAAGAAAAATTAGCTTATCAAATACGAACAAACTACTTTGGAAAAGTAGCGAAATTAAAGGTGTCAAGACCGGAACAACAAATCTTGCGGGTAAATGCTTGGTTAGTGCCGCAGAAAAAAATGGTCGCTTAATAATTGCTGTGGTTTTAAAAAGCAGTGACCGATTTGGTGATTCTGAGCGATTGCTAAATTGGGGTTTTACAGAGTTTGCGCTATATGGTATTGACAAGGGTAAATATTTGGAGATCATTGAAATCCCAAACGGACATCCAAATTTGGTGACAGTTAGCCCTGCGAATGATTATGTGCTGACCGTTTCAAACAAAGGTGTATTAGAGACAACAGTGGAATGGCTGGAAGACTGCTTACCACCTCTAAATAAAGGAGTTATTTTGGGTTATTTAGTAATCAGACAAAATGGACAAGTTTTGAAAAGATTGCCAATGATAACTGGGGAAAAAATTGTTTTAAAAAATTCACCTGGCTTATCCTTCAAAAACTTTTTTCAAAACAAGAATTAAGCTGTAGGTGTTTTTTGACACGTCTTTATATAATTATAAATGGTCTGAAAAATTGCAGGAATTTGCTGAGAATTAACGAAATAAGAATCTCCGAAAGAGAGGAGATTTTATGTGCCGAAAACAGGTTTTACAAAATGGAGTTAGAATAGTGGCCGAAAATATTTTATTTGCCCATTCAGCGGTTATAGGTATTTGGATTAAAAGCGGTTCAAGATATGAGGATGATACAAATCGGGGTGTTTCACATTTCATTGAACACCTCCTTTTTAAGGGTACTTCAAACAGAACGGCTAAGCAAATTGCAGAAGAACTCGAAGCTCTGGGTGGAACATTGAATGCTTTTACATCAAAGGAATATACTTGTTTTTATGCCAAGGTTCTTGCTATTCACTTACCAAAGGCGATTGATCTGTTAAGTGATATGATTTTTAATTCAAATTTTGCGGAAGAGGATATCAAGAAAGAAAAAAATGTTGTTTTAGAAGAGATAAAAATGTATGAGGATACGCCGGATGAATATATTCACGATTTGTTTGTATCAAATGTGTGGCAACAGCATGCTCTCGGATACCCGGTTTTAGGTACTAGTAATTCAATTGAAAATGTGGATAAAAAAACTATCATCAAATATTTCAATGAACATTATACACCGGCTAACACAGTAATAGCGGTTGCCGGAAATATTGACTACCAAGAAGTTTTTTCTCAGCTCGAAAAAACCTTTGGGGGTTGGGATTCTCCACAAACAGTGGCGGGTAAGCTGATTCCGCCGGTAGTTACCAGAAAAGATGTTTTTTACCCGAAGGAAACGGAGCAAGTACATTTTTGCGTCGGAACACCAAGTATCGCTCAAGACGACGAACGTATTTACGTCATGACAGTTTTGAATAGCGCTATCGGAGGTGGCTTGAGCTCCAGATTGTTTCAAACTATCAGAGAGGAAAAAGGCTTGGTTTATTCAATTTTTTCTTATAATGCCTCTTATACGGGGGCCGGTTTGTTTTCAGTCTATGCAGGTACCCGTTCCTCAACCGCAACGGAGGTATTAGATTTAATTTTGAAGGAACTCAAAAAAATTCAAAAGGACGGAATTACTCAAGAGGAGTTGAAACGAATACAAACCCAAGTAGAAGGCAATATTTTGCTTTCCACAGAAAGCGTCAGTAACCGAATGAGTCGCTTGGGCAAAAGCGAACTCAGTTTTAATAGGGTTGTTACCGGACAGGAAGTTATTAAAAAAATTTTTGAGGTGACTTTATCAGATATTTACTTGTTGGCAAAGGAATTATTCCGAGGAGAGAATTTCAGCTACATCTCCCTTGGACCAGAAAAACTTACAACGGAATTTCCTCAACTGCTCTCTGCAAATTTACTGTTATAAGGGGTTTTTAAATTGGCTAGAAGGTTTAAAGTTGTTGAATCATTTAAAAATATGGGTATTAATTTACCTACCAGGAAAACTAAATACAGTGCCGGCTATGATTTTGAAGCAGGGGAGACAGCCCATATTGGACCTAATGAGATAGTCTTAATATCTACAGGAATAAAAGCATATATGGAATATGATGAGGTGCTTGTACTGCATATAAGGAGTAGTCTGGCCGTGAAAAAAAGGTTGATATTGGCAAACGGAACGGGAATTATAGATGCGGACTATGTGGATAACAAGAATAATGAAGGGCATATCCAGTTAGCCGTTTGGAATACAGGTGAGGAGATAATTAGCATTAAAAAGGGAGAGGCGATAGCCCAGGGAATATTTCTAAAATATTTACTGACCTGTGACGATGCGGCAGAGAAGAATAGGATTGGTGGTTTTGGGAGTACCGATTACTGATTAGCTAACCGAAAAAGTTACATAACTAATTGCATATTTTGTCCAAGCCGGTCATAGGATTCGGTAGGGGTGATCGGTGCAGTGTGGACAAAAATTTCTATAACTGTATTAATATTTTTCGCCGTGGGTTTATCTATTAAGCAGCGGGTCATTTTATTAAAAAAAGGCAGTAAGTTTAATCAAGTTACCGATGGCCCGATCAGTTCCCTATTATCAGAATCACTGGCCCAGTTAATAGGTGTTGCGGGGGGAATTTATTTATCATTGATTTTGATCATATCCTTTTTAGAAATTGACTTGCCAAACAAAATAGATCTAGGCGGGGTAAGTTTGCAACCGCTGGCAATGGCCGCCTTAATTTTAGCTATCCTACAGCCAGCAATGAGTATATTTTATGATCGCTACGTTAAAAAATGATTTGGTGGGATCTTGTTTTATGAAGATGAGCGAATTTATAGGCAAAGAAATTGTCAATATTTTTGATGGTGCTCGGCTGGGAACTGTCAATGAGACAGATTTAATTATTGATGCGGCAACAGGGTCGGTGGAGTCAATTGTGTTGCCAAACAAACAAAATGTTTTCAGCCTCAGGCTGAAGAGTTCGCCAATTATAATTCCCTGGGAAGCAGTAAGAAAAATTGGGAGTCAACTAATTGTAATTGACTTGGAGTTTAATCGGGCCAAGCACAACGAGACATAATTAAGTACTATGATGGCAGATTAGCTTTTTATTGGCTGTATTTCTTGACAAAGGAGCAAATAGCATGCTAAACTAATGAAAAATCAAATAATATGCCTCATCAAATTATGGTGGGGTAGAGGAGCGGATGTCAAAAGTAGTTTCGGTAACCGGGCGGGGAATGAGCTGAAGCGAAAGGGACAGTCGCCGAAATACTGAATTTGCCGAGATTCAGTGTTGGGCCTGTATTGAATAGGTACAGGACTGTCACCGTAAAAAACCTAAATTTGCGGTGGAGTGCTATCTCTAAGTAGGCTGGGTGAGCTATTTTTTAGGCTTGGATAATGCACATCCAAGCTTTTTGTCTACTTAATGACTTTGTGTTTGATTATTTCGATAGGGAGCGGTTGGTATGGAAAGACAAAGAACAACGATAGCTGTAACAGGTGCTTGTGGTAAAGTAGGACTTGAAATGGCAAGGGCTGTTCTGAAAACCCCTAATTTAAAATTGATTGCGGCAGTAGATATCAAAAATCTGGGAAGGGATATTGGGGAATTAGCCGGTGTAGGTACTAATGGTATAATGGTTAGTGAGTGCATAAATATTGAAACTTGGGATGAATTAGATGTAATAATAGATTTTACCTATGCGAAGGCGGCTTTTGGGCATATCAGAGATGCGTTGCTGCATGGGGTGTCGGTTGTTTCTGGTACAACGGGCTTAACTCAGATGCAAAAGGATGAAATATATGCCTTAGCGAAAGAAAAACAAACCGGGGCTGTTATAGCACCTAATTTCGCTATTGGTGCCCTCTTGATGATGCGACTTAGCCAGGAACTGGCTAATTGGTTTGCAGATGCTGAAATTATTGAGCTTCATAACCCTTATAAATTGGATGCACCGTCGGGTACAGCTATTCAGACCGCGGAGTTAATTCAGGACAAATGGAGAGAACAAAATATTCCCCTTAAAATGGAGGAACTGCCTGTTAACCCAGCCAGGGGGGATTGCAAAAAAGGAATTTCCATTCACAGCATACGCCTACCCGGCTTGGTAGCACATCAAGAGGTTATCTTCGGAGGTTTGGGTCAGACTATTTCTATCCGGCATGATTCATACTCAAGGGAATCTTTTGTACCGGGGGTGTTGCTGGCGGTTAAAAAGGTTGTAAATTTATCTGAAGCTATCTTTGGCCTTGAACAGCTGTTATTTTCCTAGTTTCTTGTTGACCCTTCCTTAAAAGTCTTCATATGCTATTAGTATCTTCAAGAGGATTTTAAGGAGGGGAAGATGTGGAAGAAAGCCTTAAAGATTTAAAAATTGCGGTTATAGGTGGAGATAGTCGAGAATTAGTTTTAATAAAAAAGCTAGCTGCTTTGCGTGCAAAAGTGTTGCTTGTTGGGTATGATCTAGTTCAACTGCCGGAAGCTTTTAAAAAAACTGATTTTAAAACTGCTTTACGCAGATCCGATGTTATAATATTACCCATGTCCGGAATAGATGAGGATGGCGGAATTAAAGCGATATTTGCACAAGAGGCCTTGGTTGCTCAGCAGGCTGAATTTGACTTTGTTAAACATACTACTCCAATTTTGACTGGAATAATGAGTAGTTATTTGAAAAACTTGGCAGAAATTTTTGACTTAAACATTATTGCTACTGCCGAGCTTGACGAAATTGCGATTTTAAATTCAATACCGACTGCCGAAGGTGCTATTGAAATTGCAATTCATGAGATGGAGATTACCTTACATGGTTCGAATTCCTTAATTCTTGGTTTTGGAAGGGTAGGTAAGACCCTTGCCAGAATGTTAAAGGGTATTGGTACAAAGGTATCAATAACGGCACGGAAAACAGTAGATTTGGCACGAATAACAGAGCAAGGGTACGAGGCTTTTACTTATCAAAGTATTAGCGATAATATTGGCAGCATGGATGTAATTTTTAACACGGTTCCCTTTTTGGTGCTAGATGATAAGCTACTAAAGAAGCTTAAACCGGAAACAATAATTATAGACTTAGCTTCCAACCCCGGTGGAGTTGATACTGTTTCCGCTACAGAACGCGGACTAAAGGTAATACACGCTCTAGGACTTCCAGGTAAAACTGCGCCGTTAACTGCCGGGCAAATCTTATGTCAGGCTTACCCTCGAATAATTTTGGCTGCAATTAAAGCTACGGTGGCCGAGGGGGGAGTCGAATGAGTCTACAAGGTTTAAAAATCGGAGTGGCACTTACCGGCTCACATTGTACCTTTCAGATAGTATTTAATCAAATAGAGTGTTTGGTTAATCAAGGCGCTATAGTTTACCCTATTATCAGTGATTGTGTTAGCAAGACGGACACAAGGTTTGGTGAAGGGCAAAACTGGATCAGTAGATTAAAAGAACTAACAGGCAAGGAAATTATTGACACCATTGTAAAGGCTGAACCGATAGGGCCGGAAGATTTTTTGGATGTGATTTTGGTGGCACCTTGTACAGGAAATACTTTGGCTAAGATTGCAAATGGTCTTGTTGACACCCCTGTTTTAATGGCAGTAAAGGCTCATCTAAGAAACCTAAAACCGGTGGTAATAGCCATCTCGACCAATGATGGCCTGGGCATAAACGCTAAAAATCTGGGATTGTTATTGAATACTAAAAATATTTATTTTGTTCCTTTTGGACAGGATAGCCCTTTTAAAAAACAAAACTCTTTGGTTGCTCACATGGAACAGATTTCGAATACGATAATAGAAGCGCTTAAAAACAGACAGTTACAGCCATTATTAGTAGAATACAAATAATGAAGTATATTTTAATATACCATATTTTATAAGGTCTAGGAGGAGTGGGATTGAAAACTTATAATATTGCGTTGGTGGGAACAGGGGTAGTTGGATCTACCATTTTAGAAATACTGAATGAAAAAAAATTCCCTGTTAAATCTTTGAAACTTTTGGCTACCAGCCGTTCCGCTGGCAAAAAAGTGGCTTTTCAAGGAAAAGACTATGTTATTGAAGAAACAAAACCGGAGTCTTTTGATGGGGTTGAGATTGCTTTTTTTGCGGGGGGGACTGCCAGTAAATTATTTGCCACAGAGGCGGTGGCGAGAGGTGCTATTGTGATTGATAATGGTAGTTCTTTCCGAATGGATCCGGATGTACCCCTAGTAGTTCCGGAAGTGAACCCCGAAGATGTGAAAAATCATCGAGGTATTATTGCAAATCCCAACTGTTCGACTATTCAAATGGTAGTTGCGCTCAAGCCAATTTTTGATGCAGTCGGTATCAAGAGGGTAGTGGTATCTACCTATCAAGCTGTTTCAGGGGCGGGGCAAGAAGCCATGGAAGAATTATTGGAACAAACAAATGATATTGCCTTAGGGAAGCCTCCTAGGGAATCGAAACGATTTCCTTACCAAATTGCTTATAATCTCATTCCCCAGATTGATGTCTTTATGGATAATTATTATACCAGAGAAGAAATGAAAATGGTTAACGAAACAAGAAAAATGTTCCACGATGAACAGATGGCGATTACCGCTACCGCCGTTCGAGTTCCCATTATTAGGAGTCATTCTGAGGCAATTAATGTAGAAACAAGGCACAAGCTGACCGCAGGGGAAGCTAGGAAATTGTTTAGAAATACAAAGGGAATAGTGTTAATTGACGACCCTCAAAATTTACAGTATCCTATGCCTCTGTTCAGTTCCAATCGCGATGAGGTGTTTATTGGTCGTGTCAGGGAAGATATTTCTTGTGAGCATGGGTTGAGCTTTTTTGTTGTGGCGGACCAGTTACGTAAAGGCGCAGCAACAAATGCGGTTCAAATAGCTGAACTCTTAATTGAATATGGTCTTATATAAACTTGGGGTATGCTAAAGTTGCATAGTTTGAACAGACAATAGTTGCATGTCAAAATGAGAGGTGAGCAATATGCTTAAAGATTTTGGTCAAGTTTTAACGGCCATGGTAACTCCTTTTACGCCTACCGGCGAAATTAATTATCAAGCTGCTGAAGAACTTGCTTTGATGCTTATTAAAAATGGTAGTGATGCCTTGGTTGTGGCCGGCACTACCGGTGAGGGACCGGTTTTATCGGAAGATGAAAAAATTCGTTTATTTAGTTTTGTAAAAGAAGTAGTAGGGGACAAGGCCCTGGTTTTGGCAGGCACGGGAAATTATGATACCGCTGCCAGTGTTAAATTATCCCAGAGGGCGGAAGCTGTTGGTGTTGATGGAGTCATGTTAGTTGTGCCTTATTATAATAAACCAAGCCAGGAAGGTCTTTACCAGCACTTCAAAATAATTGCGGAGTCCATAAAACTGCCAATACTCTTATACAATGTGCCCTCAAGGACTTCAAAAAATTTAGAGCCTGCTACTGTAAAGAGATTATCTGAAATTAAAAATATTATTGCCCTAAAGGAAGCTGCCTGTGATTTGGACCAGGCTTCTGAGCTTTGTCGCGTAACGTCAGAAGATTTTCTAGTTTATAGCGGCGATGATTCCTATACACTACCTATTTTATCGGTTGGCGGGCATGGGGTGGTTAGCGTTGCGGCCCATTTGGTAGGAAAAAAGATAAAAAAGATGATTACTGACTTTAAAAATGGGGATGTCAAGGAAGCAACGGCAACACATTTAGAATTATTCCCTTTAATTAAATCACTTTTTATGGTCAGCAACCCTGTGCCGGTAAAGGCGGCACTGCAGATTCTCGGATACAAAGTGGGGGAGGTTAAACTGCCCTTGGTTCCTTTAACTGCCGAAGAAAAATCCGTTTTGTTTAATAAACTGAAAGAATTTAGATTAGTTTAAACTATTTTTTATCTAGCATGTAAATTTCCATCGTGGCTTGACTGTAAATGTTAGGCCACTTTTTCTATTGGTTAGGAATGAATTATAGTAAGTTTAATTGGTAATGCTAGCAAAAGAAGCTCTTGTCCGGCTAAAGGAACTGAATTTTATTAGCACTTGAGATAATTTCTTATTTGTAGTATAATTTTTTTAAGAGTATTTGTGCGGATTAGTTTTTATGATAGCTGCCTAAAAGCGCTAGGGGCGCTTTATTTTTTTGTTGCTTTAAAAGGTGAAATCAGAGGGACGGAATGCCAAATCGAAAAGTTTATACTAATAATTTAACTATGGAGGTTTATTTATGGAAGAAAACGAACAAAAAGTCAGTATTATTCCCTTGGGCGGACTTGGGGAAATTGGGAAAAATATGACCATTATCAAATACCATAATTCGATGATTATGATTGATTGTGGTTTAAGTTTCCCCGAGGATGAGATGCTGGGAATTGATATGGTTATTCCCGATATCACATATTTACTGGAAAATAAGAAAAAACTTAAAGCAATTTTGTTGACTCATGGGCATGAAGATCATATCGGTGCCCTACCTTATGTATTACGAGAAATAAATGTACCCGTTTATGGTACTAGGTTAACACTGTCCTTGCTTGAGGGTAAACTTAAGGAATACAATCTTCACTCAAGTGTTAAGCGACATCAAGTTAAGCCAAGGGATAGCGTTAAAATTGGCCCTTTTCAAGCTGAGTTTATTAAAGTTAGCCATAGTATAGCCGATTCAGTGGGTATCGCTGTTCACACACCGGTTGGTACTATTGTTCATACCGGCGATTTTAAGTTTGATCAAACTCCGGTAGACGGAGACGTTACAGATTTTTATAAATTCGCTGAGCTGGGGGAAAAGGGTGTCTTGGTGCTTTTGAGCGATAGCACGAATGTAGAAAAACCCGGTTATACTCAATCGGAAAAAAGTGTCGGCTCATCTTTAGAAGAAATTTTTCTTCAATCCGAAGAAAGGATCATCGTGGCCAGTTTCGCTTCAAATGTTCATCGGCTACAGCAAGTAATTACAACTGCACAAAGATTCGGACGAAAAGTAGCAGTGGCAGGCAGAAGTATGGTTAATGTTATTAATATAGCCTCCGAACATGGCTATTTGGATGTACCCAAGGGTATAATTGTTGAAATTGAAGAATTAGCCAACCTGCCAAAAAACAAAGCTGTTATCTTGACCACAGGTAGCCAAGGTGAACCTATGTCCGCCTTAACCCGTATGGCAATGTCCGATCACAGAAGGTTGGAAATAATGCAGGGTGATACAGTTGTTATTTCGGCAACGCCCATTCCCGGAAATGAAAAGCTGGTGGCACGAACCGTTGATAATTTATTCAAACAAGGAGCCGATGTCATTCACGAAAAAGTTTCAGGTATTCATGTTTCGGGACATGGAAGTCAAGAAGAATTAAAAATGATGATTAATTTGGTAAAACCAAAATTTTTCATACCTGTCCACGGGGAATACAGAATGCTGGTGAAACATGGCCGCTTGGCGGAAGAAGTAGGCATTCCAAAAGAAAACATTTTTTTAGCTGAGAACGGTCATGTGCTGGAGTTTACGCCTAATAAGGGCCAGCTTGCCGGCAAAGTTACTGCCGGGCAAATAATGGTTGATGGCCTGGGAGTGGGCGATGTAGGAAATATTGTTTTGCGAGACCGCAAGCAGCTATCACAGGATGGTATTTTAATTGTGGTTGTTACTCTTTCAAAGGATAGTAGAACTATTGTGGCCGGACCTGATATAGTATCCAGAGGCTTTGTATATGTCAGGGAATCGGAAGAATTGTTGGATGAGGCAAGGGAAAAAGTTGCTTCAGCTTTAGAAAAATGTCAGGAAAAAAATATTACGGAATGGGCCTTAATTAAAGCAGGTGTTCGTGAAACTTTAGGTAAATTCCTTTATGAAAAAACCAGACGCAGGCCAATGATTTTGCCCATTATTATGGAAGTTTAAAAAAGACCTTATTAAGGTCTTTTTTTGTATTTATTTATAGAAGGGAGTAAATACTAGTTAGGAAAATATAGTCGTGGGAGGAAGTCAAGTTGAATGAGCAAAAAAACAGTTTGCGTGGAAGTTCAAATGTAGATGCTCAATATTGCTCCGATAGCGATAAACAAACAAACAATAACCAAGAGAATCTTGAGAATCTAACTCAACTGGGGCAATTAAATCTACCGAAGCCGAAAACATCAATACATACATTGGCTATCGTAGGTCAAATTGAAGGTCATTTAGTAATGCCTCCCCAAAATAAAACAACAAAATATGAGCATGTACTACCACAGCTAGTAGCCCTAGAACAGGATCCAAATATCGAGGGCTTACTAATTATGATTAACACTATAGGTGGGGATGTGGAGGCAGGTCTAGCCATTGCCGAAATGATCGCTGGCTTATCTAAACCGACAGTTTCTTTAGTTTTAGGGGGAGGACATAGTATTGGAGTGCCCATCGCAGTTGCCGCCGACTACTCATTTATTGCGGAAACTGCTACAATGACAATCCACCCGATTAGATTAACGGGCCTGGTAATCAGTGTACCTCAAACTTATGATTATTTGGATAAAATGCAGGAAAGAGTTATTAAATTTGTCGTACGGCATTCAAGAATTAGGGAAGAGGAGTTTAAGGGTTTGATGCTGCAAACGGGTGAATTAGCAATGGATATTGGTACTGTTTTAGTGGGCAAAAAAGCAGTACAAGTACAGTTAATTGACGCCTTAGGGGGGTTATCAGAGGCTTTGGCTAAGTTGCAAGGGTTAATTGATGAAAGAAAAAGAGGAGATAGTTAAAATGCTAATTTATTCGGTTTTACCACCTGAATTACTAATTGCTGATCTGGAGGCCCACGGCAAAGAATTTGAACATGTAATTGACGGAGTTAAGGTTTTGGTAGAGCCACTTGAAGGAAATACTGCAGTAATCAGTAGAGTTTTAAGCACAAACCCTCAAGATTTTTTAAATTTTAAATTGCAGCCCGGTCGTCTTATCCAATATGTGCCCAGCTTGAAAAGCACATAAAACACCCCGGCACCCAGGGTGTTTTTTTTAAAATTTCTTTTTTTTTATTATTAAAGCCTCATGGTACCGCTTGTTTTTCTATGTTATAATGGCTTGGGAATTTTAAAAAATTTGTAATTTTTTCTGTTAAGGGGAGAACAAATTGTTTGAAATGATTTTGGCATTAGCAGGTGGACTAGCCCTCTTTCTTTATGGCATGCAAAATATGTCAGACGGTCTGCGAAAAGCAGCCGGCGACAAAATGCGACGTATACTGGAGGCGCTAACTACTAAAGCAGTTTTCGGCGTTCTAATTGGAACATTTGTAACAGCTTTAATTCAGAGCAGCAGTGCAACAACAGTTATGGTTATTGGCTTCGTTAATGCCGGTTTAATGACTTTAAAGCAAGCAATCGGAGTTATTATGGGTGCTAACATAGGTACAACCGTAATGGGTCAAATTATTGCCTTTAACATAACCAAATTTATACTGCCTATTATTGCAGTAGGTGTAGCAATAAATTTTCTGGGAAAAAGCAAAACATCTAAATATTTCGGCCAAATATTTTTAGGCTTCGGTATTTTAATGCTCGGGATGGGCGTTATGGCGGAAGCAATGCAGCCACTCGCCGAAAGTCCAAAATTTGTCGCATTAATGAGGGATTTAAGCCATAGGCCGTTATTAGGTCTTATGATCGGTATAATTTTTACGGCTATCATACAAGCCAGTGGTGCCACCATTGGGATTTTGATTGCTCTCTCCACCGGTGGCCTAATAACTATTGAAGCGGCCCTGCCTATTTTACTGGGCACAAATATTGGTACTTGTATTACTGCTGTTTTAGCCAGCATTGGAAGATCATTAACAGCAAAGCGGGCTGCGGGGGCCCATGTTCTGTTTAATATAATCGGCAGTTTGCTGTTTTTATTATTCATCAATCAATTTGCGGGACTTATAAAACTTCTTTCTCAAGACACTGCCAGGCAGATAGCCAATGCTCACACCTTGTTTAACATTATTAATACAATGATTTTTTTACCTTTTGTTAATCAATTTGCCGGACTCGTAACCAAGATGCTTCCCGGGGAAGAGGAAGTCATAATAAAGGGGCCTATCTACCTGGATCAAAGAATGCTTACTACTCCGGCAATCGGACTTTCTTTGGCAACCAAAGAAATTGTGAGAAT